>Ga0180215_1001134_pt1 | contig 30396 bp, 24 predicted proteins | sample eDN3rd37CBELigBY_FD_128871 | JGI IMG/M metagenome (GOLD analysis project Ga0180215, IMG submission 128871) | Enriched backyard soil microbial communities from Emeryville, California, USA - eDNA 3rd pass 37_C BE-Lig BY (version 2) (version 2) | ecosystem: Environmental > Terrestrial > Soil >...
AAATATATGCTATACGATTTACAAGGCGAAGCAAATATGGCACAAATGGTTGGGATATTGTATTCAACTGTAAAGGAGAATAGCCAACGATTACAATCTATTACGGCTGGCATGTCGCAAGAAGAAGTAGATTACAAGGGTCCTAATAACAAATATAATAGTACAGCTCAGTTAATAAAACATATCATGTATGTTGACCTTAATTGGGTTTATAGAATAAAAGAAAAACCACTTCCGGATTCGTTAAAAGAACAATATGGACCCATGATTAATGAAAATGATAGACTTCCAATGGTTAAGGGTGTGTCTTTGAACACACTTATGAATCAGTATGAAGGTGTATTAAACACATTGAAAGATACATGTATACAATTAACAGATGCTGACTTAGATAAAGTTGTCACTTTTGGTCATGAGAATGAAAAGAAAGCAACCATTCGATGGGGCCTTTGGCATATGGCTGACCATAATCGCTATCATCAAGCACATATCAATCAGCTTAGAAAGTGGTATAGAGAAAATCTTTAACGAAAAATCTGGAACATTCATGTGATTGGTATACACAGGGGGAAAGTATTTGAAACGTATTTTGTATAAGTCTTTAGCCTATTTTTTAGGATTCTTTATCTGTAATTTAATGATAAATGCATTTTTTAAGCCATCTTTGAATGTGTTAACAGCATTTTCTGTCGCATTGGGAACATCTGTAGGTATTGTTTTCGTTGAACATTACATAACCAAGAGGAACTCCGGAAAATGAACCGGGGTTTCTTCATTGGATTTAAATCATTGCTGCATATTTTCTCAGCTGCCCCACCTAATAAGAGTGTATAATAGAATGAGAACTATATTCACTTAGTTGATTGTCTCTTATGGGAGGGATAACGATGAAATCGGGAGAGTTGTATCGTACACTGATTGTGGATGATGAGAAGTTAATTAGACAAGGGATCAAGCATTATATAAATTGGGAGCAAGAGGGTTTTCAAGTTATTGGTGAAGCATCGAATGGGCAGGAGGCTCTTGAATTAATTGAGCAAACAAATCCACATATTATTTTAACTGATATTGTTATGCCAATCATGGACGGAGAAGAGTTAACAAGGATTGTAAAGGAGAAATATCCACATATTCAAATCATTATTTTAAGCAGCTTTGGGGAGTTTGATTATGTTCGATCAACATTCCAGCATGGAGCTGTAGATTATATGTTAAAGCCAAAACTTGATGCTGAGGGTTTGCTTCAGGTATTAAAAACAGCGGTAAGCAAAATACCTGCTACACCTGAATCTCAAAAGAGTAAAGATCATTCGATTTCTGTCACTTACCTTATTGATCGGTTAATGTCAGGTTATCAGGAAGATCTTGATGAGGAGTTGGTATCAGGGATTTTTCCGAATTCCACATTTTATTTAATGGCAGTAAATGTATGTGATAGGGAAGAAGAATTTGAGCAGTCAATAAAGGAGAAGCTTGCATCTTTTTTTGATGATGTGTTAAAGGATGTTGTGCATTATTGTTTTAATGGTGAGCAGAACGACATTGTTTTTCTAATGAATATGGAGAAAAACCATTTTACAGAGATGCTTGAGTTTGTTAAAGCTGAAGCGGATTCTGAGATTGGAGCTTGTTTTGCGGTAAGTAATGGATTCATGGACTTCTCTGAGATCGGTCATGTCTATAAAGAAGGAATAAAGAAGATGTTGAACTACCGTTTTTATTTCCCTGATGTAACCGTATTAACTGAAGAAGAGATACCTGAAGAATCTATTAAAACCTCGTTGTTTAATTTGGATTGGTTTACGAATGAACTGAAGCATGAACGGTTTGAGATTGCTTTTGATTATTTGCAAACATATGTAAAAGAGCTATCAACAAGTTTTACTACGAATATTTTTGAATACAAGTCATTCTATGAAAATATGATTTTTACAATAACCGTTTTGCTCAATAATATGGATTATGAAGTGGCTGAGTTGGAAAATGGTAAATTCCAATATTTTAACTCGATAGATGAAGCAAAATCAGCTAGAGAGGTTGTGGAATTGTTCCATCAATTTTTAGCAGTTGTCAAAAAAATTGTTTATGCAAAAAGCAGCCATTCATCTAAGTCAAATATGAAAATGATTTTGGAATATATTCAGGAACATTATGCAGAGCCGCTTACACTTACAGGTGTAGCAAACCATTTCCATTTTAATCCGACCTATCTATCAAGTTATTTTTCTTCAAATAATAATGAAGGATTTAATGAATATTTAAATAAAGTGCGAATTGAGGAAGCCAGTAAGCTGTTAATTCATGATACGTTACCGATTGCAGAAATAGGCGGAAAAGTTGGATACTCAGATCATAGTTATTTTTGCAAAGTGTTTAAAAAGTTAAAGGGAGTATCTCCTAGTCAATATAGAAGAAAAGAATATATGAAATAGGAGATGTGAAGAGGTGAAGGTACTTCATAATCATTTCAAACATAATGGGTTATTTTTTATCATGTTTATTGTAACCGTTATCACAATTGTGTCTGTTTCTATCATTATTACATGGACGACATTTAAGATGTCCGAGAAATTTTTTATCGATAAGTTTAGTATTACAAATGCAAAAGTGATGGACCAGGTGAAGGAGAACTTAGAGGCGTTTCATTATGCTGTTGTCATTGCATCAAACAATATTTCACAAAGTGGTACGATCAAAAGCATCCTAACAGATGAACAAACAAATAGGCAGGAAATGAGATCCATTTATGATATGAGCCAGCAGATCAATCGGATTAATTCCCCGATGGAAACGTATGAAGTTGAAATTATGATTACAGGGAAAAATGGCTTTAATTATGCAACAGGCCGTACGTATTGGCCTATTACATTTGAAAGCTTAAGATCAACGGAGCTGACTGAAAATACGTTAAAAGATCCGAATCGGTTGATTTATCAATTTGGTCAGAAGGAAAACAACGTGGACGATCATTTTATTGTGATTTCCAAAGCATTGCAAGACCGTATTTCGAGGAACATATATGGTGCCTTGTATTTTGTTATTCAAGAAAGTGAATTTAAATCATTTTATAACAGTTTTACGAGCGCGGGGAATGATGTGTTTGTATTAAATAAATCCGGTTACATCGTTTCCAGTAATCAAACCTCTAACATAGGGCATAAAGCGGACGGGCTTATCACCTATTTGAAGTCAAATGAAGATGTAATGAATCATTATGAAATTGGAGAAATAAAGGGAGAAGATCATATTATTTTTACGAAATATCTCCCTTCGATGGATTTATATTTTGTTAATGTGATTGATAAGAAAACAGCTATAGGCGGTTTATTTAATAAGAAGCAAATTGTTTTGTTATCAGTTGGGATTGTATTAGTCGCGCTGGTTATTGTTTTTCTTGTCACCAGGAGAGTGACGAATTCCTTATCAACGTTAGTAAGGCAAATTGAAAATACCTCCAGGCACAACTTTGTTTCATATGTTTCGGTAACAGGCACATATGAAACAAGACAAATTGGGTTGGCTTATAATTCGATGCTGGATGAATTACAGGAGTACTTGGAGAAACTTGTGCAATATCAGAAGGAAAAACGCCATGCTGAACTTGCTGCCTTACAGCAACAAATCAATCCCCATTTCTTATATAATACCCTCACTTCCATCAAATTTTTGGTACAGCAAGGAGGGAAGGCAGAGGCTGAAGAGACGATTCGTTCGTTGATTACTCTGCTGCAAAACACGTTAGGAAACGGGAGTGAAACCATTACAATCAAACAAGAAGTAGATAACTTGAAAGCATATGTCTACATCAATCAAATGCGCTATGGCGATCGAATTAAAGTAAACTATTTCGTATCACCAGATTGTGAAAAGTATCAAATTCCAAAACTTATTTTACAGCCTTTTATTGAAAATTCCTTCTTTCATGGATTTAATTCAAAAACAGAAGGCTTTATTAATCTCATGATCTGGAAGAAAGATCATACATTATTATTTGAAATAATGGACAATGGTGATGGGATGGAGATTTCATCTGAGAATACACTTCCTGATACAAAAAGAAAGCAACAACACTTTACGGGTATTGGTGTCCGAAATGTACATGAGCGCTTACAGCTTATTTATGGTGAAAAATATGGTGTAGAAATTTCTAGCAAACTAGGTGAAGGAACAAGTGTGAAAATAAGAATTCCTATTGGTGTGGATGAAAATTTTACAAAAATCTAAAGAATTTACAAGTCAACGGTTAATGAAAGCGTATACAATTACTGAAAAAATCACAAGTTTATAAAAATATCTTCCTACAAGAAAAATCTCTTGAGATGATACGATAAGGTTGTAAGTTAGATAACGCTTACATTGTATAAACTAAAGAGATGGGGGTACGTGTATGAAGAAGGTATTTGCATTATTTTTAGTTAGTCTCTTGTTATTATTAACTGCATGTTCAGGATCAAATGAACAGGCGCAAACAGAATCCGGTGATTCAAAAGATCCGAATGAATTAACGATCTGGACATGGGATCCAAATTTTAACGTAAAGGCAATGAATTTAGCAGCAGAGGCATATCAAGCTGATAATCCTGATTTTAAAATTAAGATTATCGAAAATGCCCAAGAAGATGTTGTACAAAAACTAAATACGAGCTTAAGCTCTGGAACAACAAAAGGGTTACCAAATATCGTGTTAATTGAAGATTATCGGGCACAAAGCTTCTTGCAAGCATATCCTGATGCATTTCATGAGTTAACAGACGTTTTTAATACGGAAGATTTTGCTTCCTATAAGCTTGGTCCAACGAGCTTGGATGATAAAGTTTACGGATTACCGTTTGACTCCGGTGTAACAGGTTTATATGTAAGAACAGACTATTTATCTGAAGCTGGTTACACAGTAGAAGATCTTAACAATGCTGATTGGGATAAATATATTGAAATCGGGAAAGCAGTAAAAGAAAAAACAGGGAAATTCATGTTATCTCTAGACCCTAATGATATGGGAATTGTTCGTATTATGGTTCAATCCGCAGGCTCTTGGTTTACTGAAGAAGATGGGGTTACTCCTCAATTAGCGGGAAATGAAGCACTAAAGAAATCGTTTGAAGTTTATAAAAAACTAATAGAAGCAGATATTGCTAGACCTATTTCTGATTGGAATCAATTGCTGGAAGGATTTAATAGCGGTGAAGTAGCTTCTGTACCAACAGGAAACTGGATAACAGCATCTGTAAAAGCTGAAGCATCACAATCAGGGAAATGGGCAGTTGCTCCAATTCCAAAACTTCCAGGTATGGACAGTTCTGTTAATGCATCAAACTTAGGTGGAAGCTCTTGGTATGTTCTTGATGTACCAGGAAAAGAGAAAGCAGCTGACTTCCTGGCAAAAACATTTGGATCAAATGCTGATTTCTACCAAACATTGGTCACTGAAATTGGTGCAATTGGTACCTATATCCCTGCAGCAGAGGGTGAAGCATACAAAGCAGCAGATGAATTTTTCAGTGGGCAAGCAACCGTTACAGATTTCTCAGCATGGACAGAGGAAATCCCACGTATTAACTACGGTTTACACACTTACGCAATCGAGGATATTTTAGTAGTTGAGATGCAAAACTACCTTAACGGAAAAGAAGTTGATCAAGTACTGGAAGATGCACAAGCGCAAGCTGAAGCACAACTCAAGTAATCTCTAAATAAGCCTTAGGAACTCCCCTACTTCTTCTTAGGATAGAGTCATGAAGTTTCAGGCGAGGGCCTAAGGCTTTTTTCTAAAAGAGTAAGAAAGTGTTAAGTTTTGTACTTAGTTTTGGTGTCTAGCGCAAGCGCCTAGCCTTAGATCGCACAGGACGAGCAAGTGCAGTCGGTGGACAGGATGTCGCGATATAGACTGCCTCTAGGGTCTAGTCAATTTGAAATTGAAGGCAAAGAACGCCTTCTATTCCAAATCATCTTATTTGCCCTAGGCTAATCAAGGCACTTGCGCTTTTCTAATCAAATGTTAAGGAGTGACTACAGTTGATCCCAACTAAAACGACTCAGACTCAATCTGTTTCAGTGGTAAAACCAAAACGAAATATTCGCTTGAAAAATGCTGTAATCGGTTGGTCTTTTATAGCTGTTGCTACACTGATGATTGTGTTGTTTTATTTTTACCCAATGCTTCAAGCCTTACTTTTATCATTTCAATCAGGTGCCGGCACTAATTTGACTTTTATAGGTTTAGATAATTATATCCGTCTGATTAAGGATCCTACATTTCTTACAGCAGTAAAAAATACGGTTTTTTATCTTATTATTCAAGTGCCGTTAATGATTCTATTAGCCTTGTTCATCTCGGTATTGTTAAACGATAAAACCCTGAAGATGAAAGGATTCTTCCGTACAGCCATCTTTTTACCGTGTGTGACATCACTTGTAGCTTATTCTGTTGTTTTTAAATATTTATTTGGAACAGAGGGCATGATTAATTTATTCCTCATGAAGGTTTCAATAATAGACGCACCGATTCAATGGCTGACAGATCCATTCTGGGCGAAAATTGCCATCGTTATTGCGATTACTTGGCGTTGGACCGGCTATAATATGATTTTTTACTTATCAGCCTTGCAAAATATTGATCATTCCATTTATGAAGCAGCAAAGATAGACGGTGCTTCATCTGTTCAACAATTCTTTAAGATTACCATTCCAATGCTAAAACCTATTATTCTCTTTACATCGATTACATCAACGATTGGGACATTACAGTTATTCGATGAAGTCATGAACATTACAAAAGGTGGACCTGGTAATGCAACGATGACGATTTCTCAGTATATTTACGATTTATCTTTTAAATACACACCAGACTTTGGGTATGCAGCAACTGTCTCCTATGCAATCGTGATTATGATCGTGATCTTCTCTATCATTCAATTCAAAGTGGCAGGTGATCGAAATGGCTAAACTGAAGCGAATTTTAAGCTATGTATTCTTAGCATTAGCAACAATCGTCTCTGTATTTCCATTCATATGGATGGTTGTAAGTGCAACAAATAAGTCGGTTGACGTGACACAAGGAAGATTACTGCCCGGCAGTCATTTGCTACAAAACTTTCAAAATCTATTAAATACGGTAGACCTTGTACCCGCATTAGTAAATTCAGCAAAAATTTCGATTACAACGACCTTGTTATCCCTGCTTATAGCATCACTGGCCGGATACGGTTTTGAGATTTTTAAAAGTAAAGCAAAGGATGTTGTTTTTAATATTTTGCTGCTTTCAATGATGATTCCTTTTGCAGCATTAATGGTTCCGTTATTCCGAATGTTCGGTACCGTTTCTCAAACAGCACCATTCATGGGAATCGATACGCTTACTGCAGCCGTTTTGCCATCTGTTACAACAGCTTTTCTAATCTTTTTCTTTCGCCAAAGCACAAAGATGTTTCCGAAGGACATTCTTGAAGCAGGGCGTATTGACGGGCTAAGTGAAATAGGAGTGTTTTTCAGAATTTATGTACCAACAATGAAAACAACATATGCGGCGGCGGCTATCATCACTTTCATGGGCAGCTGGAATAACTATTTATGGCCGCTCGTTGTGTTACAATCACCTGAAAATCAAACAATTCCATTGCTTATCTCTAATCTTGGCTCAGGATATTCCCCAGACTTTGGAGTCATTATGACAGCCATCGTCATCGCAACACTACCAGCAGCGGTTATCTTCTTCATTATGCAAAAGCACTTCGTTGCCGGAATGATGGGTTCTGTGAAATAAGAAGAATGAAAGAGCTTGGATTCCCGGGCTCTTTTATTTTGGAAAAATATGAAGTTATGAAGTAAAATAGAATGAGTGAAATGAAAGGGGATACATAATCATGACATACAAAGCAAACGATGGGCGTTATAAAGAAATGAAATATAATCGTGTTGGAAGATCAGGTCTACTGCTGCCGGCTATATCACTAGGATTGTGGCATAACTTCGGTGGTGTGGATTCTTTTGAAAATGGAAGAGCTATGCTGCGCAGAGCATTTGATTTAGGGATTACCCATTTTGATTTAGCCAATAATTACGGCCCGCCTCCAGGAAGTGCTGAGGAGATGTTCGGGAAGATTTTAAACACTGACTTTGCACCATATCGCGATGAACTCGTTATTTCAACCAAAGCCGGCTATCATATGTGGGATGGACCATATGGTGAGTGGGGATCTAAGAAATACTTGATTGCAAGTCTTGATCAAAGCCTGAAAAGAATGGGCCTTGATTATGTTGATGTTTTTTATTCACATCGCCCAGACCCGAATACACCGCTTGAAGAAACAATGGGAGCTCTTGATCAAATTGTCCGTCAAGGAAAAGCTTTATATGTAGGGATTTCCAGTTATGATGCTGAACAAACAGAAGAAGCTGTAAAAATACTAAATGATCTTGGTACTCCACTGTTAATTCATCAACCAAGCTATTCGATGTTCAATCGTTGGATAGAAAATGGACTGCAGGACGTGTTGCAGGAAAACGGGGTAGGCTCAATTGCATTCTGTCCATTAGAACAAGGACTATTAACAAATAAATACATCTCTGGAATTCCGACAGATTCAAGAGCGGCCAAAGCAAATACATTCCTTAGTGAAGAACGAGTAACAGAGGATGTTATTAGCAAAGTAAAGCAATTAAATGAAATCGCTCAAAACCGCGATCAAAATCTGGCACAAATGGCTTTAGCTTGGGTCCTGCGCGAAGGCAGAGTCACATCCGCATTAATCGGAGCTAGCAAAGTAAGCCAAATAGAAGAAAACGTCGCAGCCCTTAATCATTTAGAATTTAGTAATGAAGAGCTATCACAGATTGAGAGAATACTAAAAGGATAAAGGAAATACTTGAGAAATCAGCTCAATGGGGCTGATTTCTTTTTAGTTATAAGTTAATTAAACGTTTGTTTAAGGGCATTATTGCCTATCTTTTGTAGTTGGACATATAGAAATGTCTTTGATTAGGGGATGAAAGACATTTAGGTGGAGAGACCAAGAAGAAAAGTCTTTCATCAAAGCAAAATAGTTTCTTATTAGAAAGTTAGACTTCAGAAAGTAATTTACAACCATTCTCAAAAAACGTATCATTTTTATAAAAAGGAAGATACGGGAGCCGAACAATGAAAGAATTAACCTTCAAATCTTACGAACAATTTCTACAATTCAACGAACATAAAGCAATGGAAAAGGCAATCATGAAAGGACTTCAGGGAGAGGAGTTAGAGACATTCAAACATGAATTCCAAGAAAGAGCCAAAGCGATGTGGAAAGAGTACGACTGTGATCATTGGGTACAGAAGCATGGATATGTCATCATAAACGTATGGAAAGACGGCATAGGGAAGAGGAAAATCACAAGAGGCAGACCAAAAAAACTAGACTCAGAAAAATACATACATTCTGTTCATGTAAGGTTAGATGACGATGCATATCGTAAACTCACAAACCACTGCCAGGAAAATCAAATGGATGTTTCTGAAGCAATTCGGGATCTTATTAAAACGTTATAAGTTTCATAAAAAGAAGATTTGACAAGTGTAATTGTTTGAATCTTCTTTTTATTTGTGAAAATAATGTGAATATAGTTAGACAAATTCCATAATTTGAAATATACCTCTTTTCTCTGGTTATTTTTTGTGATACATTAATTATTGTGGTTGATAATCAATCTCAACAGGCACAAAAGAAAGATAAAGCAAGGTTCTTTTTTTTATTATTTGATGATAATGATTATCATCTGTTTTTGGGAAGTCTAATAGAATCAATTATTGAATTTTGAACTTAGTTTGAGTGTCTAGCTCCAGCGCCTAGCCACTCGAGGTCATAAGTCAATTTGGAATTGAAGGCAAAGGACGCCTTCAATTCCAAATTTCCTTATTTGCCCAAGGCTGATCAAGGCGCTTGCGCTTTTCTGAATAGATTCAACTTGGAATAATAATTGGTTTCAATTGTTGTGCTGAGAATAAACATGTGATGAGGGTTTTACATGAGATTATGGATGTTAGGAATTGTAGCTATCGTCCTGTCATTTATCTCGCTATTTATTGGAGCAATTGATATAACACCACTTGATTTACTGGATTGGGAATCAGATGAAACACAAATTTTCCTTATAAGTCGGGTACCACGATTAATTGCCATTATATTAGCAGGGGCAGGGATGAGTATTGCCGGCTTAATTATGCAGTCTTTAAGCCGAAATAAGTTTGTTTCACCAACAACTGCCGGGACATTGGATGCAGCAAAACTAGGTATTTTAATTTCAATGTTATTTTTTACGAATGTAACGTATACACAACAAGTTCTCTTTAGTTTTGCGTTTGCTTTGGCAGGAACATTCGTATTTATGCAAATATTGGATCGTATTAAATTTAAGGATGTCATTTTTGTCCCATTGATTGGAATTATGTATGGAAATATTTTGTCTTCCATTACAACATTCTTAGGATATGAAGCTGATCTTTTGCAAAATATCTCTTCATGGCTTATGGGCAGCTTCACGTTAGTTATTGCCGGCCGTTATGAACTTTTATATGTTAGTATTCCGGCTCTTATTCTAGCGTATCTTTATGCAAATAAGTTCACAGTCGCAGGAATGGGAGAAGAGTTTGCGAAGAATCTCGGTTTAAGTTATAAGCTGGTACTTAATATTGGCTTAATTCTTGTTGCTATTATATCGACAACAGTAGTCCTCACAGTGGGTGTCATTCCGTTCTTAGGACTGATTGTGCCAAATATTGTTTCTCTTTACTTAGGGGATAACTTACGTAAAACGATTCCGCATACAGCTGTATTAGGTGTTGTTTTTTTACTAATATGTGACATTCTAGGACGTATCATTATTCATCCTTATGAGATTCCAGTTAATGTAACTGTGGCAGTAATAGGCAGTGCGATCTTCTTAACGATGTTACTTAGGGGGAGAGCATATGCGAAATAGAACCAAACTGATCATACTAGCAGTGATTGCAATTGTATGTATTTTGCTTTATGGCTTTTATGATATAAAAGGCGGCTTTGATTATGCCTTTCCAAAGCGTATGCTCCGTGTTTCAGCCATGATTGTAACAGGAATTGCCATTGCGTATTCAACGGTTGTGTTCCAAACCATTACACATAATCGAATATTAACACCTTCTGTTATGGGACTTGATTCTATGTATCAAGTTGTACAAACATTAATCTACTTTTTTGCAGGTTCGATGTCTGTTTGGGTGTTAAATAAATACTTAAACTTTGGTGTTGCGATTTTGGCGATGGTTGTCTTTGCCTTAGCTTTATATCGATTTTTGTTTAGGGCAGATAAACATCCGATTTATTTTCTTCTATTAATAGGGATGATTATAGGCACACTTCTGGGAAGCTTTGTCACATTCCTGCAAGTATTGATTGATCCTGTTGAATATTTAAGTCTTCAAAGCCGTTTGTTTGCGACCTTTACAAACGTAAAAGCGGAGTTACTTTTTATTTCAATTGGCATTCTGTTCTTTGCATTCCTTTATGGGTATTTTATTATGGGGAAACTGGATGTCATGTCTCTTGGGCGTGAAAATGCGATGAATCTGGGAATTAATTATGACGGTATGGTCATGAAGATCTTAATATTATCGTCTGTATTAATAGCCACATCGACAGCGCTTGTTGGGCCTATTACATTTTTTGGCTTAATTGTTGCCAATCTTTCTTATCAATATTTGGCAACATATAAACACTCTATCCACATTTTAGGAGCAAGTTTGATCAGTATCATTGCATTGGTCGGCGGTAATTTTCTTGTAGAACATATTTTTGAGTTGCGTACAACATTAAGTGTCATTATTAACTTTATCGGCGGTATTTACTTTATTTATCTATTACTTAAAGAAAGTAGGGCAGCAGGATGATCGAAATCAAAGGATTAACAAAGCAATTTGGTAAAAAACCTGTTGTAGAGGATGTTACTGTTACAATCGAGCCTGGGACCATTACATCGTTTATTGGGCCGAATGGTGCCGGTAAGTCAACACTTCTTTCGATGGTGAGCCGTCTATTAGAGGCAGATACAGGTGAAGTTTTACTCGATCAAAATAATGTGAAGAAATGGAAGTCCTCTGAATTTGCGAAACGTGTATCCATTTTGAAACAAGCAAACTATCTTAATGTGCGTTTAACGGTACGTGAGCTTGTAGCATTTGGCCGTTATCCGTATTCAAAGGGACGTCTAACAGCTGAAGATGAAAAATTTGTTGATCAAGCAATCGAATATATGAATCTAGCTGAGATGCAGGACAAATTTCTAGATGAATTGTCAGGTGGTCAAAAACAGCGTGCATTTATTGCGATGGTGATTGCTCAGGATACAGATTATGTCCTGCTGGATGAGCCTTTAAATAACTTGGATATGAAGCATTCTGTGCAAATCATGAAAATCCTTCGTAAACTAGTGGATGAACTTGGCAAAACCGTTGTCATTGTTTTGCATGACATTAACTTTGCTTCTGTCTATTCAGACCGTATCGTTGCGTTAAAAAATGGAAAGTTGATGAAAAACGGGCCAACCCATGAAATCATTAATTCTGATGCGTTACGTGAAATATATGATATGGATATTCCGATTCAAGAACAAAATGGATGTAGAATATGTGTGTATTTTAACTCACATACGTAAAAGGTTGCCTGGAGAATGAGCTTTCTCCAGGCTGGATTGTAACCATTTTAAAAATTACAACATGGTTACAAGAATTTTAAAAAGATGTCAAAAGGCTATTGACATTAAAACTTTAATAGAGCATAATGATAATCGTTATCAATGATAATGATTATCATTAACAATAAAAAATACATATAGTAGAGGGAGAGGAAGAAAGATGAAAAAAAGAAATTTATTTATCGCATTGTTAGCAGCTATGATGTTACTGCTTGCCGCATGTGGATCTAACGAAGAAGCTTCAACAGATGAATCAAAGGATAAAGAAACAACTGCAGCTGAAGGTCAAGCAGAAGAAACAACTGGAGCAGAATCTGAAGGTCCTGCATATCCAATGACTGTATCTCCAACGGTTGCTTCAGTTGAAGGTGAAGAAGCAGCAATTAATTTTGAAGATATAGAATTTGATAAAATGCCGGAAAAAATTGCTGTATTTGATTATGGGTTCTTAGATACACTGGATGCACTGGGTGTTGAAGGAATTGTAGGGGTTGCAAAAGACTCTGCCCTACCAGCTCACCTTGAAAAATACGCTTCTGATGAGTATCAAAGTGTTGGTGGCTTAAAAGAGCCATTACTTGAAGATATCGCAGAAATGGATCCGGATGTAATCTTCATCTCGGGCCGTCAGTCGGCTTTCTATGAAGAATTAAAAGAAATCGCTCCTGTTGTGTTTGTCGGTACTTCTGAAGATGACTACTGGAACACGTTCTTATCTTCAGTAGATTTAGCAGCTAAAATGTTTGGTAAAGAAGCAGAAGCTGAGGAATACACAGCAAAATTCGATTCAGCGCTAGAAGAAATCAATACTTTAGCTGGAAACTATGACACTTCATTAGTAACAATGTACAACGAAGGTAAATTATCCGGTTTCGCGAAAAACTCTCGCTTTGGTTATATTTATGATATTTACGGGTTCAAGCCTGTAACAGATAATATCGAATCTTCTTCTCACGGTTCTAACTTTGGTTTCGAAGCCATTTTAGAATTAAATCCACAAGTGTTATTCGTTATTGACCGTACAGCAGCAGTTGGAGACAAGTCTAATATCGATACTGACATGGAAAATGACATCGTTAAGAAAACAGACGCTTATCAAAACGAAAAGATCGTATACTTAGATGGCCCGCTATGGTACCTAAGCGGCGGCGGTTTACAATCTGAACTCGCAAAAATCGAAGAAGTATTAGCAGAATTAAAATAATAGAAAATAAAATAGATTTATGAAAAGGACTGTCTAAAAGTAAGTGGAAACTTACAAAACAAAGGCAGTCCTTTTTTCTATCACATAAATTAAAGTATGCATGTTAAGTAAGGTTTTTTATAAGTGAACAAATTTTAAAGGTGTGTATAACTAATACTAATTTGGGTAGATTGAAGCGGAAGGTGTGAGACCCCACAGACGCGGAGCGTTGAGGAGGCTCACCGCCCGCCCCGCTTAAGATGAGCAACCTGGAGCTCCAATCAACCATTCACAATTCAAATTTCATAAAAACAAAGTCTGAAAAACAACTTACAGAAAACAACTACTTTCCACAAACAAGCCGAACTTTTGTTCCACCATATTATCCCATATGGTATAATATGAAAAAACGCTTGGAGTGGTTTCTATTTTTAAGCTAGAGGAAATATTCAAAGATAAAAGCTCCTCTTTTTTAGAAAAAGAAGAGCGAAGATTAATAGAATTATATAGCCTTAATTTGATCCATACTCCAAATGAACAACCTTTTGATCGTATTACAGAATTGGCCAGTCGCATTTTCCAAGCGCCAATCTCTCTTATTTCATTACTTACAGAGGATAAACAATGGTTTAAATCATGTGTAGGTCTGACCGGAGAGCTATTAACCGAAAGATCAACAAAACGAGATGAATCAATCTGTCAGCATGTATTACTTGATGGAGAGCCATTAGTCATTGAAGACACACATCTCGACCAGCGATTTAAACATAATCCTTTAGTTATACAACATCAAATTCGCTTTTACGCTGGAGCTCCGATCATAACAAAGAATCATCATATCATAGGTACTCTTTGTATTATCGATGTGAAGCCGCGCTCATTTACTGAGGATGAATTACAAACATTAGTTGACTTAAGCAAGTGGGTCAACACCGAAATAGAACTCAGGGCCGATTTACTTGAAAGAACGATGAATGAACAATCGATTCGTACTCTATATGAAGTAACGAGCAATAATTGTTTATCTTTTCATGAGAAATTAAAGAGACTGCTCAAAATTGGATGTGAACGCTTTCGTTTGACGGATGGAAATATTTCCAAGATCACCGGAGATGTTTATGAAATCCTCCAAACAATTAGTAAGTCATCAAAGTTTAGAAAAACCGGTGATATACTTCCACTTCATCAAACTTGTGCGGGAAAAGTTTTCGAGAGACTTGAGCCTGTTCATATTAAACAATCAGCTTTAGAAACAGAATCAGCTTTGATAAATGAATATGTTGGTGCACCTATATTTGTTAATAACGTTTTCTATGGAACATTTTGCTTTTTCTCTGCAGATCAAACATTTCGAACGATTACCAACTCGGATCTTGAGTTTTTACAACTAATGACACAGTGGGTTGGCTATGAAATTGAACGATTACTGGTTCATACAGAATTGAGTGAGAGCCAGGAGCGGTTTCAGCAAATCGCAAACAATATAAAGGATGCATTTTGGATATTTGATGTGGAGGAAAACCGGCTGCTGTATATGAGTTCAGCTTGGGAAGAAATTACCGGAAGAACGTGTGAGCAATTTATAGAAGACAAAACCTTATGGGATACTATTATGCTTCCTGAAGATCGCGATGAAACGATGGAGCAATTCCAAAACGTTTGGAAGAATAAAGAATTTGAATATAGACTCACACATACCGATGGTACAATTCGCTGGGTCAGGAATCGAATCGTACCTGTCTTCAATAAAGATGGTGACTTATATCGAGTGGTTGGGGTAGCTGCAGATATAACTGATGCCAAGTTAAATCAAGACTTAATAAGGAAATCGGATAAACTCGCCGCTGTTAGCCAGCTGGCTGCTAGTATAGCGCATGAAATACGGAATCCATTGACAAGTGTTAAGGGCTTTATTCAGTTAAAGCATAATGAAAGTTGTTCTTTTAAAGAGCTTATTTTATCAGAGCTCGGACAAATAGAGGATTTTATCAATGAAATACTGATTTTGGCTAATTCACATCTTGGTATCCAACTTAATCACCATAATGTCATTGACATCATGTCTGAAGTTTTACATGCCAATAAGGAAGTTAGTCACCTATTTCATCTTACATTTGAATATGATCCTAGAGCAAATGTAGAAATCATCTGTGACGAGAACCAATTAAAATTGGTTTTCCAGAATATCATTAGCAATGCAATTGAATCAATGTCAACTGGCGGTACCATTCATATCGCGATTGGTATGGAAAATGAAGAATATATTTATATTCACGTAAAAGATCAGGGTGTTGGAATAGCACAGGAAAGAATCGCTAAGCTCGGTGAACCCTATTATTCAAATAAAGAAAAAGGAAGCGGACTGGGCTTAATGATTAGTTATAAAATTATTGAAAATCATAAAGGGAAAATCCTCTTCACCAGTGAACTTGAAAAAGGAACAACAGTGAAAATTATCCTTCCGATTGAACACCAAGCATAATAATCATCTGAAAGGAGCGAGTAAGTCGCTCCTTTTTGTCTACTCTTGGAATAGCAATATTGAAAATAATGGTTTTATTTAAGAAATAAGAACTAGTTATTAGTTTTAACTCCAGATGATAACTGATATCATAAAATTATCCCATTATTGCGTTCGCTATAAAATTATTCAGGTGAAATAGATCATCTACTAAATGAATCTAAAAGAATTTTTTTCCTTTTTTGCTAACAGGAAATTACTAGCATTTGTCGAATGTTTTTATTGGCAGTGTTTAAGGGAGGATATTAGATGTTACAAGCACAAGACGGGCAAATGGAAATAAATCATACAAAATCTGTATCTGAAGTTCCCTATGTGGTAGGAATCGGCGCCTCAGCTGGAGGACTGGAAGCAATTCAACAGTTTTTTCAAAATATTGTTCCTTATATTGATGCAGCTTTCGTAGTTGTTCAACACTTATCATCGAAGTACAAAAGTTATATGCCGGAATTACTTGCGAAATCTACCAACATGAAAATTATTATAGCAGAAAAAGGACTGCGGCTTTCGGGGAAAACTGTTTATTTATGTCCGCCAAACCACTACATAACCATTAATAAACAAGGATTTATTCATTTGGAAGAATATGATGATAAACAATCTGTCCATTATCCCATTGATATCTTTTTATCTTCACTCGCTACTTATGCTGAAACAAAAGCAATCGGTGTTATTTTATCAGGAAAAGGAACAGATGGGACAAAAGGGCTTAACGATATACGTGCAAAAAGTGGACTTTGTCTGATTCAAGATGAAACAGCAAAATTTATGGACATGCCTGAAAGTGCAATGAAGTCAGGGGCTGGGGACTACATATTGGCTCCAAAAGCAATGCCGGAACGGATTAGTGATTATATCGCAACAAAGCCAATTGATTATACAGATAATGCGTTAAAACAAGTGTTAATGATGATACATAAAAAAAGTGGAATTGATTTTTCCATGTATAAAAAGAATACGGTGTTAAGAAGAATTGAACGCCGTATGAGTCTGGTTGAGGAGGAATTACCGACTCTAGAGGCTTATAAAAACTATTTATTAGAAAACCCTATGGAAATCCGTTATTTACAAGAAGATTTACTCATCGGGGTTACTCACTTTTTTAGAGATACAGAGGCATTCAACTATTTGCAGCAATCTCTTATTCCTAAAATGATAGATGAGAATATACATAGAGGAAGAAATAAAATAAGAATATGGGTTGCAGGCTGTTCATCAGGTCAGGAAGCGTATTCTCTGGCGATTCTCTTTCATGACGAAATTGAAAAGCGAGGATGTGAAATGGATCTTCAGATATTCGCAACAGATATTGACCGTGATTCGGTGAAATTTGCTAGTCAAGGCTGCTATTCAGAGCAAATTGTTTCAGTGATTCCAAAACATCTGCTAGTGAAATACTTTGATAAAGATGGAAGTGATTATCAAGTAAAAAGGGAAATCAGACATAAAATTGTCTTTGCCCCTCATAACATGACAAAGGATTCACCGTTTGTCAATTTGGATATGGTGAGCTGTCGAAATGTCATGATTTACTTTCAAACCGAGCTTCAGCAAAAAGTATTGTCTCTTTTTCATTTTGCATTAAAAGAGAAAGGGTATTTATTTTTAGGACCGAGTGAAACAATCGGCAAGCTAACAACTTTGTTTACTGCAGTGGATCATAAATGGAAGATTTTCAGCAATGAGATATCAGATAACCAACATGTCTCTCAAGCAATTCTTACTCCTAAAGAATCATTTAAAGAACAAGGGAAGGACAGAAGAAATTTGGAGCATCTTCGTGAATTAAATCGGTTTCAACACCCGGATGAACTATATGTTTCGTTAATGGATGAAATATTACCTCCATGTATTGTTGTTAATGAGCATAATGAGGTTTTATTAGTCTCAGGGAATGCAGGAGAGTATTTGAATCTTCCAAAAGGGAAAGTGAACTATAATATTTTTAATATGGTTCCTACGAATTTATCAGTGGCAATCGGAACAGCGATTAAAAAGGCAAGAGAGGAACTTAAAGAAATTAAATATAAAAACCTCCTTATTAATCAAAATGAAAATAAACAAGTAAAACTTATTGTAAAGCCTTTAGAGAGAGCAGGAAAGGGATATGTATCGCTGTTTTTAGAAGAGAATAAGCTGGATTCTTCAACTGAATTTAAAGCGGATTCTATCATGTTTGATCATGATTCAGCCTATAACCAAAGAATCTTTGACCTGGAGCAGGAGCTTTTTTACACAAAAAAAAGTCTGCAAACAACGATAGAAGAGCTTGAAACATCGAATGAAGAGCTGCAGTCTACAAATGAAGAATTAATTGCCGCAAATGAGGAATTGCAAAGTACAAATGAAGAAATGCAGTCTGTAAATGAAGAGTTAATAACCGTAAATACCGAGTATGAAAAGAAAATCAAAGAGTTAACGAACTTAAATAATGATATGGACAACCTCCTCATTAATACGAACATCGCCACGATTTTCTTAAATAAAAACCTCGATATTAAGCTCTATACACCTGAAGCTATGAAGATCTTTCATCTCATAGAGCGTGATATAGGAAGGCCGATTTATCACATTTCACATCGACTTGATTATGATCTGTTTCTACAGGATATCGAGGAAGTGTTAGTAACAACAAAATCGATCATCAAGGAATTGCCCTCAAAGGATGGAAAATGGTACAGCGTTAAAATCATGCCATATCGAACAAGTGAAAACTTAATCGACGGTATTGTGATTACGTTTATTGATATTTCAAATATTAAAAAGGTGAATCGCGAGTTACAATTGAGTATGCAAGCAATTGAGCTTGGACCTGCGTATACGGCTTTTACCGATTTTCTAGGAACAATTGAATATGCAAACAGTAAGTTTGCAGAACAGTTGGGTATAGATGTGCACCAAATTATTGGCCGTAAAATAAAAGATATTTATTCTAAATACTATCAAGAAAGTGAATTTGAACAGTATTGGAAAAAAGTCCGTGCCGGTGAGACATGGACGGGCGAGTTGTCTTATAAAGGGAAAGATGGTAAGGAGAAATGGGAACATTTATCTCTAATACCTGTTGAAAATGAAGAAAATGATGTTGTCCAAATCTTACTAGTTGGTGAGGATATTACAAGCAGAAAAAGTTCAGAACAAATGCTGATTAAATCTGAAATGCTCTCTGGGATTGGTCAGCTGGCAGCAGGAATTGCACATGAAATTCGAAATCCGTTAACTTCTTTACGAGGGTTTCTTCAATTAATGATCCAAACGAATACATATAGTAAGGAATATGCGGAAGTGATGATGACGGAATTTATCAGGCTTGAAGAAATCATCAATGAATTCCTTGTGCTATCAAGAAAGAAAACAGCTGAATTTAAAGATGTCAATATTAATAAAATTATTCAAGATATATCAAAGATATGGGAAACACAGGCGATCCTTAATAATGTGACAATTGAAACCTCCATTGACCCAATGAATTTTACTGTTAAAGGGATAGAAAATGAACTAAAGCAGGTGTTTATCAATATTGTAAAAAATGGAATAGAGGCAATGGAAGGACGTACAGGCCAGCTCAAAATTGAAGCTAAGAAACTCGAAGATGATCGAGTACTTCTGCGATTTGAGGATCAAGGAAAAGGCATTCCTAAGGAGCAGCTTGAAAAAATGGGTGAACCATTTTTTACAACCAAAGAAAAAGGAACAGGTTTGGGGTTAATGGTAAGCTTTAAAATTATTGAAAGTCATAATGGTAAGCTCATTTTTACAAGTGAACCGGATAAAGGAACGACAGTTGAAATTACGTTACCTTTATCTCATTAATCTAAGCGGTCTAGAAGGGGCAGTAGTGTAATATAAAAATCAATGGAAGAGCGAAGTTCATTTAGTTCATCAATAATAACCTCATAGTGGGCACTTTTCCCACACTCGATAATATCCGGTCGAAGAAGGCTTAATAAATCTTGGATTTTCTCTAATTTTCCTGGAAGTTGCTTCATGTGGTCGGTAGAACTAAATAAATTATAAAGATCTGAATCTGTTAAAAATGGTTGAAACAATGAAATAATTTCTTTCCTTTGATGCTGCTCCATCCTGTCCTTGTCAGTCACCATCAATTTCTCCCGAAGCAAATGAACTTGATGGCTGACTTTTTTAAGATTCTCTTTAAGAGGGATACAAACAACATAAAAATAATCTTCACGATTTTGGGTAACATATATTTCAAAAAGCTCTAACTCATTTTCTGCTGTCATAATATTTGCTACAAATCTTTGCTTTTCTTTCGTAGATAAAAAATAATGTACTTTGTTTTTACTTTCATCATCTACTATATCCAGGAAGTTTTTTCTTATAGAAAAGAGTGTTATAGAAATAGATGAACGATCTAGTATATTAAGTTCGGCATCAAGAATAAAAACAGGAACAGGAATATCTTCCAGAGCAAACATATTGTTGTCCTCCATAGTTTTTAAAAAGATTATCGTAATGAGTGAGCAGCTTCATTTGTAATAATTGAAGTCATCTCTGATGAATCCCGAACGATTTTTGTTCGGTTTGGTAAGATATGTCTTCACTTTCAACGCAAAAGATCATCACTTGTTTTTTCTCTCAATTTGCTGTTTGTCCTGTTCTAAACGGAATTGCAGCCTTGTTAAAACATAGTCAGCTGTACCTGTTATCAGATGTTCATCAGCAACACTACTTTCATCTATTTCCAATAAGTATCCGATGTAATACATGGCATCTCTTACAACATTTTCATAGATAGTGAGTGTAGTAAAAGCTTCAAATAATAGATCTTCAACTAAATTTGTGAGAGTTCATCGTATCGCCAAGTAATAACAGTTGATAAAAGCTATCCCACTCTTATATTCCCTAAATTTCTCTTAATTAAACGTTTGTTTAACTATATTCTGTGCTTATTTACAAAAAATTAATAAAAAAACTGGTGTAATTCTAGCAACTTACTCCATATGGAAAATTTCTTCTATGCTATAATATGTGTAAGAAATTAACAGAAAGCGTGGATGGTTCATGAAGAAGCTTTCCTATTTATTCATAATTGTAGGACTTTGTATTGTAGGCTATGCCGTTTGGGAAATTGTTGATACAAAAATGCAAACATCCAATTCTTTAGCAGAAGCTCAAGCGATTGTTACATCACCGCCGGATAAGGAAGTCTATAAAGAAGAGGACGGCACATTTAAACCGCCAATAGGTGAAGCCGCTGGTATTTTACATATACCAAGATTAGAGGCAGACCTCCCAATTGTGGAAGGAACCGATCCTGATGATCTTGAAAAAGGTGTTGGTCACTATAAAGGCAGCTATTACCCTGACGAAAATGGACAAATCGTCTTATCCGGTCATAGAGATACGGTGTTTCGTAAGGCAGGGGAGCTGGAACTTGGTGATTCGTTAGAAATCAAACTGCCTTATGGAGATTTTGAATATGAAATCATCGATACGAAGATCGTAGAAGCTGACGATCGTAGTATTATTACCCTCCAAAATGAGAAGGAAGAACTTATCTTAACAACATGCTATCCTTTTAGCTATGTGGGAAATGCGCCGCAAAGGTATATTATTTATGCGAAAAAGAAAAATATATAATTTCTGATACTAAAACAAACAATCCAGCTTTTTTAAAAGCTGGATTGTTTGTTTTGTATAATCGAAAGGATATCTGCTGGTATGCTGGCTTCGACTTCAATTTTTTCTTGTGTTAGAGGGTGTAAAAGAGTAATCCTCCTTGCGTGTAATGCCTGCCTTTTGATAAGGTCCTTGTTTCCGCCGTATAAAGTATCACCGATAATAGGGTGGTTCATGGAACTTAAGTGAACACGAATTTGGTGTGTTCGTCCTGTTTCTAATTGTACGGACAAAAGCGACAGATTTATTTTTGGATTAAATGTTTCAACCTTGTAATGGGTAATGGCTTTTTGACCATTTGGCGAGACTCTTCTTCGTGTTGCATGATGCCGATCCCGTCCGATTGGCTTATCAATCGTTCCATTTGTTTTGGGGAGTTTACCTTTTACAATCGCAAGATATGTTCTTTTGATTTTTTTTATTTGTAAATTCTGATCTAAAATAGTGTGAGCCAGATCATGCTTTGCAAATATGATGGCACCGGAAGTATCACGATCAAGGCGGTGAATATGTCGTACACGAATTTGTAACCCTTTAAGCTGGTAATAAAAAGCAATCGCATTTGCCAGGGTTCCTTTTTGGTTTGGTTCGTTCGGATGTGTATCCATTCCTGCGGGTTTATTCACAATGATTAAATGGTCATCTTCGTAAAGGATGTCTATGGAGACATTTTCAGGTAATACTCCATATTCTTCTTTTTTAAATAATTGAAGATAAAGCCGATCATTTTGTTCCAGTTTATGGTTAACATCTGCTTTGTTTTGATTTTTTTTGATAGCTGCTGATTGATTCCATTTTTGGATAAGTGCTTTAGAGGCGCCGAGTTTGTTGGACAAAACGGAAAAAACAGTGGCATTCGCCCAATCCTTTGGAATCGTTATCTCAAGCCATTCACCTACACGTTTCAATGGTCTATCATTCCTTGCTATATTATTTTGTCGTACTGTATTCTAAACATTATAGTTTTATAATAATAATAGTGGAGTGTAGCGGAAGACACTTGACTCCTGCGGGATGCAGAGGAAAGGAAGTGTCTGAAGCGAAATAGAACGAATAAATTAAAAACAGCCATATTAAAACAGTATACAAAACATCGAATGGATGTACAATCTAGTTCCGGTAACACTTTCCTCTGCAATCTTGAAATGTCCTGTGTTATGCTTAATGCAGTGAAACAGATGAAAGAGAAAGGTGATAAAATGAAGGTTGTTGTGGCATCGACAAACGAACAGGAACATCATATTTCTGAGTTAGTTGATCAATTGTACACAGAGATATTTCCGAAATTTTTCCCGGATGAAAAAATTGTAGAATTAAAGAAACTTAATGTGCTTCAGCCACAGGCTTCTGACCAAATCTATAATGCAACATTGAAGGATGCATTTCAAATAATCTCTAGTCTCCAAGCTTTAATAGCTGTACTCGAATTACTACATGAGAACAAACATGAAAATGAGTATAAAGAAATGTTTGAGCGTAATACCCAAAACTTAAATGATTACGGTTATTTCTTTCCTCTAACATTTTCCGATTTTAAAGAAGCTGATTGTCAAAAAGGGCAATTTAGTCAGTTTATCAGACCGGCTAATCAATATATGATCTAATTAAAACGGACAGTTCATGATGAACTGTCCTCTTGTTTATTCAGCTTTCCATTCATTTAGTAAAGTACGGAGAGCTTCTTTATCCGTATTGCCGCCTTCTGCACGTGCAACTTCTTTTCCGTCTTGGAAATGAACAAGGGTTGGTGTGCCAGTAATGCCATATTGGTTCCATGCATCTTCATATTCCAATAAATTGAATTGATCAATTTCGACACCTAGATCATCAGCAACAGGCATTAATACAGGTGTAGTTGCTTTACAATGAGAACATTCCGGGCTGAAAAAATAAACGATTGTATCTTCTTTGTTATCAAGCTTTGATTCGAGTTCATCAGGAAGAATGATGTTTTGGTAATTAGGATCGTCAAGCTGATCAATTGTAGCTGGTTTGAGATCACTTTTACCATATACATTTCCTTCCGCTTGCTGATTGTTTTGGTAAGATGTTACAAAGGCTAGTCCACCGAATAGGATAAGAATAATGGCTCCGAAAATGAGTAGTTTTTTCATCTTACTTACCTGCTTCCTTTAAAATTAAAAGACTTGTGATAAAAACAATTGAAAATCCGATTAACGCTAAAAATGGAATCGTGATAAATCCTAACCAATTTATGTATTCCCCTGTACATGGTACAATTCCGCAAGAGACGGAATTTTCTCCTAAGAAGTCAATCTTTTGCACACCATAATGATAAATGGAAATACATCCACCTATGGCAGATAGAATTAGTGTATAAAAGGCGATTTTATAGTCCTTTTTAAAGACACCAATTCCCAGGATGATGACAAGAGGATACATAAAGATCCGTTGATACCAGCAGAGGTCACAAGGTGTATATTGAAGAACTTCCGAAAAATAAAGACTTCCTAATGTGGAGATAAATGCCGCAACCCAACCGATTGAAAGTACATTCTCCAGTTTTTTTTCATTTGAACTTGACATAACATCCCTCATTTATCTTTGTAGATACTTCTAAATTATAATCGCAAGCGTTTTTACTTGTAAAAGAATACATATTAAAATTCATATGTTTTTGAACATTTTTTGAAAATTGGAAATTTCCTGGTGGCTATTTTGAGATTGACTGTTTTCTCAAACTGTCTGAGAAATGTCCGTTCCATTACGCTCCAGACACAAGATTCGCCGGGGAGGAAGCTGAGCCTCCTCATTTAAACTAGTTTTAAGCACAATAATTATTTTGGAAAAAGTATAAGGGTTCTTAATAAAATCATAAATAAAGTCCTTAATTAACCATCACAACACTTACGATTATTTATGGTATTAAACTTTCCTTTATTTTTATAACGACAACGTTCATCTATCCCCAAAAAATTTTTCTAATTATAAAGGAACGTTCCCTTTCTCATACTATATTTGAAAGGGGAGGATGATTTTGAATACGATTCAAGAATGCATGACAACAAGTGTAGCAACTGTTTCTTCTTCACAATCGATTAAAGAAGCAGCTGAGATGATGAGTCAAAATAATGTTGGGTCCATTCCAGTTGTTGATAATGGTCAATTAAGAGGGATTATTACGGACCGTGATATCACACTTCGTTCAACAGCAGAAGGACTTGATAGCAACATACCTGTCTCACAAGTCATGACCACAAACCTTGTTTCAGGACATACGAATATGTCTGCTGCTGAAGCAGCAAAAGTAATGGCGCAGCATCAAATTCGTCGTTTGCCAATTGTTGAGAACAACCAATTGGTAGGGATTGTGGCACTAGGTGATTTAGCTGTAAATCAAATGTCTGACGAAGCAGCAGGACATGCGTTAACGAACATTTCAGAACAAACGAAAACACATTAATCTTTCTTGGAGGTTTGACACTTTTGTCAAACCTCTTTTCTATTGTTCATATACTGAGAAGAAGAGTGTTGACATCCAGCTCCGAAGCACAGGAAGTGCAAGTGCAGTTTTTGCGACAGGACGTTGCGTTCTTAAACTGCCAGCGCCAAGCCCCTCTAGGGTCTAGCCACAAATGAATTGAAGACAAAGAACGTCTTCTATTCATTTGCGTCTTATTTGCGGCTGATCAAGGCACTTGCGCTTTTGTAAATAAATTTGAAATATAAACGAAGTTCCTTTATATATTATACATAGAAGGACACTTTTTTAGGGGAGTTGTATGATACATGATAAAAGCGGTTATTTTTGATTTTGACGGATTAATCCTTGATACAGAAACACATGAATATGAGGTGTTATGTGAAATATTTCGTGAGCATGAATGTGAATTGCCATTAGAAGTTTGGGGAAAATTGATTGGAACAAAGTCAGACTTTAATCCTTATACATACTTGGAGGAACAAACTAAAAGAAAATTAGACCATGCTGAACTTAAGGTAGTTGAGAAGGATCGTTTTAACAAAAGAATACAGGTAGAAAAGGCAAGACCTGGAGTGATTGAATATTTAGATGCTGCTAAAGAACTCGGTTTAAAAGTAGGGTTAGCCTCAAGTTCTAATTATGAATGGGTTTCCTCTCATTTAAGTAGACTAAACTTATTAGACCGTTTTGAATGCATTCGAACTTCCGATGATGTTGAACATGTGAAACCGGATCCTGCCTTATACTTGGAGGCTGCTAAATGCTTAGGTGTGAAGCCTGAGGAATGTATTGCTTTTGAAGATTCAGCAAATGGTGCCCTAGCTGCGAAAAGAGCAGGGATGAAATGTGTTACTGTGCCTAATACAGTGACAAAGGGTCTTGAGTTTTGTGAAGTCGATCATCGCGTTGAATCAATGGCACAAATGGAGCTTAAGGAATTACTGATGTTTCTGGATAAAGGATAAAGGGTATATAAATGTATTAATTATTGTTCAAAGGAGAACCACTATGTCTGAGAAACTTGATTTAACAAAATTTGAGAAAAAAATGATCATTCGCAATATCCTGGAAACTGATATTGATGCCATTATTGAACTTCAAGCAAAATGTTTTCCGGGGATGGAACCATGGAAAAGAGAGCATTTGGAAAGTCATCTTGATCATTTTCCGGAAGGTCAATTTTGTGCTGAGTTTGAAGGGATTATCATCGGTTCATGCTCAAGTCTTTTAGTGAATTTCGACGAGTATGATGATCGTCATACATGGGATGATATTACCGATAATGGATATATTACGAATCATGATCCTGATGGATATAATATGTATGGAATCGAAGTCATGGTTCACCCTGATTATCGCCGAATGAAAATTGGCCACCGTCTATATGAAGCAAGAAAGGACTTAGCCAGAAGGCTAAATTTAAAAAGTATTATTATCGGAGGAAGAATTCCGAATTATTATAAATATGCTGATGAGTTGACGGCAAGAGAATATGTTCAACAGGTTACATTACATAAAATTTATGACCCTGTTTTATCGTTTCAGCTTTTAAATGAATTTACCCTTATGAGGATTAATCCAAACTATTTATCTGATGATGTTGCTTCAAATAAATACGCAACATTGATGGAATGGAATAATGTTGATTATCAGCCGAACACGAAACGTTTTTACAAAACATCCAATCCTGTTCGCATTTGTGTTGTTCAGTATATGATGAAGCAAATACGTTCATTTGAAGAATTTGCAAAACAAGTAGAGTATTATACAAATGTAGCTTCAGATGCAGGCTCAGACTTTGCTGTTTTCCCTGAAATCTTTACAACACAGCTCATGTCATTTTTAGATGAAAAAGTTCCAAGCTTGGCTATTCAACGTTTAACTGAATTTACAGAAGAATATATTGAATTATTTACTGAACTGGCAGTCAAGTATAATGTGAACATAATTGGTGGCTCACATGTCGTAGAAGAAGAAGGGCGCATATATAATATTGCTTACCTTTTTAGAAGAGACGGAACAATTGAGAAGCAATATAAGCTCCACATTACACCGAATGAAAGAAAATGGTGGGGGATCAGCCGCGGTGACCAAGTGAAGGTGTTTAATACAGACTGTGGAAAAATCGCCATCCAAATTTGTTATGATATTGAGTTCCCAGAGCTGGCGCGAATTGCTACAGACAAAGGAGCAAAAATTATCTTTACTCCTTTCTGTACTGAAGACCGCCAAGGATATTTACGCGTACGCTACTGTGCCCAGGCACGTGCTGTGGAAAATCAAATTTACACCGTTATCGCTGGAACTGTTGGAAATCTTCCGCAAACAAAAAATATGGACATTCAATATGCTCAATCTGCCATCTTTGCACCATCAGATTTTGAATTTGCCAGAGACGGAGTCGTGGGAGAATGTGATCCAAATATTGAAATGGTCATCATCGGTGACGTCGATCTCGAAATCCTAAGACGCCAACGCCAATCAGGTACTGTGAATCAATTGAAAGACCGCAGGAAAGATATTTATTCGATACAATATAAAAAATAATAATAATGTGTAAAGCCAACTCAAAGATTATGATATAGAGTTGGCTTTTTTTAGGGATGTATTTTTAGATGTTTAACCCAAGATCAGGTTCATGTCATTGTGCTTTATAAGCAGTCTTATAACATTTCCTTGCACTTTGGTAAAAGGAATATTATTATTTTTTTTTCAAAGTTCTATAAAAAACTAATTTGGTTAATTGAAGCGGATGTGCGAGACTCCTGTGGGAGATGTGGGATAGGTGAGACCCCGCAGACGCAAAGCGGCGAGAAGGCACATCGCCGACCCCACGGAAAGCGAGCATCCTGGAGCTTCAAACAACCATACCTCTAGACTTATTACATAGCAACTAAGTAAAAAATGAGAACCTCAAAAATTTTGTCGAAAAACAAATATAGTAATAAAGCAAATCCACCAGCTATATACACATTACTTTATTCCGATAATTGTTCTAAAATAACGTCTCCCTAACAACCTAAGCAAATGCGCGGAATTTGTAGAAATTCAATTATGTGGAAAGTTCTATAATATGCTAAAATTAAGATGAAATTTTAGTAAAACTCCTAGGAGGTAAAAATGAGCTGGGAACAAAGCTATCAACGTTGGAATCAAAAACAAGATTTAGATCAGGAACTACGAACTCTATTAACAAACTTAGAAGGAAATGAAAAGGCTTTAGAAGATTGCTTCTATAAAGAACTAGAGTTTGGAACAGGTGGGATGCGTGGTGAAATCGGACCGGGTACCAACCGTATGAACATATATACAATCCGTAAAGCTTCTGAAGGTTTAGCAACATACATAAATTCTTTTGGTGATGAAGCCAAAAAACGCGGAGTTGCGATAGCGTATGATTCCCGTCATAAATCACCTGAATTTGCGATGGAAGCAGCAAAAACATTAGCTTCACATGGCATTCAAACATATGTATTTGAAGAATTACGTCCTACTCCTGAATTATCATTTGCTGTAAGACACTTACATGCATTTTCAGGAATCGTGATAACAGCCAGCCACAATCCACCTGAATATAACGGATATAAAGTGTACGGCGAAGATGGCGGACAATTACCCCCAGCTGCAGCAGACACTGTGATCTCTTATGTAAATCAAGTTGAAGATGAGCTGGAAATTGAGGTTAAAGACGAGAGTGAATTGAAATCTCAAGGTTTAATCAACATGATCGGTGAAGAAATTGACCAGGCTTATACAGAAAAGCTAACAACCATTTCAGTGAATCCATCATTATCACAAGAAGTCGATCTGAAGGTTGTATTCACGCCGCTACACGGTACTGCAAATAAACCTGTTCGTCGCGGTTTAGAAGCATTAGGTTATAAAAATGTAACAGTTGTAAAAGAACAAGAGCTGCCTGATCCAAACTTCTCAACTGTTAAATCTCCTAACCCCGAGGAACATGATGCATTCACTCTAGCAATCCGTGATGGAAAAGAGATCGATGCGGATGTCCTGATTGGAACAGATCCAGATGCAGACAGACTTGGAGTGGCGGTTAAAAACAATGATGGAGAATATGTTGTTTTAACTGGTAACCAAACAGGTGCATTACTCCTGAATTATCTATTGTCAGAGAAAAAGGAACAAGGAACACTTCCTGAAAATGGAGTCGTCCTAAAAACAATCGTTACATCAGAAATCGGCAGAGAGATCGCAAAATCATACGGTCTTGATACAATTGATACACTAACAGGATTCAAATTTATTGGTGAAAAAATCAATGAATATGAACGTACAGGACAATATCAATTCCAGTTTGGATATGAAGAAAGCTATGGCTACCTCATCGGTGATTTTGCTCGTGATAAAGATGCTGTGCAAGCAGCGTTATTATCAGTTGAAGTAGCGGCGTATTATAAAAAGAAAGGTCTTACTTTGTACCAAGGCTTACTTGAAATCTTTAAAAAGTACGGCTACTACAAAGAAGGACTTCAGTCTCTAACGTTAAAAGGAAAAGAAGGGGCAGAGCAAATTCAAAGCATTCTGCAGTCATTTAGATCAAATCCTCCTGCTGATGTTGCAGGGAAGAAAATTGTAGCAATTGAGGATTATAAAAGCAGTGAACGTCAGGATGTTGCGGCAGGTACCAAGGCTAAAATCGAACTACCTGGTTCAAACGTGTTGAAATACATTTTAGAGGATAATTCATGGTTCTGTGTAAGACCATCTGGAACTGAACCAAAAGCTAAGTTCTATTTTGGAGTGAAAAGTGACACACTTGAACAAAGTGAACAAGACTTATCAACTCTGGAAGCAGGAGTTATGGAAATCGTAAATGAATTAATCGCAGCATTATCGAAGTAATACCAAAAGCGGACAAGCTCATATTTGTCCGTTTTTTTG
>Ga0180215_1001135_pt1 | contig 30376 bp, 29 predicted proteins | sample eDN3rd37CBELigBY_FD_128871 | JGI IMG/M metagenome (GOLD analysis project Ga0180215, IMG submission 128871) | Enriched backyard soil microbial communities from Emeryville, California, USA - eDNA 3rd pass 37_C BE-Lig BY (version 2) (version 2) | ecosystem: Environmental > Terrestrial > Soil >...
AAAGCCACAGCCCCATAAGGAAGGAGGCGAATATAAGCAGCAGCGCATTAAGCAGCATATCTCTCCCTTGCGGGTCGACCAAATAATAATAGTAAGAATTGTCCTTGTTGTAACGCCAATTAATGCCGATGAATAAAGCGAGAAACAGCAGCGGCGTAAAGTTCGCTACCCGTATTTCCAGCAGCCGGTGGCGCTCCTGCTCGTTCGCCCTCCTTGATCTTCGCATATCGTGCAGCAGCCGCTTCAAGCTCTCGGTTATGTTGACGCCTTCCGTCAGCGATACGCGCAAAATGTTGGCAAAATAGTCCGCCCATACATGCCCGAGCGATGCCGCCATAAGCCTCAGACTCGCCTCGTCGTCGCCGCGTACCGACAAATTGCGATATAGCTGCTCCAGCACGGTCTGCATCGGACCGAGCAGGCGCCGCTCCTCAATCGTCCGCTTTAAGGCGATTCTCACCTGCCGCTCTCCGGTTACGAGATAGCTTTGATAGAAAAGCTCCACTGCGGCCAGCAAATCGATCTGCGCCTGCATTCTGCGGTGAATAAGCAGCGCTCTCAGCAGGGTGTACGGCATCACGCCGAACACGGCGCCTAGCAGCAGCGTCCCTTTGAGGCTTTGAAAGAACAGACCGCCCAACGCCGCGCCGGCGAGCAGCATCGATGCGGACACTAGCACGAGCGCTCCCGGCTTCATAGTCATCCCAAGCGTCTCCATCAAATCGGATAAGTGCCGATATACGCGCTGCCGGCGCTGGAACCATTCTGCCAGACGATAGAAGGCGCCGCTCTGCCGGCGATACGTCAATCGCAGACGCAGGCGGCGGCGGTCGGACCAATAGACGAAAAAATGATAGATGGACAAGGACAGCAGCAAAACCGCCAATAGAACGGCGCAAGCGAGCGACAGCTTAACCATGCCGGACTCCAATCCGGTTCAGCCTGACAGCAGCCTTCGGCAAAAAATGCTCCGCATGCTCCCAATCGTCCAGCGCCTCATTAAACCGCACCCAGTCGCTAACCTGCACCGAGCCGTTGTCCCAGCATAGCTCGCCGATACGATAAATAACTCTGCGCCCGTTCACAAAACGCATCTCAATGCCGACCTCCGTCACATAGTCCGCAATCCGCTTGACGAGCCTTTCCGGGTTCATCCCTCGGCCGTCCAGCATACACATATCGCATATCGCCTCCGGCACGTCCTCCAGCGTATTTGCGTGAACCGTCGTCATGCTGCCCGTATGGCCTCGCGTGCAGGCCCGAACATAAATATTGGCATCGGCATCGCGTATTTCGGCATGAACGATCCGGTTTGGCGATTGCCGGAGCGCTAGCTTGAAGGCTTGATTGAACCGATGGAGCCCGTCTTCCTCGTCCGCTTCATATTCCACAATGTTTTTGTCCGGATAGTCGCGACCCAGCAGCATTTCGAATCTCCCTTCCAGCGTAATGATCCGCTCTTCATCAGGAAGCTCGGCTATTAGCGCCTTGATGAGATTTGTTTTGCCCGAGCCCGTAGGCCCGATAATGACAAGGTTGAATCTGGCGTTCAGCACATCCAGCAGCAGCTGGCGCATCCGCGCATTCAGCGTTCGGTAGGCGGGACTGCTCAAAGCTTCCAATGAAAAACTGCGAACGGTATAAAACCGAATCGTCAGCGTCGGCTTGGCAGTAAAGCCGAAGCCTGTCATCGTCACGCGGGAGCCGTCCTGCAGCATCACCTCGGCCCAGCGCTTTCTCGGATTGATGCGGTCATTGTTGTAGAGCACCAGGTTTTGCTGGATGCGCTCAACATCCTTCGCCTCCTCAAAGCTGTACGGGCTTCTCTCCACAACCCCGCCGCGAATCGTAAAGATAGCGGTGCCGACAACTTGAATCTCTTCAAGCCTATCCTTGTCGGCTAGCACAAGCTCCAGCACATTGAGGCCAATAACCTCGGCGAACAGCGCCTCGGCGAGCGTCCCGTACGGCGTTTTCAAGCCCGGCATCGCATGGATGCGCAGTTGGATGAGCCGATCGGCTATAATCGCCAGCACCTGCTCGCGTTCGCCGCTGAAGCCCAGCACTGCCCGGTTGAGCAGCTCGCCGTACCGCCTCCGCTCATCGTCCGTCTGTCCGCGCGGAGCGCTTAAATAGCTTCGGATTTCCTCGGCCAGCCTCGCAAAATGCTGGCTGGCCCCGCCAGTCTCATTGATTCTCTCCGTGCTCTGCGTCTCCGCCTGCCCGTTCTGCACGGAAGCTGCAAATTGAGCGGGCGAAAAGCGGCTTCTCTGAGCGCTCACAGGCTTGCCCCGTTCCGGTGGGCAAGCAGCTTGCGGTACCAAGGCTGACCCGCCAGCTTAGGCGTCAGGCTGCGGATGCCGTGCTTCTGCATCAAGCTGTTCGCCGCCGCCTCCATCGCTTGCTTGCCCTCGCTGTCGGATTGAAGCCAACGGTCGTAGGCGCCGCTGTCCAAGCCGCCGAACAATGAATTCGTCAGCTGGAAATGCCCAAGCGGAGCAGTTCCCAGCTCTTTGCAAATATGCTTCATCTGATAGCCTCCATTTCTCCATGGATAATGTACGAGGAGCGTTTCGTACTGGTCAGGCTTAATGCCGAACAACGGAGATATTTGCCCGATCCAGCGCCTTCCGTCCTCTTGAAAATGCGATAGCGCGTTTGTCGTCACCAATACCCGAGTGCCCGCTTTGCGCATGGCGCAAACTGTCGCCGCATTGTCCCAATATGCGCCTACATCTACGATCAAAAACGAAAAGGTTCGCTCTGCGACTGACAACAAATGCTCAGCCTCCTCAGGTATGAAAAATTCCGCCTGGTCTCTTGCCGTATTGCCGAACAGCACGCCTAGATTGGACATTTCGGGCAGCGGGTAAACCGCGCTTCTCAGCATATCCGGCGTCAAAGCGGCCGCCCGAAGCTCAGGCCGCAGTCTTCCCAAAGTGACCTCCGGCTCCTGAATGCCGATATAACGGTGTATTTTTGCGCTCTTTAAATGCATGCATAAGTATCCTACCGACTGGCCGCTCGCCTCGGCGATGCGCAGCGCCGCCGCAAATGCGGCAGACGTCGTGCCGATGTTGGGAGTCGTTCCGATAAATGCGGCTATTGGCGCTAAAGCTCCACTCATTGCTCGCTCTCACCTTCTCTAATGGATTCGAACGATTCAGGGCTATAGGCGACGACGAGCTTCAGGCTGCCGCTCTTGCACAGCGTATCCAGCTTCAGCCACTGCTCCTCGGTCAAATTTAAATTCAAGTAATCGATCATGGCATTCGCGTCCCGGCGCGAGGCATACATCCCTTCCATATTGCCTTCTGTCAGCGACAGCAAATGGGGATTGTCCACATTATCGATTTCCTGATTGCCCGACGACTTCACAGAAGCGACGACGACCGCTTCCTCGAACAGCCGCCCGGACGGCTCCCCTTCTCCGGAGGCGTAAAGCAATACTTTGTCGCCTGCCCGTATCCCATTGGAGATGGATCGAATGTAGTCCTTTGGAATTTGAAAGGTCGACTCTGAGCGTCTCGGCTGCAGCCGGTAATAATCGAGCTTCCACTTCAAAATCGGCTCGCCCCGCCCAAGCGGAATGACCGTCTCTTTGCCTTGCGCTTCCGCCAGCTCGCGCAGCATATCTCCATCGACAGCGCTGCTCGGCAGCCGCCTAACCTCTAAATCTTTGGTTTGCAGCAGTTCGCCTGCGCTTATAAATCGTTTCGGCACGACGACCGCAACGGTATCTTGCCGGGCTACATTCATCTTTTGCAGCTCGTAAATGCCATACACGACAAATGCCGACAAAAAAGCCGCTAACAGCCCAATCCAAATATTTCTCGTTTTATTCATCGCCTCATCCTTCCCAAGAGCAATAAAAAAAGAACGCAGCAGCAGCCAGATAGGCTAATCTACATGCGTTCTTCGCAAAGCATCGCTCTCATATATATGGTTTAATTACAATTACATACATAATAGCAAATGAATTGGATAATTGTCCATCATTATTTTTATACAAAAAGAAAAGCCGCTAGCAGCATCAATTGTTACGGCATTGTGCTGAGCAGACCTCTCCCTTTAAAAATCTATTAATCCAACGCTTATAAGCAAGGCATCGTCAACTTTGCGCATCGTCTCATCGTCCAAATGTGTAATTTTATCGGTAAGGCGCTGCTTGTCGATCGTTCGGATTTGCTCCAGCAATACGACAGAATCGCGATCAAAGCCATGTACGGCTGCGTCAAGCTCGACATGCGTTGGAAGCTTAGCCTTTTGAATTTGCGCTGTTATCGCTGCTACAATGACTGTAGGGCTGAAGCGATTGCCTATATCGTTCTGAATGACGAGGACCGGCCGGACGCCGCCCTGCTCAGAGCCAACAACAGGTGACAGGTCAGCAAAAAATACATCTCCGCGTTTTACAATCAAGCTTTACACCCCGCTAACGAGACGACCCATCATATGATCGGCTTCTACCTCCGCTTGAAATGCTTCCGAGGCGATATTCAGGTTAATTTTAGCCATTTCCATATACCCGCGCTGCATCGATTCCCGGATGTTTCTCTTTTTGCGTTCCACCAAATATAACTTCATAGCTTGTCGAATGAATTCGCTTCGATTGGAGTTTTCTTTGGCAACGATTCCGTCGACCTCCTCGAGCAGATGATCTGGCAAACTGATCATGATTCTTTTGGTATGTTGTATATTGGCCACCTAACCCGCACCTCCAAAACTTTTCCATACTACACATTATTTCAATAAAATGCCGACACTATACTCAAACATATCTATGTTGAGCGTATTGCATTTATGCTGCAAGCTCGCTTGCATCATTCGTATATATTCATAACTACATTAGTTCGTGATTGAGATTGAAATCCCTGCTGCTTACAAAAACTAAATCACATGAATTATTTACCAAATAAATTTTGCCGTAAAAAAGGTGTTACAGCAGCGGATTGGTGACCGAAACCACTTCTTCACCACGTAAAAATACGCGAGGCACCCGGGTAGACAGCAGGCATACAATCTCATAATTAATCGTTCCGAGCTGATCCGCCAGCTCCTCAGCTGTAATGGAAGCGTCGCCTTGGCGGCCAATGAGCACGACCTCTTCACCAGCTGTAACGGGAGCGCCGGCATATTCCGAACTTCTGTCCGCTTCATCCAAAGCGATCATGCACTGGTCCATGCATATCGTTCCGCGTATCGGCGATTTCACGCCGCGGACAATGCCGTTCGCCTTGCCTGTAAGCATGCGGCTAAAGCCGTCGGCATAGCCGATCGGAATGGTGCCGATCCGCTCTTCGCCGGCCGCGATATAGCGGGTGCCATAGCTGATTCCCCAGCCCGCGGGCACCGTTTTGACCATTGCGATTTCCGTTTTGAGCGTCAATACCGGCTCAAGAGCGATTTTTTGTTTATTCACTTCTGCTGAAGGATACAAGCCATACATGCCGATGCCTAATCGAAGCATATTGCCGGCCCATTCCGGCGTATCGATTCCAGCCGCGCTGTTCGCGGCGTGGATGATCGCGATCGGAAGCTCCTGATCACGGACATATCGGGCAATCTCTTGGAAACGCTCGTACTGCAGCTTCGTATAGCCTTTGTCCGTCTCATCCGCCTTTGCATAGTGCGTGAACATGCCTTCAACCTCAAGCTGCGGCACCTTCAAGGCGCGATGGATGAAGACTTTCGCGGCTTCAAAGCCGATTACGCCAAGTCTTCCCATGCCCGAATCAATTTTTATATGAACCTTCAGCTTTCTGTTCTGCTTATCAGGGGGAAGCTTCTCAGCTGCTTCTATAATATCTTCGCGGAACAAGCTGATCGCAATATTATGCTCACGCGCAATGTCCAGCGCTTCCGCCGGCACATATCCAAGCACTAAGATAGGCGTACGAACGCCCGCCTTTCTAATCTGCAGCGCTTCATCAAGAAAAGCGACGCCTAAATAGTCAACCCCGAAGCGTTCCGCTTCACGGGCAACCTCTACAGCGCCATGTCCATACGCATTCGCTTTGACCGAAGCCATCAGCCGGCAATTGTTCGGAACGGCTTCGCGAAATGCCTTCAAATTATGCTGCAATGCATCCAAGCTTATTTCAGCCCTCGTAGGGCGATAATACCTATCCAAAAAGCTCACCTTCTCCAGTAATGGCACTCATTCCCAACAGAGCGTCTCGATATCCAATAGAATTAATGTTATACGCTGCCGCTTAGACTGTCAATGAAATGAGCGCCTTTACTGGCTGCCACCTCTTGGAAGCTGCCGTTGCACCGCAATGCTTTATTTCCCTATTTCGCCTTGCACCGATTGGGCGATTTTGATCATTTCCGTTTCAGGCAAATTCGCGCTCGTCAGTCGGAACTGATTGCCCTCGTATGTCCACATCAAAGTCTTCTGCTCATCGCCGGTAAGCTCGCCGATCGTAAAGCCCAGATCGATCATTAGCCCTTTAAAGAGCGACGCCGCCATATCTTTAGGCTTCGTTTCAATTATAGTGTAGCTCAGATCAGCGCCTTCATAGCGGAGCATAACGCCCGGATATCCGCCGTATACGATGTCGATCGCATCCTTCTGAATGACGCCCTCAGGCGAATAGGAAGGCACCATTACCGACAGCTTATTGTCGGCATCGCCGTCAATTGTACCGGATGTATCGTCGGCATCGACATCCTCCTCATCATCGGCAGCCTGATCGTCGCCGTCAACCGCACTGTCTTGTTCAGGCGTTAGTGCGACTGCATCGTCATCAGTCGTTATGTCCGGATTAGTCATGGTCGGCGTATCGCCATTTTGGCTGGACGGCTTCGACTGCATATTCGCTTCCGTCTCGAATACGCTCTTGTCGAATTTCGAGCCAAAGTTAAACGTATCGAATTTCACTTCGACCATAACCGTCGAATTCGAATCGCTTACTTCCACTTGCACCGGCTTATAATCCGATTTGTTCAGCCAGATTTTTTGCCGCGCAAGCGTTCCGTTGCTGTAATTCGCCATGACGTCGAAAACATAGGCATCGTCATCGACCGTAAATTGCCGCTGATTGTCGATAAGAATGCTTTGCACGAGCGTCTGGTACAGGTAGACCTGCCCTTGATTTTGCGGCCAATCGCTTTGGAATCGAAATACTTTATTCAGCTTAGGGGTCAATACAAATACGCCGTCATCGTTGCGGAGCACAATTTGCGTAATGTCCTTCTCGGCATTCGTCAGCTTAATTCTGTAATATTGCGGCTTCTGATACGATACTTCAACCTTATACTCGAGCTTCTGCTTCGAGCTCGTATGCAGCGTCATCGTACCGCTGCCCTGATAGCTTTCCAAACTGTTGACAACCTTGTCTAGCTCCTTCACCACGGACTCGGCGTCCTTCGTACCGCAAGCGGCGAGCACTAATGAGAAGCATAGCAGCAATGCCGCTGTCCATGTCATGCGACGCATGAAATCATCCCCTCTGCACAATGTTTTTTACTGGCTGATAACATGTCTATGAGGGGACTTGGACATTTATACGGACTAGTTGGGAGCTTGGCTAAATTATTTTTTTCTTCATTGTACATGTCCTACGGCTTTTTCGGGCTCATGCTGAATTGGATTAAAACGGGCTTCAAAGCATCTCAAGCCAACAAATGAAAACGGAGAGCCAAAGTTAGCCGGCTCTCCGTTTTCATGTTTTCTGACATTGGCAGACTCTTCTATAGCCAAAGATCAACAGGATATGTCGTTGCGATAAAATCCGCGAATGCCACAATCTCTTCATCATTATTAACAGCTACTACGCGCAGCATATAAGTCGTATCCGACTCCAGCTCAGTAAGCGACATCGTGTTGCTATTGGTTGATTCGAACAGCTCATCATCCAAATAGATGCGATAGTTCAATTCTCCTTCCTCATAATCGCCAAATTGATCCCAATAAAGATAAATAAAATCCGTCGATACTTCAGCCCTCAAATCAGCTATGACAGGGTAGAGCCCGAAATGAAAGGATGCTTCGGCTGTTCCGCCATTGCCATCAGCTGCAGTTATCGTAATTTCAGCTGAGCCAATACCGTTTGGAGAAATGTACACGATTGCTCCTTCTGCTCTAACATTCGCAATAGCGGTATTGCTTGAACGGACTGTAAACGTTAGCGTATCGCCGTCTTCATCACTGAAAACCTCGCTCGCATTTATTTCAAACGGCTCTTCTGAATGGACCATTCGATCCGATAGCGGGTTAATGACCATAGGCGCATTATTGGTCGGCGTCGGCGTTGGCGTTGGTGTCGGTGTCGGTGTCGGCGTTGGCGTCGGCGTTGGCGTCGGTGCCGGCGTTGGCGTTGGCAGTGGCGTTGGCGCCTGCGGTTTCTGCGCCGCCTCCTGCTGCTGCTTTTGCCGTTCCAATAGTTGCTGCTGTTGCTCGAATTTTTGTTTTTCTGCATCTGAAAGTTGTTGCTTTAATGACTCCTCTGCCCTCTTCTTAGCTGCCTCTGCTTGTCTCTTGTTCTCCTGCTCCAGCCGCTCTCTTTCTGCTAAAATTTTATTCAGCAATTCAGCTTGTTTCTGCTGCTGCTGCTCGCGCAGCTTGTTTTGCTCCTCCTGCAGCCTCTTCCTTTCTTCTTCCAATCGCTTCTGTAATTCCTGCTGCTGTTTTTGCTGCTCCGTTAATTGAAGCTGCGGGACATTGTTTAGATCGATTTTATTAACTAATTTTTTATTAGCCTCATCGATAATTTCCTGAAGCCGGTCTTCATCTATTTTCTGTTGATCGCGTGCCTGCTTCGCAATATTGGCGAGCAAATTTTCTAAATTGCGCTTGTATTGTTCAAGATCTTCTTGAGACAGATTTAACGAATTGTCGCTAGGGTTAGATCCGGAAGTTCCGTTCTTCATTCTCTCCAGCATCTCCGCATTTTCTTGATCGATCCTCTGCATCTGCTTCAACAACGCTTCGATGATATCCGGTGAAGCTTGATTAACGAAATCGGCTGGATCAATCGGATACGGGTTAGCAGGCTGATTAGCGCCTGATCCTGGAATAAAGCTCAGTTGCTGCGAAGGATATACAGGACTTGGGCTCTGACCGGTTCCATTGCCGCCTGCCTGAACTAGGCCGCTGCCTACAACAAGCATCGCGTTGCCCGTAGCAGGATCAATACCGACATAAAAATTTGTTCCGCGAACATCAGTCACGGCCGTCGGAGTGATCAATTTGAATGTATCCTTCGAGTCAACCAGCGAGGACACACTAGCCCCAACCATTCCGCTCCATAAAACAAAGCTTGTATGCTTGACATGTGACGCATTGCTTAAATTAGAAATGTACAGCTTAGAGTTTTCGCTGATCGTAATTTCGTCCTTGCGGTCAACCGTTTTCAACAATGCGCTTGAATTAAATTCAGTGATGATATGATCACCATGATGAATGCTTATTCCATCGTAGGCTCTATAGCTCAATGAACCGCCCGCCTGATTGATCCATACCGTTCCTTTGATTCCTTCAAGCGTCGCTGCTCTGGAATTACGATCCGCTAGAGGCAGCTTATCGACGGCTTCTGCTATTTCCCTCAAAATAACCGTCCTCGTATTCCGCTCCCATTCTACATCCGCCCCAAAAGCCTCACTGAAAAATCTGACCGGGACATAGGTTCGGCCAGCTTTCACATATGGCGCTGCCTCCATTTCCAGCTGTTCTTGTTGGGCATCGGCTGCAGCATTCTTAATCGTAATCATACGGCTTCCAACCTGCATCCTGATTGTTACATCGCCTTTTGTCAGTTCAATCGTACGCTCGTTATCCTCGAATTTGACCTCATAGCCCATTTTTTCACTTAACGCTCTAACGGGAACCATCGTGCGTCCCTTCACAATTTCGGGCTGCGCATCGAAGCCAATGATCCCGTCCTCGAACACAACCTTCACCTCATCATTTTGCGGCAGATCACTCGGAAGCTCGTAGAATGCAATCTCACGAATTTTATTGTTATAGCTGTCTGCAATGAGCAAGTTCCCATTAGGCAAGACGGCTGCATCTGTCGGATGATGAAGCAGATTATGACCGTTTATGCCGTCTGTATGGCCAAATTGTGCAGGTACGCCGGCAATTGTGCTCACTTGCCCATTAGCAAGATAACGAATCGTGTGGTTTAAGCTGTCGGCAATAACCAGCCCTTGCTCCTCCGTTATGGCAATACCTCTAGGAGAGTAAAAACGAGCCTCTGAGCTGGATCCGTCAGCATAGCCGCCCTCAGCATACAGAGCACCTTTCGCATATACAGGCGACTCCCCTTGAGACAAGCCAGCTGCCGTAGTAACTGTACCTTCGGCCAAATCTATATAACGGATAACATGATTCCCTGTATCGCTTACATATAAATTGCCTTTATTGTCTAATGCAATGCTAGTAGGCTCGTTAAACTTGGACGCTGACAATTTACCGTCAGCATAATCGCCGGCAGGAACAGCCTGGCCGGCCATTGCCTCAACGACACGCTCTGATGGAGCGTTCAGCGTAGTAACCTGTCCATCCGGTGTTATGCGTCGGATTAAATGATTCAACGTATCCGCAACATATAGGGTTCCGTCCGTAGCAACAGCAACATCTTGGGGATGATAGAATCTCGCTCCTGCACCAGCCCCGTCTTTATGGCCGAGAATGCCGTCTCCAGCAATCGTTGATACCATTCCATCTTTTGAAATTTTTCGAATCACATGATTTTCCGTATCCGCGATATATACATTGCCTTCCGAATCCGTATCCATACCCGAAGGACTGTTGAATACAGCGGTTTGCCTGGACCCGTCGTGCAAGCCTCCACTCGGAATTCCATCGGCATTGGCATCCGCATCCAGCATAAAGCCCGCATATGTAGAAACCTGTCCATTGTTAATTTGGCGGATGAGATGATTTTCACTGTCCGCTACAAGCACAGAGCCATCCTTCAATACAGCAATTCCTTGCGGCATACGGAAAGAGGCCTCCAACGCCGTTCCGTCCCAGTCATCAAAATCGCCGTTGCCTGCAAATACCGAAACGCTTGTCAGAATTTCGCTGCTGCCATTCGAAGGCTGCTCGCTTTGTATTGCAGCAGCTCCTGCAGCCGTATTTCCAATCAACATCAAAATCATAAAAGAGATTATCCATTTACTATGTACTACTCTCATATCGGTCTCCTTTTTTTCGACATTTTTTTCTATTATCTCATGCTTTGCATCTCTTGGTAATAGTAACTTATTATGATAGATATTTCTGTGACGTTAGTTACCTTTTTTGATCTCACACGAACCATGCCGGCCTTACAAATTCATGTGTAAAAAACGGAGACGTAAACAACCGCCAAGCAAGCTGCTTGGCGGTTGTTTTATGACAAGCTATGTCATTGCCCCAAGCTCCTCGACAATCGATAGCGCTTGGTCATACTCCTCTTCATTAACGATAACGGTTAAACAAACATCCTTGCCGCTGATCGTATCAAAGCCTCTATCGCTCATGCCGCTCGCATCAGGACTTGCCGCCGCCAAAATACCGGCTGACGGAGTAGAAAAATCTCCCGATAAGGCAAGCTCGCCCAGTCCGTCAAAATCGCCTGTTATCGGGTTCATAATATGGTCAATTCCCGAGCCGGGATATTGGCCTACGCGATCAACGCGCATATCGATAATTTGCAGAGCCTGCAGCCTTTTTTTCGCCTCTTCCGCTTGCGTTGGAGAATTGAAGTAAGCGATTATCGCTTTTTCCCCCATGCCCAGCACCTCCTTTATCTACCCCCTTAAACTCTCCCTCTTCCCGTTCGAATATGCAGTGCAGCCGCTTCAGCTGTCTTTAATTTGATAAGAAGCTCTTCCGTTTACGGTTATCGGTCATTGCTATAACTGTCATTAGCAAGAAACCGCTAAAAGCTAATCCCGCCGCCAGCCACGGCAAACCGCCAAGACCGAATTGCGTAATGGTAACCCCGCCCATATACGCGCCAAAGGCATTGCCCATATTGAGAAAAGAGTGATTGGACGTGGCCACCAGCATCGGAGCTTCGCTTGCCAATATCATGGTGCGAAGCTGAATGCCGGGCATAATGCTGAATGCGGCAGCCCCCCAAATAAATAAAGTAGCGATCGCTAAAATAGGATGGTTCAATGTAACGGATAGAGCAGCCAATACGATGCTTAAAAACGCGAAATTAATCATTAGAGCGGGCAGCAGCTTCCAATCGGCCAGCTTCCCGCCAATTAAATTGCCTATCGTTACGGATACGCCGAAGATGACGAGAATCCAGGTAACGCTTTGCTCCGCAAATCCGCTGATCTCTTGAAGCACGGGCGAGATGTAGGTAAATAATGCAAACAAGCTTGCGCAGCCAAACAATCCGGCGATGAGCGTAAGCAATACTTGAGGCTTCACAACAGCTTTAATCTCCTGCATAATGCTGACGTCGTGATCGTCTTTAATGACAGGGATATTGCGCCAAATTCCCGCTAACGCAATGATGCCTAAGACGGTGATAACGCCAAAGGAAGCTCTCCAGCCGAATTGCTGGCCGATGAACGTGCCGAACGGCACGCCAACAATATTAGCGATCGTTAATCCGGCTAGAACAAGCGCGACTGCGCTTCCTTTTTTATGGGGTGGAACAAGATGCGTCGCAATTAATGTGCCTGCGCCAAGAAAAGTGCCATGCGCCAGCGCGGTCACGATTCTTGCGATGATCAGCAGCGGATATGTCGGCGCAGCCATAGAGAAGGCATTGCCAAGAATAAAAATGAGCATGAGCAGCAGCAGCAGCCTTTTCTTAGCGACGGAATGCGTCAAAATTGTCAATATCGGCGCGCCGATAGCGACTCCAAGCGCATAGCCCGTAATAATTTGGCCGGCCTGTGGAATCGTAACGTTAAGATCCGCCGCTACGTTAGGCAGCAGCCCCATGACTAAAAATTCGGTCATCCCAATGGCGAAAGCTCCTGTCGTTAACCACATGAGCGAAACCGGCATTTTCTCCTTAGGCTGCGCGTGTACGCCTGCAGCTGTTTGGTGATTCAGCATATGAAATTCTCCTATCCCGTCTTTTTCTCTATCTGTTATTTGAGATTAAATCATAATTTCAGATGCATGAATTTTCAATGCAACATCTTGGCTTCATGAAGCAAAATATGATATATCTTGCTATTTGCATGGACGATAAATCATAGTAATGTAGGTGTACAACTATAATGAACAAGGATAAGGAACGAGATGAATCTATCATTACAATATATAGGCAAAATACTAGAGCAGCCTGACTGGAGTTTTCCGACGCATCAGCATGAGCATTTCAGCGAGTTCATTTTTGTTACAAAAGGAGAGGGAGTTGTTACGATCGCGGGGGAGCGTTACGCGGTGCAGGAGGGAGATCTGCTTGTATACAATAAGGGCGTAATCCATGAGGAGTATTCATGCCAGAGCAATCCTCTGGCCACTTTTTATTGCGGGATCGCGCATCCGGGCTTGGAGACGTTAATACCGCTCGATTGCTGTCCTGTCTTGAAAACAAAAGAAAACAAAGAGGCCTTGCATTCCTTGTTTTACCTCTTGTATGAAGAAGCCCAGCAGAAGCGGGAGCAGTTCCAAGAGGCTGTCCGGCATTTATTGACGGCATTAGTCATATGGGTGAACCGGCTCAGTAAGGACAATTCAACAATGAGTACGGAACGGGATGCGGAATCTTTAGCCATTCGGATAAAAGAATATTTGGACATTCATTATTTGCGGCATCTCACGCTGCAAGACATTGCCAATGAGTTTCATATGAATCCTTATTACATTTCCCACGTTTTTCATCGCAAATATAATAATTCGCCAATTAACTATATTTTGAACCGGCGCATGGGCGAAGCGAAACAAATGCTCGTGTCCACGAAGCTGAAAATATCGGCGATTGCCCAGCTGCTAGGCTATGAGAATGCAAATTATTTTACAATCCTATTTACCAGACTCATGAATGAATCGCCCAGCCAATTCCGGAAAAGAGAGCTACGCGAACGGGTCAACTTATAAAGCTTTATGCGCGCAACAAATAAAGGATCAATTCCCAGCTGGAATCGATCCTTTTTTCAATAGTTATTCCGACAAGCCTGCAACCTCGAGCGAGCGATGCTTGATGCGGGATTTTTCAACAGCCGCTCCAAGCAAATCCGCGACACTTTTTGAATTCTTTATATTCCTCAGCAGAAACTGCGGGTTCGTGGCATCGGATGAAAAAACAGTAATATCTCCAATTCCAATCATGCGTTCGAACAATTTCCGTTTCGTAGAAATATCTCGAATGCGGTACAGCCGGATCTCATCGCGTTTTTTCGTTAAAATCCCCTTTTCAATTATAATGCGGGATTCCGTTATCTCATAGGTTGTAAAGCTGGGAAATCCGAAATTGAACGGCTTTCCCTTCCACAGCGATTCCTCCATAGTGAACCTCCTTCATTTAAATATCGATCTCGCGAATTTCTCTCCTCTTATTGTACACGCGATTCAGCCGAACGGATAGACGGCCTGCTTGCCCTTATACAATCCAGCCCAATTACCGACCCTTGCTGCTGCTAAATTGTGATCCGTGTCACAACTTTTTTCATTTTACAAGTTTATAATATAAGTTGCTACAAAAGGACTATTGTGGTGATAAACCCCAGAAGATATACTCTTTTGTAAATCTTTACATCATTTTTGCAGGGAGAGTGTGGGAATTGAAGAAAAAAACATTTGCAGCCGTCATAAGCGCGACGATGCTGGCGAGCATGGGAACTGGCGCTTTCGCGGCAACGAAGCTGCAAGAAATTAAAGCGCATCTCAATCCGGAAATCAAAGTTCAGGTTGACGGTTCATATACCGATTTGCGTGATGTTAACGGCAACGCGATCGCACCAATCGTTTATCAAGGCGCTAACTATTTTCCAATCCGCGCAATTTCCGATGCGCTCGATGTTGCTGTCGATTATGACGGGACGACTAAAACGATTATACTTGGCGAGAAAGTGGACGGCGAGTCCATTGCAGAAGGTTTCGACGATATGTATCATACAAAAGATACTGCGCATACGACCTACAAAGGAAAAGACTATAAAGAAGCCTATTTCAATACCGGCACGGGCAACCGCTCAGCCAGCTTCATGCTATATCCGAATAAAGAGCATCAAACATTATACCTGCAAGTCGCTGCTGTGGGCGGCGATCTAACCAATCTGACCTTCAAAGACAGCGATAACAATATTGTTTTGAAGAGCGTTGAAACGATCAAGCCCGAAGACGGCCTAGTGACAATTGAAGTCGGCATCGGCGGCGTTAAAACGCTTTATATTTACGGTGACGCAAAGAAAGGGACCTCCGTATTCGTTCCTTTAACTACTTCTTACTACAAATAAATCCGGGACTATTATTCATTTACAACCGCCAGGCATGCCGCTTGGCGGTTTTTTTATTGGCTGTGTTATTTTGATCATGCCACCATGCCACCCTATTCTGACAAACGAGCTACCTCATCAGACGTGATGCGGGCGCTTGATGCCCGATGTAATGCCTTTTGGCATTACATCAGACGTGATGCGGGCGCTTGATGCCCGATGTAATGCCTTTTGGCATTACATCAGACGTGATGCGGGCGCTTGACGCCCAATGTAATGCCTTTTGGCATTACATCAGACGTGATACGGCCGCTTGGTGCCCAATGTAATACCTTTTGGCATTACATCAGACGTGATGCGGGCGCTTGACGCCCAATGTAATACCTTTTGGCATTACATCAGACGTGATGCGGGCGCTTGACGCCCGATGTAATGCCTTTTGGCATTACATCAGACGTGATGCGGTGCGGGCGTCCTTTTCAAACTAACCAGTTATCATGAATAGATGGAATGTACTCATACTGCACAACTCTTCCGCCTCCAGCTGATGCGATCGGTTTCAGCTTTCCTTTTTCGCAGAGCCCAGTTAGCGTACGATTAATTGTCCGATGACCATCTTTTAACACTCTTTGCAGTTGTATAGGATGAATCGGCTTTACCGAACTAGCAGCTAACAATAGCGCTTCCTTCTCGAGCCTCGTATAGACTTTGTCATGAGTCCGTACTGCCACATACGGTGATAATAATGACTTCAGAAGCGAAATGATGAGCTGCGGATGCTCCTCTAGATCATCATAGGGGACTGCAACCACCCTATAGCCGAGCACCTGTAAATAGGTTTCGCGATTTAGCTCTCGCCGGTAACGAATGCGATCTGTATTTTGGACATGGGGTCCGTAACCCTTTACCTCAAATGCAAATTTGCATTGACCTTGAATCCATACAAAATCGACAAAGTAGGGATTACCACGCCAATCCGGAATCTCGTACTCAGGATGCAAATTGTCCAAATTGCCAAATATCGGCCACCAGACTTTCTCCAAAAATATTTTTTCTCCATGTCCATGCCCTCGTTCAAGCCGCCCCTTTCGCTCGCCTCTTCTTCCTCGAAGATGCCTATCCAGCCATTTGCCATGCTGCTCAGCAAATCTCATTTGAAGCATACCCTCCTTTTGAGCACAAAAAAGTCCCGAAATCCTCTTAAAGGGATTACGGGACGTTCTTCGTCAGCGTCATTTAATTTCCATATTAATGAAATTAAACTCGAATTTCAATATTTGATTTATAAAAAAATGATGATAACAGTAATTAGAAGCCGTTGTCGAACAGTTGACGAGGTTAAGATACTGGAAAATATCAGAGCATTTTTAATCTCACCAGTCCAAATGGTATAATAGACTCATCTTCTATAAGGAGGCTCTCATGTTTATAGCTCTAGGCATCGCATTTCTTATTATTTATGCGTTAATCGTTTTTTATATCGGCTGGAGCGGCTGGTCGTGGATGAAGCCGGTCTTATCGCGCCGGTTCCGCATCATTTACATCATCGCGCTCATTTTTTTGGCCTCTTCATTTATCCTCGCCAGAGTGTTCGAAGGCTCAACGATTTTAAGCGTAATCGGCTCCTACTGGCTCGCCATGTTCAGCCTGCTCGTTCTAATGCTGCCGGTCGTGCATCTGATCGTATGGCTGACGAAGCTTACCCGGCTGCCGCGGCATCAGGTGCAGAAGTGGTCAGGCATATTTACGCTTACTGCGCTTATTGTCCTAATCGCCTATGGCAGCTTTAATGCATACAGCCCATATGTGAGAGATTATGAGATTACGCTGAATAAAAAAGGGCCGGCCGACGGAAGCGGAGAGCTTAACATCGTTATGGCATCCGACATGCACTTCGGCTATTTGTCCGGAAAAAATCACGCGATTCGGATGGTAGAAGAGATCAACGCGCTGAAGCCGGATATCGTGCTGTTCCCCGGGGATATTATCGATGACGACATAGTGCCTTATAAGAACAAGGGAATAGGCGAAATTTTAGCGAAAATAGAAGCGCCCTACGGCGTTTATGCCTCCTTGGGCAATCATGACAGGTTCAAAGGGGAAATGAATGAGCTGATTGAGCTTCTCGAAGAGAGCAATATGAATGTTCTCTATGATGAAACGGTTACGCTGGACGGTTGGCTGACACTCATTGGACGAAAGGATAAGATCGATTCGGAGCGCGCGGAGCTGTCCGCGCTTATGACGGATGCCGATCATTCCACTTCCGTCATCCTTCTCGACCATCAGCCCTATGCGCTGGACATTGCGCAGCAGCAGGGCGTCGACCTCATGTTATCCGGGCATACGCACCGCGGGCAAATCGCGCCTGCCCATCTCATTACGCAGCGACTGTTCGAGAATGATTGGGGTCATCTGCAAAAGGAGCAATTCCACTCCATCGTCTCCTCCGGCTACGGCTTCTGGGGGCCTCCAATCCGGATCGGCTCCCGTTCGGAAATTGTACAGATCCATGTGAAGTTTCAATAACATTCGCAGCTAAAAAGGGACTATCGCAGGCAGCGAACTGCCGCGCGAATAGTCCCTTCGCTATTATTCGCCGCGCTTGGAAGGCGCATAAGCAAGTGCTTCCATCTCGATCAAGTAGGGGCCGAGTCCGCTGAATACCGTAATTCGCGCAGGATGAGGCTCGGCAATCCTTTCCCGATAAACCTCGTTATAGTCGTCCTGATCCTCCGTTCGGGCGAGATGCGTCGTTATCTTTACAATATGGTCGAGCGTAAGCCCCGCCTCCTGCAAAATAACTTCAATATTGCGTATGCACTGCGCAGTCTGCTCCTTAATTCCGCCAATCGGCGCAAGCGTTGCCGGATCTACGCCTACTTGCCCCGCTACATATACAAAATCTCCCGCACGCACCGCATGCGAGAACGGCAGCGGAAATCTAGGCGCTTGATCGGAACTTATTATTGTTGTCATTGTGACATTCTCCTTTTTCTTCTATTAAATAGGCGCGGTCATCCTATGCCATTTCGTCGCTTGCTGATAGCGATGACCGACGGCAAACAGCGTTTCTTCACCCAGCAGCGGACCGACAAGCTGCATGCCGATCGGAAGCCCGCTTGCTGGCTCCAGGCCAATGGGTACAGTCATTGCCGGAAGCCCGGTATTGGTGAACGGGCCGTTGAACATAGCGCTTCCTGTCTTAAAGCCCGGCAGCGCCAGCGTCGGCGTCGACGGCGTTACCAGTATATCAATTTCATCGAACAGGCTCATAAGCTCGTTGCGGAATACGGTCCGCACACGCTGAGCCTGCAAATAATCGACCGCGCTAAGCTCGAAGCCTAACTCCAACTGCTCCCGCATGGAAGGGCCGTAATAATCGGCCCGTGTACGGTATGATTCCAAATGATATGCCGCTCCTTCAGCACGCATCGTCATCCGATGGGCAGCGACCGCTTCATCGATGCAAGCCGGCAGCTTAACGGTGCGGATCTGCAAGCCAAGCTCCTTCAATACGCTGACCGCTTCGTCCATAGCAACGCCTATCGATGAATCCTCCGGCGTGAAGAAGCCTCCCGGCTCCGGCACGCCGACTGCAAGCCCGCTAATGTCGCGGTCAATCGCCTCTCGGAAGGACGGGGCTTCACCCAGCAGCGTAGCCGGATCGCGATTGTCCGCTCCCGTCAGCGCTTCAAGCACGGCGGCGTTGTCCGCCACCGTTCTCGTAAAGGCTCCTATATGATCCAGACTCCAGCTGGCGTAAAAAACACCGTATCTGCTGATCCGTCCAAAAGTCGGCTTCATGCAGGTCAGCCCATTGTAAGCCGCCGGCCTGATCAAAGAGCCGAACGTTTGCGTGCCAAGCGTGAACGCCGCCATCCCCGCCGATACGGCGGCCGCCGAGCCGGAGCTCGACCCGCCAGGCGTATGCTGCGTATTCCACGGATTGCGCGTCGGCGGCTCGCCGCCCTGATACGCGTATTCCGTCGTCGTTGTTTTGCCCAGCATAATAGCTCCTGCCTCATTCAGCCGATCAATGACGGCCGCATTCAGCTCCGGCACATAATCGCCATTGACTTCCGAGCCTCCCGAGGTACGAACGCCGGCTGTACAAATAATGTCCTTCGCCCCGTACGGAATGCCGTGCAGCGGGCCTAAATAGGTTCCTGACATGATTAGCCGCTCAGATTCTTTGGCAGCCTTCATCGCTGCATCAGCCTCCACCGTAACCCATGCTTGCACCCTATCTTCCGTCTCCTCGATTCGGCGCAAATAAGCTTCGGTAACTTCTACCGGCGATATGCTTTTACGTTGAATAAGGGAGGCAGTCTCGGCAATGGTAAGCTCGTTAAGTCCTGTAGAGATCATCCCTCATTCACCTCGATATGTCGTATTGGGCCCGATATGGCCGGGAATAGAGAAGGAGCGCAGCTGCTCCAGCTCCCTCTCAAAGCTTGCCCGCTCCTCCTTTGTCACATGCCCTTCCTTATACTTGTCCCTCTCTGCTGTAAGAAAATCCTCGTATTGTCTTTCCAGCTCCCTGCGCATAGCGCTTCAAGCCTCCTTTGCATGCTCAGCCTCGTCGACTACTTCGTAAAGCTCGGATCAACCAATTCCTCGAAAGTAACGTCAGCCTTCAAATTGCCGATAAACTTCTGCATATCGATCGCCGTCTGGAACGCCGATTGCGTTAACGTGCCGTCATTCGGATACACATTGCTGTCAATCATGCGCTGAACCGCGCTTTCAACGACTTCGGCTTCCAGGTTAGGGAACTCTTTTTTTGCAATTTCTTTCGTTGCAGCCGGGTCGGCATGGATAAAGTCAAGCGCCGCTTGGAGGGCGTTCACCATACGCTGTACGAGGTCCGAGCTGTCTCCGATCAATTTGGCTGACGTATTCAACGTAGCGAAAGCGAAATCGGGATAATCCTTCGTAAAGTCATAAACAATCTCAAGTCCTTGCACAAGGCCTTGATCCAGCTGCGGCTCATACACGACGGCGATATCCGCTTGGCCGGCCAGCAGCGTACCCAGCTCGGAGCCGTTTTGCACTTCCGTAATCTTTACATCCTTATTCAAATCGATGCCGTTGTCCGCGAACAGCTTTCGCAGCAGGCTATTGGAGCTCGTCGGCGCAATGCCTGTCACAATCGTTTTGCCGATAAAATCTTTAGGAGATGAAATTGTTGTGCCTTTCTTCGCAACCGCCCATACCGGAGCGCTGCCCGACAAGATGAACAGCGATTTCGCATCGCCGCCGTTCGCTCTGGCAAATGCGACATGCTCAGGACCGTGGAACGAAAATTTCGATTCGCCCGACATGACGGATGCCAGCGCCGCAGGGCCGCTTCCGGCTGCCGTAATCGAAGAGATTTCAATATTGTTCTCGGCGAGGAACCCTTTTTCATTCGCCACATACAGAGGCAGGTAAAGCAAGTTGTGATATACCTCGGATACCATTATGACGTCCTTTTTAGCTTCCGAAGCGCTCTCCTTGCCCCCGCAAGCTGTCAATAACAAAGTAAGAATAAGAGCCAAGCTGATCCATTTCAATGCATTTGTTCTCATAATAGGTTCTCTCCTTTGTTTATCTCTTTTATAGTCCAGCAGCAGTCTGCCTCGTTCTATACAGAGCCCGCTTGCTGCGGCCCTTTGCTTTCGTTCCATGGCAGCAGCTTCTTCTCAAGAACGCCGACACAGGTATACAGAAATGCTGCGACAAGCATGAGCGTGAATACGCCGACCCACACAGCAGGCAGATTGAACAAATTGCCCTCGACGAAAATCATATGCCCAAGCCCTTTATCGGAGGAAATGAACTCTCCGCCGACAACCGATACAAGCGCAATGCCGATATTGATGCGAAACGCCGAAATAATCCATGGCAGGGAGGCAGGAACGATGATTTTATTGAAAATTTGCATTCTGTTCGCTCCGAAGGATTTCATTAAATTGACCTGCGACGAATCGATTTGATGGGTCGCCTGATAGGCCGACAGCAGGGCGACGATGAATGTAGCGACAGAAGCCAAAGCGATTTTCGAGAAGATGCCGGATCCGAACCAAATGATAATCATAGGCGCGAGCGCAATCTTCGGAACGCCATTTAAAGCTACGACGAAGGGATCAATTGTTCGCGAAAGCTTTTTGGAAAACCACAGCAGCAAACCTGCAAGCGATCCTACGATGCTGCCAATGACGAACCCGAGCACCGTAGCCTTTACAGTCGCGTAAGCATCCGTCAGCAGCTGGCCGGATTGCAGCATCGATACGAAAGATTTTGCAATAGCGCTAGGCGAGCCTAATAAAAAAGCATTAACGGCCTCCGATCGGACCAGCGCTTCCCATGCGCCTAAAATAACGCCGATAATTACCAGCCGCCAAAGCATCGTCGTCAGCCAGTCTTTCATTGCGGCGATTTGATGCGGCCTCAGCTTGCCCCGTTTGCCCTTCGCTATCGTGCTGACGTTATTCAGCTTCACTTCTCCGGTTGTGTTCGACATCAGCTTGACCTCCCCATTTGAATATCGAGCTCCGACCAAATATCCTCAAAATACTGCTTAAAGCTTGCATCTGTCCGCGCCTTCATCGCTGAGCCGTGCTTCTCAGCCAATCCCACCTCATACGTCTTCTTTACATATGTCGGACGCTTGCTCATTACGAAGATGCGGTCGGATACGGATATCGCTTCCTCGATGTCATGCGTAATGAGAACGCCTGTCTTGCCTTCATTTTTCAAAATCGACAGGATTTCGTCCTCCAGCACGAGCCTTGTCTGGTAATCAAGCGCCGAGAACGGCTCATCCAGCAAAATAATATCCGGCTGGGTAACGAGCGTCCGAATGAGCGCTACCCGCTGCCTCATGCCGCCTGACAAGGTGGAAGGGTAGGCGTTCGCAAAGGAATCGAGACTGTACCGCTGCAAATAGTCCATCGCCAGCTCGCGGCGCTCCTTCTTTGACAGCCCTTTGACTTCAAGCCCCAACGTGACGTTGTCTATTATCGTTCGCCACGGCAGGAGCAGGTCCCGCTGCATCATGTAGCCGACATGCCCGGTCGACCGCCCGACCTCATCTCCGCCGACAACGATTTTGCCCGATGTCGGCTCCAGCAATCCCGCAATAATATTAAATATCGTACTTTTGCCGCAGCCGCTTGGCCCCACGATGCTGACAAATTCCTGCTCGCGAATATCCATCGAAATGCCGCTCAGCACATGCACCTCATCGCCCTGCGCATTGATAAACGTTTTTTTAACATCTTGCACCTGAATTGCTGAGCCTTTTTTATCGGAGTTAGGTTGTGTTACATTTCCTATCGTATCAACAGCTGTCATACTGCTCATTCCTGTCAACTCCTCTCATCCATAAACCATATCATAACTTAGTGTTAGGTTATCTGACATCAACTTTATGCTTCTATCATAATGAATCCGCCTATTATTGTCATTAGTCAAAAGATACAGAATGAAAATGTTGTTTTAGATCTTTTAACTAGATTTATCGTTTTTCAACAGCGGCGCTATCGCGAATGCGACTTGAAGCCGAAAGCTGACATCCGCATCCTTCAGCCTCCGCCCAAGCAGCTTTTCACACTTTTCCAGCCTGTAGATGACCGTATTTCGGTGCACATAGAGCGCTTTAGCCGTATCCATAATGCTGCAATGATGCTCGTAATATACCTTTAGAGTTCGAAGCAGCTCCCCTGGCTCTTGATCCGCCTTTAGCAGCAGCTCCTTGAAAGCTTCCATATAGAACCGCTCCAGCTCTTCGTAAGGAAGCATCCGCAGCAGACGGCTTACATCCATTGATTGGTACGACAGCACAAAGCGTTCCCGATTCATCCGAAAGCCGGATTGAAGAGCCATCAGCGCTTCCTTGTAGGACAAGCCTAAGTCAAGCACATTCGTAAACGCATTGCCGATGCCGAACGAAAAGCTTATTTGCTCCGCCTCAAAAATCGTTCCAGCGGCAGCCTCAAGCTCCTCAACGATTGCAGCCTCATCCCATGCCGCGTTATCGCGGAACACGACGATGCCGAACAGGTCGTTTTTCGTGAACATGACGAAACGAACGCCCAAGGCCGCGATTTCGCGCTTAATCATTTCATACTGCGCGTCGCGGTCCGCGCCAAGCCGTTCCTCCTTCCCCTGCTCGCCGGCCTGCGCATGCTGCAGCGCGTCTTTTCTTACTAGTATGAGATGCGCTTTGCCGCCTGCGGTCAGGCCGTACTTGGCGCCCCGATGAAGCACCTCCTGCTCGGAGCCAAGATAACCGTCAATCAGGTCGGAAAAAAATTCATTTTTGTAGCGGCGGGAACGTTCTTTCACCGCATGTTTCTTGGTCAGCTCAAGGCCGATTACATGAGCAGCCTGCTCGAAGGCAAGCGCGTTCGGACCGGATAGCGGATGCTCGTCATGAAAGGAAAGCAGGTAGCCCTCATGCCGGTAAGTATGGATCGGAAACAGCTCGGCATGCCGATAGCGTGCCGTATGCGCATTAATGAAGCAGAGCGAAACCGGGCTCTCCGCCGTGTCTGGAGGAAGGCTTCTTATCGCCTCAAAGGAGCCATGCTTGAGCTGATCCATATCCGGATTCGAAAAGTGCGCCGATGCCGCAACGATCTGCCCTTTAAGATTGAACATAAGCACCGGAGCGGCCAATATGTCCGCCAGCGCCTGGACGATGCGTTCCATGCCGTCGCCCTGGAGAATCATGCCGGTGAATTGCTTATGGATATTAAGCGCATAATGCAGCTCGTCATTTTTGTTTTCCAATATGATGCTGATCGACTGCTGAAACACTTCCCCGAGCGTCGCTTCAATCATGGACAGCTCTACGATCGGAAAGTGCAGCCGATTCGCCTCGTCCAGCACCTCTTGCGGCATGCTCATCGCAAAGCGCTTCGTCTTGATTGCAAGCCCCGCGCAGCCTTTGCGGTGCATGCTCGTAATAAAGTCAACGAAAGCGTCGGGACGGTCCTTGAGCAAATAGCCGTTGGTCAGCAGCAGATCCCCTTTTTTCAAAAACGTAATAATATCGGGGGCGTCCATAATGTTGACGGACAGCACATCATGAGTCGTCAAGCCGGCATGTCCGGCAATAACCTCCGCTTTAGACAAAATTGACGTTTGAAGTAATTCAGCAACCCGCATTTCGACCACACCTTTCATTTTATGTTATAAAACCTAACATTAATGATCGGTCGTTGTAAAGGCTTATTTGTACGAATGCTACATATTTTTCATCTCGGTTTGAGCAAAGTGACTAAATATGGATAAAGAGGAGTGGGAGTGCAAAGTTTTGTAAGGATTATCTATTACAACAATTCCAAATAAATGAAATAATGATAGATGCCGTTGAAATTGAACTGGGAAGGGATGAGCTTGCTTTGGAGCATTTTTTCGAATCGGATATTGTGCTGGAGAACCATCGGGTCAAGCTGGCGCCGTTCAGCGCGGCTTATGAGGATGAAATTGCAACATTATTGATGGACGAGGAAATTACGAGGTATACGCAGCAGCATATTACAAATAGGGATGACGCCGCCAATTATGTCAAACGGGCGATGCAAGGCAGGATCGACCGACTGGCGTACCCTTTTATCGTTATCGATAAGCGCGACAACAAAGCTGCAGGCTCAACTCGGCTGGGCAATATCAATTTCTCAAACAAACGGCTGGAAATCGGCTGGACTTGGTACGGAAAGGCTTATCGGGGAACCGGCATTAACGAGGCTTGCAAGTTCGAGCTGCTAAACTACGCTTTTGAAACGATGGGCTTCAATCGGGTGCAATTCAGCGTGGACGCGGAAAACGTACGCTCGCAGCGCGCAGTTGTTAAGCTTGGCGCTATACAAGAAGGAATCTTCCGTCACAATTACATGAATGCCCTCGGCGAATGCAGGGATGATATTTACTTCAGCATCATTCGAACGGAATGGCCTGAAATCAAGCGGTTGAAATTTCGCGACTACGAGGTGTAATCGCTGCTTACGGCGATCTAAACGGAATTCCGCTGTTCGCGATCACTTAACGAAGCAGCTTAGCCAATATGTAAAGCACACTTGACATCACCCCTCAATGTAAAGTACTCTTTACGTAAAGAGAACTTTACATTGAGGGGTGATGCTGTGAACAACCGCATACGCGACCTGCGTTCACAATTTAATATGACACAGGAGCAGCTTGCGGAGGCTGTGGGCGTATCGCGCCAATCGATTATTGCGATTGAGAACGACCGCTACAATCCGTCGCTGGAGCTTGCCTACAACATTTCAAAGGCGTTTCAGAGAAGCATTGAAGAAGTTTTCATTTTCGAGAAGGAGGCAGAATAGATGGTTTATTTAGGCATTTACGGAGGCCTGACAATCGGCTTGCTGGGCTGGTTTTTCGGCAGGCAGGCTGCAGCCAAAAAAAGAGGGCTGGATGAGGTATACCATTACATTTGGGGCAAGGCGCGCTCCACCTCATGGTATATCACAGCAGCCGCAATCTATGTGCTGATGACGCTGGAATTGTTAGGTATTAAACTTAACCTTATTCCCGCGCTATCTATTCTTCTGTTCGTCATGCTGTCGAGCTGGGCCATTTCAGGCGCCTTTTTCTCGATGAAGCTGTCTGAGCCGTCTGCTACATCTGCGGGTCGGATGAGCTTGAAATTATCCGCTATCATTGGATCTGTCATGCTGCTGCTGTTCAGCATCATATCGGCCGTAACCGGCGAATGGCGATTCCTGCTCGCCGCCATTCCGCCGATTGCGCTTAACATCGCTATTGCAGCCTCTCTAGCTAGACGTATGAACAAATAAGCTAGACTCCGCTGCTGTCGGTAATGAGCTGCTGCTGCACAAGCTTGTTGTACAGAGCATGTGTCTCCAGCAGCTCGGAATGCGTGCCTTGGCCGGTTACCTCGCCCTTCTCCAGCACTATAATCTTGTCCGCGTCCCGGATCGTCGACAGGCGGTGGGCGATGACGAGCGTCGTTCTGCCCTTCATCAGTTCCTGCAGAGCAGCTTGCACCTGTCCCTCCGACTCGCTGTCCAAATGAGCCGTCGCTTCGTCAAGGAGCAGCACCTCTGGATTCCGGACGATCGCCCTGGCGATCGCAAGCCGCTGGCGCTGCCCTCCCGACAGCATAACGCCGCGTTCGCCTACCTCGGTATCCAAGCCTTCCGGCAGCGATGCAACGAAGGCATCCAGATTAGCTCGCTTCAAAGCGGAGCCTATTTCCTCCTCGCCGGCTCCATCCAGCCCATATGTCAAGTTGTACCTGATCGTACCTGCCATAATCGGGCTGTCCTGCGAAACATACGCGATTTTGCTCCGCCAATCGTAAACGGACATCGCAGCAATCGGCTCTCCGGCATAGCTGATGCTCCCGCTTGTCGGCTCATAGAAGCGCTCAATAAGCGAGAAGAGCGTCGTTTTACCCGTGCCGCTCGGACCGACGAACGCAGTCATCTCGCCAGCCTCCGCACAAAAATCGAGCGATTCGAGCAGCTGCCGGTCGGCACTGTAGCCGAAGCTGACACGATGGAATTGAATCGTATTCGAAGAAGACTTATCGATTGAGCCTCTATAATTATTTTCTCTTTCGCGGCTCATCCCTTTCACTTCGCAGCCAGATTCCTCCGGCTCCTCGACAAGCAGCTCCTGAATGCGTTCGGAGGCGCCTTTCGCCTTCTGGAATTGGGTGAAAAAGGAGGCCATCTGCGTAAACGGCACAACAATTTGGAACATATACAAAATAATCGCCACCAGCTCGCCCCCGCTCAGCGAGCCCTGCGCAACTCTCACTCCGCCATATCCGATAAGCAGCACCAATATAAGCAGCATAATGCTCATCATAAGCGGCGTTACGATAGCGACATAGCGCGCCTCCCGAAGGCCGTAGCGGAACAAGCTGGCAATCCGCCCTTCGCCCTGCGCCTTCTCCAGCGGCTCGGCAAGCGACGCCTTTACCAAACGAATATCGGACAGTACACGTCCTAGATCGCCTTGAAACATCGCCGTCTCATCCTGCATCGATTTGGACACGGCGAACATTTTCGAGCCGAGCGGCCATAGGACAAGCAGTGAAGCAGGTACGGCGACTAGCATGAACAGCGTCATTTTCCAATCGATTGAAAGGAGCAGCGCGACTCCGCCGATTACCGATACGATTCCGCTCAAGAATGAAATGACGTGACCGGTTATGAAATCCTTGATGACGTTCGTATCATTCGTGACGCGGCTCATCGTTTCCCCCGAGCTGTTGCGGTCAAAGAACGATACCGGCAGCCTCAGCACCCGCTCCCATACTTCCTTCCGCAGCCCCGCAATAACGTATTGACCGATATAAGACATTAAGTAAACTGAAAAGCCCGACATTGCCGTTTGCAGCAAAAATACGGCAGCTAGTCCGATTATCGTAATAGCCTCCAAGCTCGAGGCCGATAATTGCTCGACCATTCTCATCGTCAATAACGGAATAAGGAGCGCAAGCAGCGTTTCGCCAAGCCCTAGTATAACGGCGCCTGCAAGCTTTATATTTGACGGCTTATACTTTAATAGAAGGGCCGTAAATTGTCCGCCTCCAATCGCCTGCTCCGCCGCCCTGTTGTTGTCAATGTTCAGATTCGCCATCTGCGTCACTCTCCTTCGCGTTAGTATCCAGCATACTGAAATGCTCGAACATTTCTTTCAAGTACGCCTCCTCTTCGGAGGTGAAAAAATTAGGAAACAATACCGGATCAAGCGGCTCAGCATCTGGCGACGCTCCTGTAAATACGGCTAATTCCTCCTCGCTAAGCTCCTCGACAACCGACTTCAAAATCGATTCGTACAGCTCGATAAGTCGCTTGCTGGACTCCATTACAGCAGGGTCGCCAGTTGGCCTGCGCTCTCTGCAATACTGCTTCAAATTCACAAGTTCTGCCGTAACCTGACGTTCGAATTCCATCCGCTCCTCCTTCGTTTTGTCCTTCATAAATATGACGTCAACGAGCGAGGCCGGCAGCAGGTTCTGCAGCCATTCCTTTTGGCTTTCCTCGTGCTGAATGAAATGGATGAACATAAGGAGCAGATCGGTATCCATCCTACCTACATCCTGCATCAAATATTTCATACGCTCAATTGTATCCAGCACCTGATCCAGCTGCCTCCGCTTGCGCAGCAGAAGCTCATGCTGCGATTCCAGCGTATCGCGGAAATCCTCATCATGCTTTTGTAAATATTGCTCGATATCCTCTAATGAAAAATCCAAATATTTAAGCGTCAATATTTTTTGCAGCTGAAAAAGATCACGCTCGGAATAAAAACGATGGCCATGCTCATTGCGGCTTGACGGCTTCAGCAGCCCTTTACGGTCATAAAACCGAAGCGTCCGCTCCGTCACTCCCGTCAGCTTTGCAAATGCGCCTATAGCATACAGCCTTTCCCCTTCCCTCTCCATCCCATTAGCCTCCCTTGGCAAGGCTTATTGCCTCGTCTCTAAAACAAGTATAGCCCCTGACGTAACGTCAAGGGCAAGAGGGAATTTCCTTCAATTTTGTTGATATACGATCCGTTCAGCTGTTAATTTATGCTTGTAATCGTAACTTGCATCGAGCCAGCAGGGGCCGCTATTGCGAGGCGCTCGTTCAATCCGCTCAGAAGCAGCTGCCGTCCAACCGGCGAAAGGAAGGAAATGCGGTTGTCATCAGGATCCGCCTCCTCCGGGAAAACAATCGTGAACGTATCCGTTTCCTTATAGTCGATATATTCGACTGAAATTTTGCTCCCGATTAGGACGACGGATGGAGACTGCACATCCTCTCCTGAAGCTAGCAGTCTTTGAACCTCTGCCGTATATGCGGTCAAAAACTGATCCATATCGCTGCGATCCTTGCCCGGTATCGGGAAGTAGCTGTCCAAAAAACGCCCCTTTTCCTCTGAGAGCAGCAGCAGTTGCTTGACTAGCGACTCCTTGCGCTCCGAAGCGGACGGAATACTATGGTTCATAGTAGATTTCCCTCCCTTCGCGAGCTTTGCCAGTCCATGCCTCAAATTCATATGCACCGATCATATTTAGTCTCCTTCCTTCATCATAAATAATGCCTAAAAAATATAAGCCTCTGCATAAGAGGCCTTTCTTCTATTTTAGCAGACTTCCAATATAAAGCTACAATATAAACGGAAAGGAAATTAATCATTGAATTTCTACAAAAACTAACTATAATTATCAAGGGACGACAAGTTCAATCCATTTATATGATAAGGAGAGATATTATGGATAACTATCAGCCGCCTCAACCGCCGCCACCACCGCCGCCGCCAGGTCATTCCGGAGGCAATGGATATCAATTCAATCCAAATTATCCGCCGCCGCAATATCAGCAGCCTCAGATGGCGCCTGTCATGTCGGTCAAGGAATGGATGCTCATCCTGTTTGTCATGATCATTCCGCTTGTAAATATAATTATGATGTTCGTATGGGCGTTCAGCGAAGGCAATCCGACAAAGCAGAACTACTTTAAAGCGAGCCTTCTATGGCTGGCTATCGTAATCGGCCTATACATATTATTTTTCGTATTTATGTTTGGATTGTTCGCCGCGTTAGACTTGGGCAGCTATTAGTTGGGCTACGCTAACTTAGCCTAGAGGAAACAGTTCGATTCGCATGATGAAAAGTATGGCGGCGCCAGGGAGGCCTTTCCTGCGCCGCCATTTGTGCTTTGCGCCGAGCTAGCCATATCAGATTGAACCGTTACGAAAAACCATAAACAATTCACGATCCGCGTCAAAGCAGCCATGTCCCTTATTTCGTGCACGTATAAAGCCTGCAAAAATACATCCTTATTGGGTGAAAAGTATCGATTTAAGCAAAAAAGATGCGAGCGCGGCTAGGCCCCCTAAATCCGGAGTCCTGCCCACCAATAATTATGTTTACACAGCATATCGCTTCTTTTCGAGCTATTACACCGCTTTATGAAATGCGGAAGTATCTTCCAGCGTTTTAACCCATTCTGAAAAGACCGCTGGTGGCTTCCGTTTTAAACTACCA
>Ga0180215_1001136_pt1 | contig 30362 bp, 29 predicted proteins | sample eDN3rd37CBELigBY_FD_128871 | JGI IMG/M metagenome (GOLD analysis project Ga0180215, IMG submission 128871) | Enriched backyard soil microbial communities from Emeryville, California, USA - eDNA 3rd pass 37_C BE-Lig BY (version 2) (version 2) | ecosystem: Environmental > Terrestrial > Soil >...
ACTGCAAAAGTGCAGTAGAAAAGGCCTCGGCTCGCCGTACCCGCCACGATCTACTGCAAAAGTGCAGTAGAAAAGGCCTCGGCTCGCCGTACCCGCCACGATCTACTGCAAAAGTGCAGTAGATATGGCACGAAGTATCTCATAGAGTGTGTAACTATTTATTGAGAGTAGAAGTAATTTACTTGACATTCACAGATATCATGATATAATCGATCAAAATAAGTTATTTAAGTGGCGAAGCACGCCCCAAAATCCCTTTAATAATGAAGGGTTTTTGGGGTTATTTTTATTCAAACTTATGAGAGGAGTAGTTGGAATGAATAGTTTTATTCAGCAGCATGCAGCTTGGCTGGAAAGCCACCTCAGGAAAAGAAAAGGAGAAAGAAAGGACCGGCTAAAGCGGGGCCACGCACACGCAGAAAAGTTATTTCTCAAGACCATCTGGTGGCATTTGCTTGGACACTTTGACGGACTGCACCCTGAGTATGAGGTTGTTGATTGGCGTGGAATGAAGTTTTTCGTTGATTTTATGTGGTGTATCGGGAATATTAAGATCGCATTCGAAATCAAAGGTTATGGTCCGCACGTAGAACAAGCAGATCGAAGAAGCTATCGACGTGAGCTGAACAGAGAGCTCTTCCTACAAGGTTTAGGGATTCAGGTGGTATCTATTCCTTATGACGAACTCGAGGAGAATCCGGATCTAATCAGATCTTTGATCAAGATGATTATTGCTCCATATTCAAGTAAGGATCAGAATCAGTTCAATAGGGTAGAGCAAGACTTGCTAAAGCTTGTAGTACGGTTAGGAAGAAATATACGGCCGGTGAATGCAGTACGTGAATTAGGGATAAACCATCGTACGGCGGTAAAATATTTGAAACGATTAACCGACCAAGGAAAGTTTCGCGCGATAATCTCTGAAAGGTCGGGAAAGGTTGTCCGTTATGAGTACATAGGTCCAATGTTAGAGAGGATTTGAGAGAGGTGAACGAAACAAAATGATATTGAATGCGACGGATCGTACTAGGTGCGGGTCTCTGGAGTATTAGCTTACTGCAGATAAAAACCGACACATTATCAGATTATGATAAAGTGCCGGCTCCAATCAAACCTCCGAGCCGAGGTCCAGGTTGTCCATAATCTCGTGACGAATCTCGATGAAGTCGCTGCTGTTGCGGTCGCGCGGATGCGGCGTAGGGTTCGTGATGCGCTTCACGATCCTGCCTGGGCGACGGCTCATCACATAGATCGTGTCGGCAAGATAGACGGCCTCATCGATGTCATGCGTGATCAGTACCATCGTCTTACCGGTGCCCTGCCATAGCTTGATGAGCTCGTTCTGCATCGTGAGCCGTGTGATCGCGTCTAGTGCACCATAAGGCTCGTCGAGCAACAGTACTTCCGGATCCATGACGAGGGCTCGGGCGATCGACGCGCGTTGTCGCATGCCCCCAGATAGTTGGTGAGGATAGTATCGCTGGAAGCCGTCGAGGCCGACTAACTTCAGGACTTGGTCCACACGCTCTGTTCGCTCCTCGCGGGTGATGCCTGCTAGTTCCAAGCCGAAGCCGACGTTGTCTGCAACTGTTCTCCACGGATATAGTGCGTGCTCTTGGAAGATCATCGTGCGTTCTGGGCCAGGCTTATCGATGGTGTTGCCACCCGCCAGAACCTGCCCTTCAGAGGCATGCTCTAGTCCTGCGAACATCCGTAGAGCCGTACTCTTACCACAGCCGGATGGACCGACGATCGCGGCGAATTCACCTTGCTCAACAGTTAGGCTAATATCATCGAGTACGAGTAGGGAATCGAATCTCTTCACGACGTTGATTAATTCGAGCTTCTGCATCATGGATTCCCTCCTGTAACGTAGCGGTATCGAAGCACTTTGCGTTTAATCCATTCAAGGACGACAAGGTCGAGGAAGACCGCAATACCACCGATCACGACGATCCCCATCAGAACACCCTTCATGTTCGCGATCTCACTAGCGCTGCTGATGTTGAAGCCTAGTCCGATCGCTGCACCCGTTACCATCTCAGAGGAGACGAGAGACCGCCAAGCGTTCCCGAACGAAACCTGTGCGCCGGTGATTACGGCGGGCAAGGTCTCCGGGGTGAATACTTTCGTTAACAGCTGTCTCCGATTCGCGCCCATCACCATCGCCAACTCTAGATGCGTTTTGTTGACGCTCTCCGTAGCGTTCATAACGGATAGTGCCATCGGGAAGAAGCTCGCGATCAGGATGACGATGATGATCGGCAGGTGACCATAACCAAGTATGATCGTGAAGAACGGCACCCAGACGATCGGCGGAATCGCTTGAAGGATCGCGATAAGGCTGCGCAAGTATGACTTGAAGCCTTTAGATAGACCGGCGAGCAGGCCTAATGCAGCCCCGATGAAGCACGCAGCTGGATAACCGACGACAAGTCGGAATGAGCTCGCTGACAATGCCTTGACGAACTCAGGCGTCTGAAGCTGCTTCCACATATAGACGAAAGTCGCTTCAACGGTCGGTAAGATATAGGGTTTGTTCCATATATACGCCGCTATCTCCCAGATCAGAAAAAGACTCAAGACTGCCATAATCAGAGGCAGTCCCCGACCCGACATGAGAGGAGGCTTATTTTTTTTGGAATTCGATGTTGATTCGTTCGACTGCTGCACGTTCCGTAATCTCCTTCGTGGTGGTCTGTCTTACGTATATGACAGGAAGGTCGAAGCGAGATGATATTCATCCACTTCGACCAACAGTGAGTGTTTCAGACCTATCTTATAATTGAGCTTCTTGCCAGCTGAGGTCGAGGATGTCGCTCACTTTAACAGCTTTCTCAAGAATGTTCTGTTCTAACATGATATCTGCAAGCTCCTGCATGCGGTTGATATCTTCTTCATCCAATGCCCAGTTGAATTCTTGTGAGCTGATGGACTGTTCGATAATCTCGGTCGCTTTCACGACACCAGTAGGTGTTTCTAACTCGTCCCCTTCGATGAACACAGGTGCTAAGTACTCTGCTGCCTTAGCAGGCTCGTTCTCGAGCATCTCGATCGCTTCTTTCTGAGCGTCTAGCATACGATTAACGGCTTCTTGATTATTCTTCAGAACATCATCTGAGGTGATGACGACCATGCAAGGGAAAGGCCATACTTCGCCGATCTCATAGATTCGTTTCGCACCGATCCGTGCAGTCGCGATCTTGTCGAATGGTTCGAAGACGAATGCTGCGTCGACTGCTCCACCTTCTAGCGACTGGATCGCTTGTGCAGGTGATACATACACCATGTTCACATCTTCGCGAACGAGACCTGCTTCTGCGAATGTAACGCCGTTCAATACGATGTCTGCAGTACTGCCTTGTTTCTGCGAAGCGAGTCTCTTGCCCTTCAGATCTTCGACTGACTCGATATCGCTGTCAGCAGGAACGATGATGCTGTGGAAGCCCATCTGTGCACCGCCGACTACTTTCAAACCGGCACCTTGTGCAGCATAAGTTAATGCGTTCGAGAAGCCTAGTACCCCGGCATCCAGCTGACCGCTAACGATCCCTTTGATCAGATCTGTACCACTGGAGAACTGGACCATCTCAACATCTAGACCATGCTTCTCATATATACCAGCCTCATCGGCCAAGATCGCTTGTGCATCATCCATGACGAGTAGGTATCCGATCTTCATCTTCACCTTCCCATCAGAACCCGCGCTGTTCCCTCCACCGCAAGCCGATAAGAAGGCTGCGATCATCGTGACGATGATGGCAAGTGTAATTCTTCTGAATGTTTGTCTCTTCATCTCTGTTGTTCCTCCCCAATGTGAGCAATCCCTATTAAACCACTAGGGATAATTATAGGTACAGTGGAGAAGGTCGTCAAGATATATTTCATAATCAGTTGATGAGATATGTCGATACGTGTTGTGCTTCATCTATCATCAGCAAAGTGAATGTGAGATAGAAAAACTTGGCCGATGGCCAAGTTCTGCGTGTACATATACGGTTCTAATAAACCGACCGCCGATCTGCCTGTGAGAGAGTGCTGCACAGTGTCAGACAGAAGGGCTCGCGGCTGTGTTTGTGATAACTTCCCAATGGATGTTACTCTGTTCAGTCCGGCGAGAGGCAGGCTACAGCGCTTTAGCCTCTGGAGCAGTGCTGTCTGGCGTATGATGCTTGTCTGAAGCTGGGATGGCGTCGCCGACCGTCATATGGCTCGTGCCCGTGAATATACCACCTGCTTCGATCGTGAAGGCGGAGGACTCGATATTTCCGAACAGCTTGCCGGATGCGGTGATGGATAGTTTATTCATGGCTACAACATCGCCTTGGACTTCTCCTGCGATCGTTATATTGCGGGCCTTTACATTAGATTCGACGACTGCTTTCTCGCCGATCGTAAGATCACCGTCGCATAGGATGTCGCCGATGACACGGCCTTCGATCCGGATGCTTGCTTGTGATACGATCTTTCCTTCGAATGTCGTACCTTCACCGACGAGTGTGTCAGTCTTAGATACATCGATCTTCTTGTTCTTGAACACGATTCACACATCCTAACTTAGAGCTGTAGATTATGATCAGTTGATCAGATGGTGTATAGGGTATAAGACGATCGTGACCAGTGTTGTCTACGATAACACGCCAGATGGGTTCCCACTGATCACTTCATCGCTGCTAACGTTATCTAATATTAAGGGAGATAAGTCTTCGGATTGACCGCGACGCCATGCTTATACACTTCATAGTGAAGGTGTGGGCCTGTGCTTCGTCCCGTCGATCCGAGCTTACCGATCTGATCGCCTTTCAACACCTCATCACCAACTGAGACAAGCCGCTTCGACAGATGTGCATAGACGGTACGGATGCCATTCGTATGATCGATGATGACGTGATGGCCGAGATAGCGATCATAGCTTGAACCTACTACTTTGCCTTCGGCGGTCGCATAGATCGGGTCACCGGTTCGTCCGCCGAAGTCTATGCCTGAGTGATGACTTAGTCGACGCGTGAACGGGTCTTTGCGATACCCGAAAGTCGATGTGATTCGTGTCGAGGTCGTCGGTGAGATCGATGGCGTGATGCGCAGCATATGCTGATATTCGATCGCAATCTCTTTCGCTTCCTCGAGATCTATCTTCAGATCCCCCATGCGAGTCTCTAGGGATTGTAGGCTATGCTTCATGCTCGAAGCGAGAACTAAGATCTCCTCTGCGGTCACTTCATGAAGGGATCCGCCCTTGCCATTCACCATATCGAGGGTGTAAGCCTTATCGATCAACAACCCATCGAATACCATCGCTAGATCTGTATCGCTGATCTGGTCGGGCACGTCCCATGCTGCAGTAAGGCCGTTCGCCGTTCGAGGCAGATTCGCCAAGGCGATGTAATCGTTTGCAATGATGGATGCGGCAATGATCGTGCTATCCGAATCCTTCATAGCAACTTCCTGGCTCATGGAAAGCATATAATCTTCGCCATATGCAGAAGACCTAGTGGCAGATGCAGATGCGATCATGACGTCCTGCTTGTCCGCTTGACTGAGTAGGATGTTGGACTGGACGGAGGCTTCCGGCTCGCCGTTGATACTCTTGATCTGATCACTAAGCTGCTGGAGTTCATCAAGCTTCTCCTGGACAAGCTCAGTCTGAGAGCTTAATTCGACAACATCCGCCATAAGCTGTTCGATAGTCCTATCCTTCGTGTCAACGATCGTGCCATGCTCGATATTCTCGGCTTGAAGCTGCGCTTCCAGCTGCTCGCTGATACTGACGGAATTCATATACAACTTAGACAGGATGTAGATCGCAACCGCCGATAAGATGATAATCGTCGGTACTAGATAGAGGAATATGCTTCGCATACGGAAACGAACGACGGATGCATTCGCTTCACGGATAACCATGAAGGTAAGCTTGCTCGTACCTAACTTTAGTTTCATCGTCTGACCTCACTATGTATATGATTCTAAAGACATAGTCCATATGAATGAAAGCACAGGTTAATTTATTCTCCACATATCGCCAAAAACCTTCTATTCGTCGCAAAAAAGTTCGAATATTTGACCTGCTAACAAGTCATGCTAGTTCTTACCACACATTATTCGGTTATGCGAAAATATGGAGGTTAAAAATTGATTTGGCTATCTGTCGCACTCTTTTTATTCATCCTACAAATCCTCATCGTCCTTCTGAAGGAGCATAGAACGCCGTCCAAGCTAGCAGCATGGCTGTTCATCGTGTATATCGTACCCTATCTCGGATTCGTACTATACTGGATCACGGCACAGGAATATAAAAGAAGACGATATGTCGGGAATTATAACACAAAACTGGATCGATATCGACATCATTCGACTAATTCGTCAGAATTATTCGCAGAATGTGATCTCGATCGGTACCACAGACTTTTCGAGCTTATCCGCCATCTGCCCGTATATCCGCCAAGTAAGTCCACACATACCCAGATCTTCACGGACGGCCAATCGTTCTACAGCGATCTGCTGCAGCAGCTGGAGGCGTCGGAGTGTCATATCCATATGCAGTTCTATATCTTCCGTGATGATGAGATCGGACGAGCGATCACGGACATCCTGGTGAAGAAGGCGAGGCAAGGCGTAGAGGTTCGATGTATCATCGACGGGATCGGGAGCATCACGTATCCGCGCGAGCGAATTCGGGAGCTTCATGAGAACGGGGTGAGGTTTCATATCTTCCTGCCACCGAGCGTCTCGGTAAGTTACAAGCGAGTGAACTATCGGAATCATCGGAAGGTTGTCATATGTGATGGTCGGCTCGCGTATCTAGGTGGGATGAATATCGGGGTCGAGCATCTGGGGCGGAATGATACAATAGGAAAATGGCGTGACACCCAGCTACGAATCGAGGGAGAGTGTGTATACGGATTACAGCAAACGTTCCTGAAAGATTGGGCGCTTGTATCTGGAGAGAGATTGAACGATCGACGAAAGTATGGTCCTGAGCCTACTCGCGAGAGCGCAAAGACAGGTGGTGGAGCTGGAGCGGGGGAGCTGCTTCAGATGATTCCGAGTGGTCCTGATCAGGAGGATAACGCCATGTTCTCCTTATTCTACGGGATGATGACCGCTGCCCGAAGCAGCATCTATGTGACGTCGCCGTATGTCATTCCGGAGGAGAGCATCAAGATGGCGCTCAGATCTGCCGCACTTAGCGGACTGGATGTACGGATCCTCGTCCCGGGTAAACCAGATTCGCGGATCGCAAAGCTCGCCACCTTGTCTCATCTGGAGGAATTGATGCAGGCTGGCGTGCGGGTATACGAATATGAGAAGGGGTTCATCCATGCGAAGTCTGTTATCATCGATTCGATGTTCGCTACGGTAGGAAGCGCGAATATGGATATGCGAAGCTTCTTCAGCAACTTCGAGATGAACGCCCTCGTCTATTCTCCTTCACTCGTTCGCAGGCTGGAGAGTCATTTCATGCAGGACTTGATGAACAGCCGAGAGATTAGCTACCCTGTATTCCAGCGGAGGGCGGCTTGGCAGCGCATGTTAGAGACGGTGGCGCGTATGCTATCGCCTCTATTCTAGCTGTTATGGAAAGTGCGAAGTAGGGTGCGGCGTCGCGTGAGGATGGGATCTACTGCAAAAGTGCAGTAGAAACGGCGTGTGGCGTCGCGTGAGGATCAGATCTACTGCAAAAATGCAGTAGAAACGGCGTGCGACGTGGAGAGAGGATCGGATCTACTGCAAAAATGCAGTAAAAACGGCGTATGGCGTCGCGTGAGGATCGGATATACTGCAAAAATGCAGTAGAATCACGCGCGGCGGAGTGCCAGCACATCTGCCGAACAAGGCGGCGTGCCACAGCCGGCCCGGACCGGCAACCGGGCTCCGCTACGTCAACGCTTGGCGCGTGAGATGAAGGAGAGGGCATGATCGAGATCCTGCTGCGGCACCTGACGGATCAGATCGCCTAGCCGTTCGAGTCGCGGAACGATATTCAGCAGATTGTAGTCTGCAGGATTCGTAAGCGCTCTGCACTCATCCCAGGTGAGCGGGGTGGACAGTGGAGCACCCGGACGTGCACGTGGCGTGTAGGGAGCGGATAGTGTCTTCCCATACCAGTGCTGTAGATAGTCGAAGTAGATCCGGTCGCCGCGATCTTTCTTCAGCCGCTCAAGCGTGAACAGATCAGGATAACGCTGGGTCACGTATTCACCTAGGAAGTAGCCAAGCTTCCGCAGCTGCTCGAACGTGTACCCAGGGCGAATCGGTACGTAGATCTGCACACCCGTTGCGCCAGATGTTTTCGGAACTGACGATATGCCGATCGCCTGTAGCGCTTCCCCGACGATCCATGCAGCCTCTCCGATGCGCGGCTCCACTTCGAGTGAAGGGTCGATATCGATCACCCATTCGGCCGGTAGCTCGCTGCCCACGAGGTGGAAGGAGGGGTGGAATTCTAGGCATGCCAAGTTACCGAGCCAGATCAGCGTCGGTAGGTTATCCATGACCACGTACCTTATACCATTCAACATCTCCGTCCGTACAAAATCGGGTGTTGGCTCAGGCGCGTTCTTCTGGTAGAACGACTTATCTCCGACACCATGTGGCCAGCGAATCGTCGTCAGATATCGGTCACGGCAGTAGTCCAACAGATAAGGAGAGATCGTGATGAGCCGTTCTAGATATTGTAGCTTCGTCAGACCGACGTCGGGCCAGAGTGGCTTGTTCGGGTTCGTAATCGTTAGCTCGTGACCATCGATGACGACAGTGCCTTGTACTCCGGTTGGCATAGTCCTCATTCCCTCCCCTTATCGACCTGTATCGTCCAGTCTATTCGAAGCTTGAGCTTGTCGGCAGCTCGAAGCTGACGAGCTTCGGATGGCGTAGCAGGCCAGCCGCTGTAATCTCGAGCCCGGTAACGCGGCAGCCGAATGGTTCGCGGAGCCAGATGATCTGATCCTTCGTGAGCTCAGCTGGCAGCTTAGGAAATGGCGAAGCTGCCCCTCCGCGGACAGCTGCGTAATCCATCAGACGAGCTTTATCGTGGCGGTTCAGCCCAAGCGATACTCGTCCTAGAAACATATCCTCGTGGATCATCACCATGCTAGCAGCATGTCCGCCGCGCACGATGATTCCGACGATCTTCACGTCTAACAGGAGGGCCGTCTTCTTCTTATACCAGTCGGTATGCTTCTTACCGATCCGGTACGGACTGGACAGCCGCTTCGCGACGACGCCTTCCCATCCGTTCTGTTCGACCCAACCCCACAGAAGCTCACCATCTCCGAATAAGTCGCTGACGAACAAGCTTGGGTGACGGTCTGGGAATAGCTCCTGCAAGATACGATGCCGCTCACTGTAAGGGCGCGCCCGTAGATCCTCGCCGTTCCGATACAGGATATCGAACAGCACATAGGTAACCGGCCAGCGTGTCTGGGTAAGGCGGGATGCTTCGGAGCGTTCGCGCTGCAGCACAAGCTGGAAGACGGGACGCTGCAGCTGCGGGTCATAGACGACGGCCTCCCCGTCCAAGATCAGTCCGCCAGCGATAGTCTGCGGTGAAAGCGCGCCCTGGAGGAGGCGGATGATCTCCGGATAGACGCGGTTCTTGTTCAGCATCTTGCGTGAATATAGATCTACCGCCCCGACCGCGCTGCCAATCTCATCCTTACCGTATATGTGGCTGATGATCCGAACGCCATCCCACTTCAGCTGATAGCCCCATTCATCGCCTTCGGGCAACGCTTCGCAGCGGATCGGCGCCATCGGCTCTAGTGGTAGAACGTCGCTCTCCATCGTCATGAGGTTGCTTTATCGGCCGCTTTTTTGCGTGTGGTCTTCGGCTTCGTCGTTTTCTCCTTAGCGCTTGCTCCCGCTTTACCTGCTGCTCCCTTCGCGGCCATACCGCCACCGCTGCTCGCGACTGTTCCAGGATCGGCCGCAGTCTTCGGCTCTAGCTTCGGCTTCACGGCTTCGAGGCTAGCTTGCAATGCTGCCATCAGATCGACGACGTTCGCTTGAGGAGCTTCCGGAGCGACCTTGAACTCCTCGCCCTTCATCTTCGACTCGATCAGTCCCATCATCTGCATGCGATAATCATCCTGATACTTCCCAGGCTCGAAAGGCGTCGTCAGCTGTTCGATCAGCATCTCGGCCATCTGTAGCTCCTTCTCGGACACTTGAGCTTGCTCGGGCAGGTTCGGTACTTGCTGGACCGGGCGGATCTCATCTGGGAAGAAGATCGTCTCCATCGCGATGCAGCCGTCCACGATGCGGATCGCGGCGAGCGTCGTCTTGCTGCGCATCGTCACCTTCGCGATCCCGATCTTACCTGAGTTATGCAGTGCACGCATGAGTAGGCTATATGCATTAGCACCAGTGTCTCCTGGTCCGAGGTAGTACGTCTTCTGGAAGTAGATCGGATCGATCTCCGTTAGATGAACGAAATCTAATATCTGAATCTCGCGTGTGGAGTCTGTCTTTAGCTGCTCCAGCTCTTCTTTTTCGATGAGCACGAAGCGACCTTTCTCGTATTCATAGCCTTTCTTGATGTCCTCCCACGCGACTTCTTCTTCGCAGATCGGGCACTTTCGCACATAAGAGAGTGGCGATCCGCACTTGCTGTGGAGGTAACGGAGAGAGATATCCTTCTCCTCCGTGGCCGCGAACATCTTGACGGGAATATTGACGAGTCCGAAGCTGATAGCGCCTTTCCAGATCGTATGCATGACATGCATCTCCTTTTAATCAAATATAGGATGAGGGGTATTCATAACAACGCAGCGAGCAGTCTGCACGTAGGAGTTCGAGGTAGGTGTCTCTAGAGCTGAAGATCGCATTAATATCTATCAGTATATGCCAAAGCCAAGAGAATCATAACTAACGCATCGAAAATATGGGGACGGGGAATCATGTGGAAAGAGCATGGCTCAGTGGATGTTTGATGTTTGATGTTCGATGTATGATGTGATGATGGATGTAGGGGGGGAATGTGATGCAACAAATAGAGGATTCATCGCAATATGAGGGTCGTGACGATCAGTTCATGGACATCGATCGGATGGTCAATGAAGGGCTGGGCGGTGGTGTCGTGTCGGAACATAATGGACTGATCGAGGATACGACGACGGATACGATGGAGAATTCTGAGGAAGAAGATGAGCTTAGCAAGTCATGAGGGATTAAAGGTTGAAGGCGAATAGCATGGTCAGTCGAGATGTGCGGTAGGAGGTGGATACAGGATGGATATGAATCGTGCGCAGGAAATTTTCCGTGCGGAGGAGACGATCCCGGTCACGCTGAACGGTGAACAAGTGTGGATCGAGCAGATCGATACGAGCAACGAGCAGGTGCAAGTGCATATGAGAACCAACCCGAATGATCGGAAGACGGTGTCACCTGAGCAGCTGCAGGAATAAGAGAGCCAGAGTGTCGAGTGAGACCAAGAAGCGAAAAGGTGAAAAGGCGAATAGGTGAGAGGCGAATAGGCGAAATAGGCTAATAGTGAGAGGCGAATAGGCGAAAAAAACGAAATAGACGCAATGAATGAAATTGACGAAATGGACGAAATAGGCGAATAGGCGAAATAAGCGAAATAGGCGAATAGACGAATAGTCGAAATAGACAAAATGGACGAAATGGACAAAATGGACGAAATAGGCGAATAGCGAATATGCGAAATAGGCGAATAGACGAATAGACGAATAGGCGAATAGACGAATAGGCGAATAGACGAATAGGCGAATAGACGAATAGGCGAAATAGACGAATAGGCGAAATAGACGAATAGGCGAATAGCGAATATGCGAAATAGGCGAATAGGCGAATAGGCGAATAGACGAATAGGCGAATAGACGAAATAGGCGAAAAGGCGAAATAAGTGATTAGTCGAACATGCGAGAGGCAAGAGGCGACAGGTACAGAACTGCCGCCTCTTGCTGTATGCTTATATGCTATCTCGTCAGCAACAGGACTAGGAGTAGGATCGCCGACACAGGTAGACTGATCCTCCAGATCGCTTTAAATAGGGCACTAAGTCTCTCATCCTTCGACCAGTGGAACAGATCGAGGTAGGAAGAGTTGACCGCGATCGTGCAGTATGAACGGATACCCTGGTATAACAAATACACTAGTCCGGCATAAACGAGGCCCCCCCACCATCCGGGTGTGAGCGTCAAAGCAACCACGGACACCGCTGTATAGTGTGCGAGGAACAGCCATTGATCGGGTGAGCGAATGTATGATTTGATAACGGCTTCGATCAAGGCGGAGGATTTGTCACGATGTCTCGTCAGAGACTGCGAGCGACGCAAGATGAGCGGTCGGCGCTTATCCAGCACGGCTTTCTCTTCCTTGACGCCGGATCGGGCTAAGAGGAATGCTGTTAGCTTCATACGCGCCCGGCGCTCCTGCTCGATCTCATATAGCAAGGTCCCTCTCATTCGCATCCGATAGCGAGTGATCAGATAGGCAGCGGATACGGCCGAGATGAGACAGAATCCGGCTATGAACCTATCGTTCGAATGAGTGATTAGCATGAAGCGTGACGTGAACAGGAATACGAGCCCACCCGTGATGATGAACCCTGCTTGTAGGACGTATGATCGCCACCCCGCGAATCGGATACGAGTGATCTCGAGCAAGAGCGGGAGTGCGAGCTTCCAAGCTAGAGTGACGATGGTGAGGCTGGCGACCTGCCCGAATGTTAGCTCGTATCCACGCACGAGCAAGGGACACAGTAAGAGCAGTAGCCCGACGGTAGATAACGTAGCGATCGTTAGCGAATACACGAGCCCAAGTCTTCTGATCGTCGGGATCGCGGTACGGTGTCGAACTAAGAAGATCTGATCCGCGGGCTCGAGGAACGTACGAAGCTTGAAAAAAAGCGCGAACAAAAATAACCCCAATAGCATCCCTTCTACCGGCAGGAGAGCGAGCCACTCAGGAGCCTGTCGCCACCAAGCCGTATAGATGATGCCGAGTGCGATCAGCCCTGGTACGACAAAATAAAGCGCGATCACCCAGTCGACAGCGGTACTCAGGGACTTCCATTCATCAGACATCCACGTCTTGAAGCGGCGTGTGAAGACACCGTTCCAAGAGCTCCAAGTGTCACTAGCGGATCGGTTCATCTGAGAATCATGCATCTTCGTATACATCGTCAGACCTCGCACATATCGTAGTATAGCAATCTAGCAGACTACCTTCCGGCATGCTGCAATGCATCCGTATATCTTGGAGAGTCCCAGTAGCCGCTATCGTCCCTTGATGGATCAGGAGATAACGGTCACAGATCCTCTCAGCAGTGTCTAGCATATGGGTCGACATGATGACCCCCGCGCCACGCAGTAGCTCCTCTCGCAGGATGTCGAGCAGATCCTTCATCGCATGTGGGTCTAGACCGATGAATGGCTCATCGACGATATATAGATCCGGCTTCGCCATGAAGCCGGCGATCAGCATCACCTTCTGCTGCATCCCCTTCGAGAAGCTGGTCGGGTAGTGGTGGATGACATGCTCCAGACGGAATCTCCGTAGCAGATCGATTGCCGTCGTATGAAGTGCATCATCGGATAACTCATGCGCAGCTGCTGCAAGGCGCAGATGCTCCCATAATGTCAAGCGATCATAGAGGATCGGTTGTTCAGGGATGTAAGCATAGTTGTGGTTAGGCCCGCATAGGTCGGTTGTGCCTACAACATGATCAAGCAAGCCCATTACGGCCTTGATCGTCGTGCTCTTGCCAGCTCCGTTCGGACCGATGATGCCGACAAGCTCACCCTGACGAACCGTGAAATGGATGTCTCGGATGACTGACTGAGCAGCCTCATATCCAGCATGTTGGATGTCGACGCTTAGTACTTGCACGTTCCATATACGCTCCTTTATCGCGAGATAGTGGGTAGGTGAGGACGATGTGATGACGGATATCTTGGCTTCTTGCCCTTCGCATGGCTGAGATCGGTAGCGAGTTCATTACCTGAATCATCGTTCTCTGTTAGATGTTACCACGATATATCCATACGAAACAGACGGAAGTTCGTTGCATGAAGTAGATATCCTCAACTCTCGAAGACGTGTTAGCGAAGTTGCCCGTATGACGTAAGGTCGATATAATGAAGGGAATAATACATATGGATGAATCTCGAGCCAACAGCCCACAACACAAGACCTAATACTGTATGAAAAAATGAAGGAGACCCACACATGCGTCAATTCACCGTACAAGCGAGCAATGAACAACATACAGATCGTCTGGCAGCTGCTATAGCCGCTCGCTGTTCACCGGGATGTGTGATCACACTGGATGGCGACCTAGGGGCTGGCAAGACGAGATTGACGCAAGCCATCGCCCGTTCACTAGGTGTACCAGGTATCGTGAACAGTCCGACATTTACGATTATTAAGGAATATGAAGGGCGAGAGCTTCCACTGTATCATATGGATGTGTATCGCATCAGTGAGGACGAAGCAGCTGAGCTTGGGTTAGAGGAATATTTCGATGGTGATGGGGTATCGATCGTTGAGTGGGCGAGCTTGATCGAATCGCTACTACCACCGGATAGATTCGAGATATATATCGAAGTGACAGGCGAAAGTTCGCGAGTATTCCACCTACGGGCGACCGGAGATCGCTATGTGGAATGGCTGGACAAGCTGCGCCAAGAGAGCTTCGAGTAGCTGATGGACGATAACAGGTAGAGCAGATGTAGCAGACATGCGGTAGCATTCATACAGGGGTATCGAATCAGAAGTGGCATGAACATATGGAGCATACATGCGGTAGCATTTACTTAGGAGTATCGATTCGGAAGCAGCATGAAGATATGAAGCATAGATTCTCGGAAGTGGCATGAACTGAACATATGAAGTATACATGAGGAACATTCGAGACGATGAGAGACGAGAGACCAACGGACAGGAAGTGTGATCGTGTTACATAAGACTGGAACGGAGACGGGGACAGAGCAAGGGATGCGAACCGAGGCGTGGCTAGCGATAGACACGGCTACTGACCATATGACGATCGCGGTCATGCGAGGTATGGAAGTGATCGCCGTGAATGATACGATAGTCGAACGTAACCACTCGGTCAGGTTGATCCCTGAGGTGCAGGAGCTGTTAAAGCAAGCGGGATTCGGTATGAGAGATATTCGGGCGATCGCGATCGGACGCGGACCCGGTTCGTATACAGGGGTTCGAATCGGTATTACTGTGGCGAAGACATGGGCTTGGTCGCTTGGCTTGCCGCTCGTAAGTGTGTCGAGTATCGGAGCGCTGGCGTTCGGGTATGTTCGGCTGCATGAACAGAGCGTGTTCGATGAGGCTGATGCTGTGACTGTGGGCGAGAGCCGAGGATACGCGGAAGGTGACATCGTATGGATCGTTCCGATCTTGGATGCACGGCGCAAGCAGGTATTTACAGGCCTATACGCTTGGCAACAAGGTAGTAGGGATGCTCAGGACGCTGATGCCCGAGCTTCGGATGATGGGGACCGTGAAGCTTTTACGGCGGATACAGCGACTACAGGACGGATTCCGTTCGCGGAAGATGGAGATCGTGAAGCTTCTACAGCGGATTCAGAAGCTGCAGGACGGATTCCGTTCGCGGATAATGGAGACCGTGGAGCTTCTACAGCGAATACAACGACTATAGGACGGATTCCGTTCGCGGAAGCGGGTGTGCACGGTGTGTGGCAACAGCTGGAGCAGGATCGCATCATCTTATTCTCAGATTGGATGGAGCACATCCGAGGCATGCTGCGAGAGTGCTCGGAGAGTAGTCGCCCGCAGCGGATCGTGTTGGTCGGGGAGACGGATAACTTCCAGGAGGATGCTTCCGTGCTAGCAGAACAGACTGGCGTGAACATGCTCCTGCAGCAGCAGGACATACATGCTCAGGATATCGCTTGGTTAGCATGGCATAGACTAGTTCGTCAGGAAGTTGATGATATACATGGGTTGGTTCCGAATTATACACAGCTGGCGGAAGCAGAGCAGAAGCTTCTGTCGAAACAGCAGTAGGGGGCTATCGAATATGGGTAGTCAAGATACATCAGATCGTCTCGTGGAGCATGAGGATCATCAGGGTGATGGGGAGCTCCGTGTCGAATTCCGCTCGATGAAGCTGGACGATATCCCACAGATTATCGAGGTAGAGCTGGAATCGTTCACTGTTCCATGGACAGCGGAAGCGTTCCGCAATGAACTGCTGCATAATCAATATGCACATTATGTCGTCATGCTCCATCAGGAGAAGATCATCGGTTATGCAGGGTTGTGGATGATCATCGACGAGGCGCATATTACGAATGTCGCGATCCGCCAGAGGTTCCGCGGGCAGAAGCTCGGGCAGAGGCTGATGCGATATATGATCGATTCGGCGATCCTGCTGGGTGCTGAGAAGATGACGCTAGAGGTGCGCGTCTCGAATCGGATCGCACAGCGATTATATGAACGATTCGGTTTTCGACCGGTCGGTGTTCGTAAAGGATATTATTCAGATAATCATGAAGATGCGCTCATCATGTGGGCGAACATATCGGATACGGTATCAGGCTGATAATGGTGAGGCGGGCATAGAGCGCTCGGAGACGGGTGAGGAGGATACAACCTTCGCGACGAAGATACATACCATCAAGGGACGAGCTGAATGACAGCCGTGAACGATAGCGTCAGAGGATGGAGAGAAGTGCATGCAGCGAAAGGAGACGACAGAGGTGACCATACATAACCAGACGACCGATACGCAATCAGGAGTGAACGACCAAGAGGACAAGATCAGTCCAAACGAGGATACGGTGCGCATCTTAGCGATCGAGACGAGCTGTGACGAGACCTCTGTCGCGATCGTCGAGAACGGCCGCCGGATCTTGACGAATGTCGTATCCAGCCAGATCGATACACATAAGAAATTCGGTGGCGTTGTACCGGAGATCGCATCGCGGCAACATGTCGAGACGATCACGATCATGCTAGAAGAAGCGTTGAATCAAGCGGAGATCAGCCTAGACGATCTATCGGCTATAGCTGTCACGCAGGGACCAGGGCTAGTCGGATCGCTGCTGGTCGGCGTCGTCGCCGCCAAGTCTCTCGCGCTGGCGTTAGATCTGCCGCTGATCGGTACGCATCATATCGCAGGACATATCTATGCGAATGAGCTCGTGCAAGAGCTGGAGTATCCGCTCATGGCACTCGTCGTGTCGGGCGGGCATACTGAGCTCGTACATATGCCTGCCCGTGGGCAGTTCCGGATCATCGGGCAGACGCGAGACGACGCCGTGGGAGAGGCCTACGACAAGGTCGCCCGGGCTCTCGGCTTGCCGTATCCGGGCGGCCCCCACATCGACCGTCTCGCTCAGATGACTGATGATCCGATCGAGCTGCCGCGCGCATGGCTGGAGCACGATTCATACGATTTCAGCTTCAGCGGGCTGAAATCGGCTGTGCTGAACGTGCTCAATCAGACGAAGATGCGCGGCGACGTTCTGCCGCCAGCTAGGGTCGCACGCGGATTCCAGGAATCCGTGTGCGACGTGCTGGCGGAGAAGGCACTGCGCGCCGTGCAGGAGTACGGCGCGCGACAGCTCGTGTTGGCGGGCGGTGTCGCCGCCAACCGGGGCCTGCGCACAGTCCTAGCGGAGCGCTGTGCGCAGGCTGGCATACAGCTCGTGGTGCCACCACTCGAGCTGTGCACGGACAACGCGGCGATGATCGCAGCCGCCGCGTTCTTGAAGTGGGAGCGGGGAGAGTATACCCCGCTCGATATGAAGGCGATGCCGCTCTATACACTCGAAGAGTGGATGAGTAGCTGAGTCGCCTTCATAGACGATAACGGCCCCCCCACGGACGGACCGTTGTCGTCTAAGAGCCTGTTACGATGGTTTCGCATCGTACAGGCTCTTGTCGTATCTGTTGCATGCGCCATCCGGCGCCGCAACCACCGAATGAACGGGAAAAATCCCGTTCATATGCGCCAACCGGCGCCGCAACGACCGAATGAACGGGAAAAATCCCGTTCACATGCGCTATCCAGCGCCGCAACCGCCGAATGAACGGGAAAAATCCCGTTCATATACACCGTCCGGCGCGCCCGTCATGCATACTGATCTCATTCGCACAACCTCTACGTCCCCCATCATACTGAATTATGAACGCCAAGCTTAATCCGATAATCCATTATAATCCCACAACCCATCATAAACCGATCGAACCTGGATTCTTAATCCACTTAGCAATCCATTATAATCCCTTACTCCCCCCCTTTCACCTACAGATCGAACATGCATTCTTAATCCGAAAGTCCTTGTAAATAAAGTTATCCACACCCCCTGTGAATAGTGTGTATAAGATTTGCGAAAACAAGCAGAACAAAGAAAAGTTTTGTCGTCAGGAGTCGAATAACTTTTTTGAATCATTCTAATTTACATGTGGATAATATGGATAAGACTGTGAATATGTTGGTATAACTTCGTTTTTCGTTGTGGACAATGAATGAAAGTATGTTTATCCCTTCGGATGGAAAAAATGGTGTGAACCAGGCTTATCAGGCATACGAAGCAGTGAATAAGGTCTGTTGACGGCATATATGTACCAAACCTGAAATACTTACTTGGCGAGGATAGCGATGAGGTTGAATGTGCGAAATAACATAATGCGATCGATGTTCAAGTGGATCTTGCTGCTAAGCGTATGTGTATGTATCTATGCAACGGACGTAGCGACTGCGGCACCTACCTTGCACGATGATCTCCCTTACGAGGCCCGACCAGATACACTTGTTGACGAGGATGCGGTTCATGAAGAACGACTGGTCATGATCCTCTCAGTCCCCGGACTATCATTCCTGGAATTATCCATAGATACCTTACATGATGCGATGCCTTACGTGACGACCCTGCTAGATCGCAGTGCGATCGCGGCGCTGAATATCCGAACGCCAGAACGTGGGATCGAGGACGTGTACCTGACGATTAATTCGGGTGCCCCTGTCATCGCGCCGTCAGAAGTTCGCGCCTATCCAGCTCGTGATGAGACGTCGGACGCAGTCGATCGCTATACCAGATATATGGGTCAATCACCGAGTATGGTCGACATCGTCGTTCCTGAGACGGGATATTTAACGACATTAAATGAAACCCAAACCTACAACGCACAGATCGGCAAGCTTGGTGACGTGCTCCTTCATCATGGCGTGCAAACGGCTGTGTTCGGACATAGACCGGACGGTGAGACGTCTGCAGATTATGCTCCGTTGATGTTGATGACATCCCAGGGTACCGTACCATCAGGAGATATACGTGAGGAAGTCTTGACTGGTGATCCGGATAGTCCATATGGGCGAAGAACGGATACGCATCGGATCGTGAATAGCATCGAGGAGTTCCTCCTCACCACCGGGCCACAATCGACAACAGGACGAGGAAGTAAGGTTATCCTGATCGAGTACAGCGATTGGTTCAGATTAGACCAAGAACGTCGAAGCTATGAGCCGCAGCGATGGATTGCCGCGATGATCAGAGAGCTGACGAGACTCGACCAGTTTGTCGGCCACCTGAAGTCACTTGTAGACACGTATGAACTTGGCCAGCTATGGATCATGTCCCCACAACCTCATACACAAGCAGCGCGAGATAAGCTTCACGTGACGCCTTTTATAATCTATGAATCGAATATGAAATCCACCGCCACCAGCACCAGATCAGACTCTAACTCAACCGAATCCATCATGCTAGATAACCTGTTCATGGACGATCGAAGTTCAACTTTGCTAACATCCCCCACCACGAAACGCGTCGGACTCATCTCACTCCATGACCTCGGACCGACATTGATTGCGGCCGCGGGAATCGAGGAGAGTGTCGGATGGACCGGGTTTCCGGTCGATCAGGTACAACGTCCTGATGCTTGGCAGTGGTTGATGGAGGACGTCGCCAAGATGCGGAACGTCTATGAGCTACGGACGATCGTTGTGATTCCTTTTGTAACGTATGAGGTGTTCGTATTGCTGCTAGGTTTACTGATGGTCCTGTTGAAACGACGTCAGGCGCTAAAGTGGATGCGGCTCCCTCTGTTTTCGATTCTGACCGCTCCTCTATTCATCTTGTTACTAGGTAGCGTCGCTTGGCTATCACCGGAGATTCAGCTGGCGATCCTGTTCTTTACGGTTACGGTGGCCAGCGTGTGGTGCATGCTACTCTCGAATGAAGAAGGGATCATCCTCATTGCGCTTGTTACGACGGCTGCGTTAGTCATCGATGGATGGTTAGGTGCGCGGCTGGTTAGATACTCCATCATGGGCTACGATCCGATGATCGGAGCGCGATATTACGGTATCGGCAATGAATATATGGGAGTGCTTGTCGGTAGCACGATCTTAGCAGTAGCGCTATTGATCCAGAGGATGTTTCGAAGGATAGCAAGTAAGAATCATATGTTCCAAGAAACGGAGTTGGACCTCGATCGAGCTCAGCTTCCGCCACGACAACAGCATATTCCGAGTCGGATGACGTGGCGTGTTGCCATACTTATCGTGAGCAGTACATTCCTCATGATAACCTGGTACATGGCTAATCCACACGGCGGAACGAATGCAGGAGGAGCGCTGACTGCTTCGGCGGCTTTTGGCATCGCATGGCTCCGCATGTTCGGACATGAGCGACTGCGGCAGATCAGCCTGCTACGGCTGGGGCTGATCGTCGGAGGGTTCCTAGTAGCGGGTCTAACGCTGTTATGGGCGATGAATCAATGGTTGATCGGTGCAGATTCAGGTAGTAAGAGTCATATCGGTAGGGCGATGGAGCTGTTCGAGGATGGGCGCATCGACCTCATACTGGGGATCATCCTGCGAAAACTGCAGATGAACCTGAACTTGATCGGCGTATCGTCTTGGGGCAAGGTGCTGTTGACGAGCATCTTCGTACTCGCTGTCTTACTACTTCGACCACGCGGTACACTGAGGCAGTGGCAGGAGACCCGACCATATTGGCTGAGCGGTTTCACGGCGATCATCATCGGGTCGATCGTCGCTTTGGCTTTGAATGATTCGGGGATCGTGGCGGCGGGCACGATGATCATCTTCGCAGCGGCTCCGATCCTACTGCTCATCTCAGAGCAATCCGTCCGCGAAGGTTAGGGATGACTACAGGCAGGAGAGGAGGTAGCTTGTAGTCCGCGTGCCCCCAGCACGAGAACGTGTCCCCGCGGCGGCTGAGAGCCGAAAAAATCGTGCCCCCAGCACGAGAACGAGTCTCCGCAGCGGCTGAGAGCCGACGCTATTCCATCAGCTCGCCCCATTCCTCGTAGAGGGCGTCCAGCTCCTGACGGTCTTTCTCTAGGGATGCATTCAGTTCTTGAAGCTTCACATAGTCATGGAACACGGCGGGATCAGCCAGCTTCTCTTCCGTCGCAGCGATCTGTTCCTCGTATTGTGCGATCTGAGCTTCAAGCTGCTCCAGCTTACGCTGTCGAGCGCGCTCTTCGCGTTTCGCCTTCTTCTCTTCTTCATATGAGAGGGCAGCTGACCGACTGGATGATCTGCCTACTGACGCACCGGATCGCGTTATGTTCCCATCGCCACCGACTGCATCACTGCCATCCATGCGACTGCCCGTTCCACCAGTACTTGCCAATGTGCTCGCATCACCGGCGCCAAGTCCCGTCACACCCCCGCAGACAGCTCCACCGCTCCCCCTACCACCGCTAACTACTCGACCGTCGCCAACGGTATCGTCGCCTGCTTCGACAGCTCCACCGCCTACTTCGATCCCACCATCTGCATCATCTACGGCAGGGTGAACCCTTGCTCCTCTGCCCATCGCCGGACTGTCCTTCACTGCATAGCCTGAGCGTTCTGCTTTGTCGTTTACCGCAGATTCAGCTTCTGCTAATTCGGCTAATTCGACAAGCTCGGTTTTTTTCTCTATATAATCATCATAATTTCCCAGGAAATACTGTATTCCGTCACGACTCATCTCAAGTACGCGATCTGCCATCTTATTCAGGAAATACCGATCATGAGAGACGAACAACAATGTGCCCTCATAATCGAACAACGCTGCTTCCAGCGCTTCCTTGCTATACAGATCGAGATGGTTCGTAGGTTCGTCGAAGATGAGTACATTCGCATTGAGCAGCATCAGCTTAGCGAGGGAGACACGTGCTCGCTCTCCGCCGCTTAAGTCGCTAATCCTCTTCTCAACGGACTCACCGCTGAATAGAAAGCCTCCGAGAACAGTGCGGATGCGCACCTCCTCCAGGTGGGGATAGGTGCTCCACACTTCTTCTAGTACGGTGTTCTCTGGATTCAAGCCTTCGTGCTCTTGTTCGTAATATCCGAGCTTCACGTTAGAGCCCCAGCGCACAGCACCTGATGGACTCTTCAGTTCGCCGATCAGGACCTTCAGCAGCGTGGACTTGCCTACACCGTTCGGGCCGACAAGAGCTGCGCTGTCCCCGCGGTTCAACTGAATATTAACATGTCGAAAGATCAGCGATTCCTCATATGAGTAGGATAAACCATCTGCATGTAGCACGTCTTGACCTGTCAAGCGATCGATCGCAAATGAAAATTGAGCCCTTCGCTGTTCTCCCCCCGGACGATCTAGCCGTTCCATGCGGTCTAATGTTTTGCGTCGGCTCTTAGCACGCGCGGAAGTGGATGCACGAGCTAAGTTACGCTGCACGAAGTCCTCGAGTCGAGCGATCTCTTCTTGCTGTTTCTCGTAGTGCTTCAGCCTGTTCTCATAGTCTGCGGCCTTCTGCTCGACGAACTTCGTATAGTTGCCGGTGTAGCGGGTGAGCTTCGTACGGTCAATCTCGATGATCGCGTTCACGACGGCATCTAGGAAGTAGCGGTCATGCGAGATGATGAGCAACGCACCGCGATAGTTCCTTAGATAGTCTTCGAGCCAAGTCAAGGTTGGGATGTCCAGATAGTTCGTTGGCTCGTCCAACATGAGGATAGCTGGTTCTTGGAGCAGCAGCTTCGCGAGTGCGAGTCGCGTCTTCTGTCCACCGCTTAAGGAGCTTACGAGCGTATCTGATGCCATATGCGCGAAGCCCATGCCAGATAGCATCCCTCGGACTCTCGCTTCGATCTCATATCCTCGACGTTCTCGGAACTGGTCCGATAGATCGGCATAACGCTTCATGACCTGCTCCAACCGAGCTCCCTCGGCAGACGACATCTCGATCTCTAGCTTTCGCAGCTCTTCTTCCATCATGAGCAGCTCAGCGAACACCTCTCGTAGCTCCTCGTGTAACGTACGATTCGTGTCCAGAGCGCCATGCTGAGCGAGATAGCCGATCTCGAGATCCTTCTGTTTATGGATGATGCCTTCATCATACGAGTCCTCACCGGCCAATATGCGCATGAGTGTCGACTTTCCAGCGCCATTGACACCGACTAGACCGATTTTCTCGCCTTCATTTATATGCATCGTAATATCTGTTAGGATCGGGGTCGCCGCATAATATTTATGAATACCGACTGCTTGAAGAAGCATGAGGGACCTCCTAGTGTCATAGTAGTGTGCCTTATGGCGTACGTTGATTGGAGCAGACATCATCCGATCGGACGATGGAAGTGTTATGAGGATCAACCATCACGCCTCATCCGCTCCACTCGCCTAACTCCAGTGCATACATCTTGTATACTTTTCGATTGGAGCCGACACGATCCGTTCGAACCGAACGGGGGAGTGACGAGCCTGTCAACATTCACATATTGTGCCGCAGATTTCGTCGATTTCCCAAACTTTCATCGTGTACACTTACGCCTCCTCCGTAGTATTATATTAGAAAAAGGGGGAATAGGGAAACGGGAGGCACGGCGCGATGGGATGGACAACGGTTGTCATCAAGCCAACGCTGTTTCAGTTGGTCATAGTTGTCTTGTTAATATCTGGCGTGATTATTTCTACTATTCCATTATCAGAAGAAGTTCCTATAGAGATTACAGAAGTTCAGAGTGCGGTGATTCCATTGGGTAAAGATCATTACTTGCGTGTGATGACATATAATATTCGCCATGCGAAGGGTCTCGACGGCCGAGTGAATCTTGAGCGCATCATCTCAGATATCCGGCACGGTGATCCAGATATCGTTGCACTGCAGGAGGTTGACAGATTTCATATCAGGAGCAAGTTTATCGATCAAGTGCACGTCATGAAGAAAGCGCTTAATATGGATGCTTATTTTTCTCCGTCTCTCTACTATTTCGGATTCGCAGAGTATGGCAACGCCATCTTGAGCAGATACCCGCTCTACAACCGCAAGATCGAATATCTCCCTGGGATCAAGGAAGAGCGTAGCTTGCTCTCGGCACAAGTGATGATCGGGGATCAAGAGATCACGTTGTTCACGACACACTTAGGCGTTATGGAAGAAGAACGTGCGATGCAGATGCCGCTGATCCTGGATCGACTTCATGAAGTGGAAGGGCCGGCAGTCTTCCTCGGCGATCTGAACATGGATCATTCGCATTCCTTGTTGGAGGCGCTGACCGAGCCTTGGAAGAAAGCACAGCTCATCCACGACACGGGTACGTTCTATCTGGGAGGGGAGATCGACCACATCTTCACGGGTTCGCGAGTGGATGCGATTAACGCTTGGACGATCCAGACGGATGCATCTGATCACATGCCGGTAGTGGCCGAGTTGCAGATCGTGATGGAATGATGGGCATATGGTGTACGGCCAATGTCTATGATAGACTGGAGCTAAGCTGTGTCTGATCATATCGATCTCGTAAGCAGAGAGAAGGTTGTAAGTCGTACATGATGCTAGAAGAGATGAAGTTGGTTAAGAAGAAGCTCCGGTCAGAGGTATTGCGTGCAAGAGACGAACTGTCGGAACGTGAGAGAACAGCGAAGTCAACTGTGATATGCGGGAAGCTACTTCGCATGCTCGAACAGCGTCTTACGAGCCAGGTCGGCAAACATAAGGACAAGTCTATGGATGTCCTAGCTTTCCTGCCTTATGGCTCTGAGGTAGACGTACTACCTGTGATCACTTGGTGCTGGCAACACGACATCCGCATCTCGGTGCCTCGGACGGTGCCTGCAGACCGCAGGTTGGTGTTCCATCGGATCCGTAGTCTGGAAGAGACAGCACCGGCTGCGCCATATGGCATCCGTGAGCCAAGACCTGATCTACCAGAAGTGACCGATCCTTCACAGATCGCGATGATCATCGTACCTGGTGCAGCGTTCGACACCGATCGGAATCGTCTGGGGTATGGCGGTGGTTATTACGATCGATATCTGAAGAAGCTCGCGGATACGACAGACAGTCTGCCTGTGCTTGTGGCGGCGTGCTATGAACAGCAGATCGTCGATCGCATTCCTGTGGAGGCACATGATCGGAAGCTTGATCTGATCATCACGGAAGACAGAGAGATCGAGTGAAAACGTCTGAATATTTCGTCATATGCGGTCTTTTCGTACGTAGGTCTGCGAGTGGACTGTTATTATATAATATCGAAAAAGAGGACACCGAGAGGATCATATAGAATGAAGATATAGGGAAGTTATGGATAGGTATGCTATATGTTGTATCATAATGGATCGGGAGGAGAGCTCATATGCGCTGGAGAGTAGCTGTATTAACTGCCAGTGACAGGGGGGCGCGGGGAGAAAAAGAGGACGCAAGCGCGCAGATCATACGAGAGCTGGCAGAGGAAGAGATACAAGGAATGGTCGTCGATTATCGGGTCGTGCCCGATGAGATGGATGAGATTATGGCAGCACTGATCGAGATGGCGGATTACCATCTAGCTGACCTGATCATCACGACAGGCGGGACAGGCTTAGGGCCACGAGATATGACACCTGAAGCGACGGCTAAAGTGATCGAACGCGAGGTTCCAGGTATGGCCGAGGCGATGCGTGCTGCGGCCATGCAGAGCGGCAGACAGGCCATGCTAACGCGAGGAATATGCGGCATCCGCGGACGGACCTTAATCATGAACTTACCGGACCACCCGAAGTGGGTACATATCAGCTTAGCAGCGGTTCTAGATCAACTACCCACAGCGCTCCATATGGTCTCCGGAAGGAAGGAAGCCGCCGGCTGAGCAAGGTAGTACAGATGGAGTCGCGAGTTCAGCATACGGACAAGAAGGAAGCCGCCGACTGAGCAAGGTAGTACAGATGGAGTCGTGAGTTCAGCGCACGGACAGGAAGGAAGCCGTCGGCTGAGCGGGGCGGTAAGAAGGCGCCCTCGTGATCGACATATCGGAACAGAGAGAAATCTGTCAACTGAGAACGCAGTAGTAGGGATCGTTCATTCGTGACATTTGACAATTTCTTTACGTTTTGCGTCAGTATTGGACTTCTCCTATGCCATGATGTACAATTTATTAGGCTTGAATCACCACGGATCGAAGAGGGTTATCAAGCATCAGAGTTGATAGATCGGTTACGTGGATAACGTACCGCTTGAGGAGGATATAACAGATGGGATTAGGTTCTATCGGGCTTGGCGGATTGATCCTCATACTGGTGGTCGTGCTGCTGCTATTCGGCCCTAGTAAGCTGCCCGAGCTTGGCCGTGCGTTCGGTAAGACGCTGCGTGAGTTCAAGCAAGGCGCGAAGGAGATCATGGAGGATGAAGATCAGTCACAGCGTAAGGAAGTAAGCGGACGCGAGGTACAAGAATCGCTGGACAACCGTTCGTCGACACAACAAGACCGCAGATTGCCGGACTAATCATACTGGCAGGTGAAGCTAGTGAGTTCAGAACAAGACATGTCCTTCGTCGATCACTTAAGCGAGCTGCGCAAGCGCGTAGTGCGTGTCGTGATCGTTTTTGTTATCGCCCTTATATTGGGCTTCGTCGTGGCACAGCCTGTCATCGGCTATCTGATCAGCGTTCCGCCAGCGGATGAGTTTGCGATGAACGTATTCTCACCGTGGGACTCGCTTCGGATCTATATTAATGTCGCGATGCTGATCGCTTTGTTGATCGTTCTGCCCTTTGCGATCTATCAGGTGTGGCAGTTCGTCGCACCGGGGCTTCGTGATCAGGAACGCAGAGCGGCGCTATCCTACATACCACTCGCAGTGTTGCTGGGCTTATGCGGATTGGCATTTGCGTATTATGTCGTGTTTCCGCTCGCTTTTTCTTTTACCCTCTTTCTTGCTAGCGCGATGGAGCTTACAGAGACATATGGGATCTCGCAGTATTTTGGCTTTATGTTCAACATCTTGATCCCGGTGACGCTCGTGTTCGAGCTGCCGGTTATCGTCCTGTTCCTGACGACAGTCCATATCCTTACACCATCTATGTTAATAAAAGCTCGCAAAGTCGCATATGTTGTGTTAGTTGTCGTCAGCACGCTCATCACACCACCTGATCTCGTATCTGCACTGATTGTCTATCTGCCGCTCGTGCTTCTGTATGAAGTTAGTATTTTCTTCGCGAAGCGGGTATATAAGAAACAGCAGCTTAAGCAGAGCATAAGCGAAGAACGCCTGAAGAATACATGAATCGGAAGGCGTTCTTATTGTTTTATGTGTGACTGCCGTCAAGCAGGAATATTATTCCGTCTATTCGTCCATTCTAGTAGAGGCTGTCTGTTCGGATATGACAGGAGCTAGGATGGTGAATCTGTTCTAGAAGAGGATGAAAAAATTTTTGCGAAAAAATCATGAAACCACTTGAAAAACTTGCTGGAAGTATTTATTATAATAGTTGTTGTTAGCACTTGACGTGGATGAGTGCTAATAACAAAAACGACATAACATCACAAACTTCAAACATAGTAACAAGGAGGTATTCTCACATGATCAGACCATTGGGCGATCGCGTAGTCATCGAGGCTATCGCGAAGGAAGAGACGACTGCTAGCGGTATCGTACTGCCTGAGACAGCGAAGGAGAAACCGCAAGAAGGCAAGGTAGTCGCAGTAGGTAGCGGTACACTGAAGGACGGAGAGCGCATCCCGCTCGAACTGAAGGAAGGCGACCGCATCATCTTCTCGAAGTATGCTGGAACTGAAGTAAAGCTCGACGGTAAGGAATACTTGATCATGCGCGAAAGCGACGTTCTAGCGATCCTTCCGTAAGAAGCAACGAACGACAAGAACGCGAGAAGGCTGCTTAACCGTACAGTAGCGGCTCATCTCGATCGCGAGTAGACTGCTTGACCGTATGGTAGCAGCTCTTGGGCACGATTCCTTAGGAGATTATGAATTCGCAGGAGGTATGAGAAACATGGCTAAAGATATCAAGTTCAGCGAAGAAGCCCGCCGTGCGATGCTGCGCGGTGTAGACACTCTGGCAGACGCTGTTAAAGTAACGCTCGGACCGAAAGGTCGCAACGTAGTATTGGAGAAGAAATTCGGCAGCCCGCTCATCACGAACGACGGAGTGACGATCGCGAAGGAGATCGAGCTGGAAGACGCTTTCGAGAACATGGGTGCACAGCTCGTTAAGGAAGTTGCGACGAAGACGAACGATGTAGCCGGTGACGGTACGACGACGGCAACGGTGCTTGCGCAAGCAATGATCCGCGAAGGTCTGAAGAACGTAACAGCAGGTGCGAACCCGATGGTTATCCGTAAGGGCATCGAGAAAGCTGTTAAGGCTGCAGTAGAAGGCATCTCTAAGATCGCGAAGCCGATCGAAGGCAAGCAATCGATCGCACAAGTAGCAGCAATCTCCTCCGGCGACGATGAAGTCGGTCAACTGATCGCGGAAGCGATGGAGAAGGTCGGCAACGACGGCGTGATCACAGTCGAAGAGTCGAAAGGCATCGAGACGGAGCTAGAAGTCGTCGAAGGTATGCAGTTCGATCGCGGTTATACATCCGCATATATGGTTACCGATACAGACAAGATGGAAGCGGTGCTTGAAGATCCATTCATCTTGATCACAGATAAGAAGATCAGCAACATCCAAGAGATCCTGCCGGTTCTCGAGAAAGTCGTACAATCCGGCAAGCCGCTTCTGATCATCGCAGAAGACGTAGAAGGCGAAGCACAAGCGACGCTGGTCCTGAACAAGCTGCGCGGTACATTCACTTGCGTATCCGTCAAGGCTCCTGGCTTCGGCGATCGTCGTAAGGCGATGCTGGGCGATATCGCAGCTCTTACTGGCGGTCAAGTGATCACGGAAGAGCTTGGTCTGGAACTGAAATCAACACAAGTTGAACAACTCGGACGCGCACGTCAAGTTCGCGTGACGAAGGAAAATACGATCATCGTCGACGGTGCTGGCGATAAAGGCGACATCGGTGCTCGCATCACACAGATCCGTGCACAGATCGAAGAAACAACCTCCGAGTTCGACAAGGAGAAGCTGCAAGAGCGTCTGGCGAAGCTGTCCGGTGGCGTTGCAGTGATCAAGGTCGGCGCAGCTACTGAGACTGAGCTGAAGGAACGCAAACTGCGCATTGAAGACGCACTGAACTCGACTCGCGCAGCTGTCGAAGAAGGTATCGTGTCCGGTGGTGGTACAGCACTGATCAACGTATACAACGATGTAGCAGCACTTGACGTGACAGATGCGGATGAGAAGACGGGCGTGAACATCGTGCTGAAGGCTCTCGAGGCTCCGATCCGCACGATCGCCAACAACGCTGGTCAAGAAGGCTCCGTCATCGTCGAGCGCCTGAAGAAGGAAGCAGTAGGCATCGGCTACAACGCAGCTTCCGGCGAATGGGTGAATATGTTCGATGCAGGAATCGTAGACCCAGCTAAGGTAACTCGTTCCGCATTGCAGAACGCAGCATCCGTAGCCGCTATGTTCCTGACGACAGAAGCGGTCATCGCTGACAAGCCAGAACCAGCAGCACCAGCAGGACCTGATATGGGCGGCATGGGCGGTATGGGCGGCATGATGTGATGAATTCTTCTTCGATGTAAATCGAGGAGGAGCGACCGCGATGAAGCGGTAGAATTCATCGCCGATGGAGCTAAAGCTCCATGCGGAAATCTAGACTGCGAAGCCTTGTGGGCAAGGGTTTCTCTTCGGAGAAACCCGGATTGCCCACATTTTGCCCACATTGTGTAAAATGAAGACATCTTAGAGTGATGAAAATTGCTCCAAGGTGTCTTTTGTTTTTAAAATAAATATTGTCCTAACATACAAATGCGCCTTTTTCATGCGGGAAGACGAGGTTTTCAAAGTAAGCGTATAGGGTGCAGGATAGCGCTGAGACAAAAATGTACACCGGGATGAACTCGCCAGTATCTCAGTCTACTAGTGACGCTGTTTGCCATGCCCAGTCGACCTCTAGTTTCTCCCGGGTGCAAATGCTTGTTTAAGAATGTACAAAAATGATCGTTTAAGAATAGACATTTAGTCTAACCTTCGGAGTGAAAGCTTTACCTGGAGAGGCGAGCATGATAGCCTTGCTGGGGTGAGCCAACC
>Ga0180215_1001137_pt1 | contig 30355 bp, 25 predicted proteins | sample eDN3rd37CBELigBY_FD_128871 | JGI IMG/M metagenome (GOLD analysis project Ga0180215, IMG submission 128871) | Enriched backyard soil microbial communities from Emeryville, California, USA - eDNA 3rd pass 37_C BE-Lig BY (version 2) (version 2) | ecosystem: Environmental > Terrestrial > Soil >...
GCGCAGGGGAGCAGGAAGGTGATAGATCGTGGCGGGCGGTCCTGACTGACGGGGATAATGGCGCAGGGGAGCAGGGAGGTGATAGATCGTGGCGGGCGGTCCTGACCTGAGCAAAGGGGATAATCCCGTAAAGGTGTACAGGAGAGGGAGTTCGAGCGTGGTCATCATCAGAGTAGGTAAAATGGTGAATAAATCGCAAATAAGGGCGCATTTGTTGGGCTGTCGTCATACGATATCATAACCGGGCTTTCTCTCATACTGGTGGGGATGAGTGAGTCGAGTCGCATGGTCACATGCAATATGCACTCCTTCGTGAGGTGCCGACCGACCGCGTCATGCTGCGAAACACTCGTGATGGGGGCTACGCGCGGTATGTATTCGAATTCATGTGATCTTGATCTTGTCTCGGGTAGTATGAATAGGGTTCAGGGGTGAGTGCGATGTCGTATAGATGGAGCCTGAAAGAGCGGGTCATACGAAGTGTCGTCTTAGTGTCAGCGATCATCATCGTGGTCATCGCAAATACGTGGATTGAGGCGCAGGGCGAACAGCAGAGAGATGCTAGGGTGGCTGATCTGCTCTCGCAGTTGAAGGTAGCAGCGGAGAGGTTGCCCTTGTCACAAGTGTCAGACGGTAACGCTGATCATCTTCAGATGACGGCTATGTTCATGCAGTGGAAGGAAGAGCCTGTGTATCGAGAGTTGACGTCACTGGAAGTGTACTACATCCCACGCTTGCTGCAAGTCATGGAGCAGGAGGATGAGAACGTAGGGCTCATTCTAGCGGAGGCTATCTCAGAGATCGGAAAGCTACAGCTTGCGCCAGGAAGCTGGTCGACGACGGATGAGTGGAAGCTGCTATGGAATGAGCGGGTGGAGCGTGCGGAGACGGAGGTTGCTTCATGGCTAGCTGACGAGCGAATGGTCCCTTCCGAGCAAGTGGAGGAGATCTTGAGGTTAGGCGCCCCAGCGATTCCTCACTTGATCACGCATCTACAGTCAGGTCGTGGCTCGGAAGCGAGTATGATAGCCGTTCAGGAGCTGATCGATCATTCTACGGTATATCCAGATAGCATCGATCCGTCTAGCTGGCGTCGCTGGGCGATGTCCAACAAGAAGGATTATGCTGATTTGAAGTTTATTTTCAACTAAACAATTGTAGAATTTTGTTGAATATCAAGCAAAAGGCGAACGCTCCGAATAATTATTTATACGAACGTTCGCTTTTTCTGTTGACAGAATGTTCGCCTCCTCGTACAATAATACTCGTATCCTATTCCATTGCATGATTCACTAGTTAAGATGGAGATGATACGAATAAGGTACTAATTCGGATACGTATGATGAACTACTATTGGAGGTATGCACTTTGTCGAACAAAGGAAAGACCGAAACTGGATTAGCGCGTTATTTTGAGTTTAACAAGCACGGGACAAGCTACAGACAGGAATTTATGGCGGGACTCACGACATTCTTGGCTATGGCCTATATATTGGCTGTTAATCCAGACATTCTGAGTGCTGCGGGTATGGACTTCCAAGCGACGATCACAGCTACAGCGATTGCAGCGATTATCGGTTCGCTGATCATGGGTCTGTTCGCCAAGTATCCGGTCGCTCTTGCGCCTGGTATGGGCTTGAATGCGTTCTTTGCATTTGCGGTTGTTGGAAGTATGGGGATTCCATGGCAGACCGCTCTGGCTGGTGTGTTCATCTCGGGGATCATCTTCTTAGTCCTTGCACTGACAGGTATTCGTGAGACGATCATTAATGCGATCCCAGCAGGGCTGAAGCATGCGGTATCTGCCGGTATCGGTCTGTTCATCGCATTCGTAGGGCTACAAGGGTCTGGTATCGTCGTGAATGATGATGCAACATTGGTTAAGTTAGGCGATCTGTCGAATGGAGCTACTCTACTCGCAGTATTCGGTATCGTCGTAACGGCGGTCCTTATGACACGCAAGCTGAAGGGCGCCATCTTCTATGGGATCGTCATTACGGCAGTAGCAGGTATGATCTTCGGCTTAGTTGATCTTCCAGAGAAGATCGTAAGCATGCCTCCTGACCCGTCTGCGCTTGGTGCATTCTGGGGTCCACTCACAGGTGAGAAGATTAACGGCGTAGCGTTCTGGTCGATGGACATGCTAGTCGTAATCCTGACATTCTTGTTCGTTGACTTCTTCGATACAGCAGGAACACTAGTAGGCACAGCGAGTCAAGCTGGACTCATGAAGGACAACAAGCTGCCACGTGCAGGTCGTGCACTAGCAGCTGACTCAGTTGCGACGATCGCAGGTGCGGTCGTAGGTACATCGACGACGACTTCTTATGTGGAATCTTCAGCAGGTATCGCGGCAGGCGGACGGACAGGCTTCACAGCTGTCGTCACTGCATTGTTCTTCTTCCTAGCGATGTTCTTCTCGCCGGTGCTGTCTGTTATTACATCAAGTGTAACGGCAGCGGCGCTCGTCATGGTCGGTGTGCTGATGGCTGCGAATATGGCGAAGATCGCTTGGAGCGAGATCGAAGAAGCTGCTCCGGCGTTCATCACGATCATCGCGATGCCGCTCACTTACAGTATCGCGAAAGGGATCGCACTCGGCTTCATCCTCTACCCACTAGTGAAGCTGGTGAAGGGTGAAGGCAAGCAAGTTCACTGGATCATGTATGCACTGTTCTTCGTGTTCATCGCATACTTCATCTGGGGTAAGGCGTAATAAATATACCCATATATAGAAGCTGTCTGTGGCGTGATTCGCCTAGGCAGCTTTTCTGTTTTTGAGCATAGGAAGCGGTAAGTACTGGGTTATCCCCGATAAGACGACCACTTGATAAGATAGTGTGATCGTTGTTACTTGACATCACCCCAATCCATGACAAGAAATGCGCGAACAAAGTCGAATTAAAGACGAACTTTACTTGTTACGATATGTGTGATCGTTCGTGTTTTGTGGTTGACACCCTATATTGTGTCTTGTTAAACTAGGTTTGTTGATAAAAAAGGCTAACGAAAGCGATAAAGAGTTGTGATGAAGTCAAGTGTCGATCGGGGCAAGCGTCGGTCGACCACATATAAAGAATCGAAGTCAATAGGAAGAGGGTTGTAAGAGATGTCTGCTAAAGTCGGTGTCATCATGGGTAGCACCTCAGATTGGGATACGATGAAGCTCGCGTGTGACGTGTTGGATGAACTGGAGATCCCATACGAGAAGAAGGTCGTATCGGCTCACCGCACACCTGACCTGATGTTCGAATATGCAGAGACGGCGGTGGATCGCGGATTGCAGGTGATCATAGCAGGAGCTGGTGGCGCTGCGCATCTACCTGGGATGGTGGCGGCGAAGACGGTGTTGCCCGTGATCGGTGTGCCTGTGAAGTCGTCGAATCTGAACGGACTCGACTCTCTCTTATCGATCGTGCAGATGCCGGGCGGCGTACCAGTCGCGACGGTCGCGATCGGCACCGCGGGTGCGAAGAATGCAGGCTTGCTCGCAGCGCAGATCATCGGTAGTACGGATCGAGTAGTCCAGCAGAAGCTCATCACCTGGCGTGAGAGCATGAGAGAGCAAGTGCTTGCTGTGAGCGATACTTTGGGTTCTGAAGAAGAACAATAAGCGTATATCGGTTATCGTCTGTGAATCGCATCATCATAGGGAGGCAGAGTATGACCCCGCATAATCAAGCTTCGACGAAGGAATATACGAGTGATCAGCTACTTAAGAGGATCCTACCGGGCTCAGTGATCGGCGTGCTCGGTGGAGGGCAGCTAGGACGGATGATGGCGCTCGCCGGCCGGGCGATGGGCTATCGCTTCGTCACGTTAGATCCGACGCCGGATGCGCCTTGTGGACAAGCGGCGGATGAACAGATCGTAGCCGCTTATGATGATCAGGATGCGGCGCGGAAGCTGGCTGAGCTGTCGGATGTGATCACGTATGAATTTGAGAATGTCGATGCGGACGTAGCCGCGATGCTGATGAAGGAATCGTATGTGCCGCAAGGCAGTCAGCTTCTCTTCACAACACAGCATCGTCTGCGCGAGAAGCGGGCGATCGAAGCGGCAGGCGTAGCCGTCGCACCATATGCGCCGGTCCGTAGCCTTGAAGATCTCGAGCAAGCTGTTCATCGACTTGGTTTGCCAAGTGTGCTGAAGACGGCGACAGGCGGATACGACGGCAAAGGACAGCGCGTCTTGCGTGACCGTGCAGATCTTGCCGATGCGTATGCGGCTCTGTCAGGCGAAGGTATCGAGCTGGTGCTGGAGCAGTTTATTCGCTTCGATAAGGAGATCTCGGTCATCGCGGCACGCTCACCAAGCGGGGAGATTGTCACTTATCCACCCGCAGAAAATATCCACATAGAGAACATCCTGCATGTTTCGATCGCTCCTGCTCGTATTTCCCGGGAAATTGTCGACCATGCCCAACAGATGGCGGTGAAGATTGCCGAGGCGTTGCAGGTCGTCGGACTGATCGCTGTCGAAATGTTCGTCACTTCGAGCGGTGAGCTCTATGTGAATGAGCTCGCGCCCCGCCCGCACAACTCTGGGCACTATACGATGGAGGCGTGCCGTACGTCGCAGTTCGAGCAGCACATACGTGCGATCTGCAATCTGCCGCTCACGTCGACAGCGCTGCTGACACCGGTCGTCATGGTGAATGTGCTCGGTGAGCATGTCGCACCGCTCATGGACTGGATCGCAGCAGGTGGCGAAGCCGAGCTGGAGCAACAGGCAGGGATCACAGCCAAAGTACATCTATATGGCAAGGCAGAAGCGAAGCTTAAGCGGAAGATGGGGCATGTGAACCTACTAACGAATGATGTGGAGAAGGCGCTAGAGTGGATCGATCAGTCTCCGATCTGGCGTAGGTAACAGGGCGATCGATGTCGGCGTGGTGCGATCTACGTTGGCATGGTGCGATAGATGCCCAGGCAACAGGAAGTGGATCGAGCAATCTTCGATCTGGCGCAGGTAACAGGGCGATCGATGTCGGATAGTAGACAGGTCGACGCCATGCCAGAGATACTTAACGCGACTAACGGTTGGATATGTCACGAACCTGTGTAGGCTTAATAGATAGTGACAGATATATATAAGGATATGGAGGAACGCGAATGATCGAACGTTACACCAGACCTGAGATGGCGGCGATCTGGACGGAGGAGAACAAGTTCAAGGCGTGGCTGGAAGTGGAGCTGTGCTCCTGCGAAGCTTGGGCCGCACTAGGCGTTATTCCGCAGGAGGATGTGCAGAAGCTACGCGCAGGTGCGAGCTTCGACATCGATCGGATCAACGAGATCGAGCAGGAGACTCGACACGACGTGATCGCATTCACGCGGGCAGTGTCGGAGACGGTCGGCGATGAGCGCAAGTGGGTGCACTACGGTCTCACATCGACAGATGTCGTCGATACGGCGAATGGCTACTTGCTGAAGCAGGCGAACGCCATACTGGAGAAGGATCTGCTGAGCTTCATCGACATCCTGCGTTCGCAAGCGATCGCCTACAAGCATACGGTCATGATGGGCCGTACGCACGGCGTGCATGCGGAGCCGACGACGTTCGGCCTGAAGCTGGCGCTCTGGTACGAGGAGATGAAGCGTAACCTCGATCGTTTCCATCATGCGGCGAGCGGTGTGCAGTTCGGCAAGATCTCTGGCGCTGTCGGGACGTATGCGAATATCGATCCTCGTGTCGAAGCGTTCGTCTGCGAGAAGCTCGGCATCAGCCCGGCTCCGATCTCGACGCAGACGCTGCAGCGTGACCGACATGCGGAGTATATGGCGACGCTGGCGCTGATCGCGACGTCGCTCGACAAGTTCGCGACCGAGATCCGAGCACTGCAGAAGAGTGAGTTCCGCGAGGTGGAGGAGCCATTCGCGAAGGGGCAGAAAGGCTCCTCAGCGATGCCACACAAGCGCAACCCGATCGGCTGTGAGAACATCTCAGGGCTGGCGCGAGTCATCCGCGGTCATATGGTCTCCGCCTATGAGAATGTTCCGCTCTGGCATGAACGTGACATCTCGCATTCGTCGGTGGAACGGGTCATCCTACCGGATGCGACGATGCTGCTCAACTATATGCTGAACCGCCTGGGCAACATCATCAAGAACTTGACGGTATTCCCGGATAACATGAAGCGAAACATGGAGCGGACGTTCGGTCTGCCATTCTCGGGTCGCGTCATGACGAAGCTGATCGACAAGGGACTGAGCCGGGAACAAGCGTATGATACGGTGCAGCCGCGAGCGATGCAGGCATGGGAGGAGCAGCGCGCGTTCCGCGACATACTGGAGTCTGACTCCGTGATCCGGGAATATCTCTCGAGCGAAGAGCTAGCAAGCTGCTTCGATCCAAGCTGGCATCTGAAGCATGTCGATACGATCTTCGAACGTCTAGGACTCGTTGAAGCGTAGGGCTGATAGATCAGAAGCACAGAGCAAGAGGAATCTGTTCGGCGGGAGATGAGGCGATCATGGAGACGGTAGGAGCCGTATCGACGGCTCAGCAGTATGTGAAGGCACCGCTCGTCTATAAGGGCAAGGTGCGTGAGATCTATGATCTAGGGGAGCATTACTTGATCGTGGTGACGGACCGGATCTCGGCTTTCGATCATATCCTCGAGCCGGCCGTGCCGCAAAAGGGCGAGGTGCTGAATCTGCTCAGCAAGTTCTGGTTCGAGCAGACGGCCCGATCGGAGGCGAATCACGTCGTGCATGGGGACGTATCGCAGCTCGCAGACATCGTCACTGATGCGGAGCTGATGAAGCACCGCGTGATGGTCGCGAGGAAGGCAGAGCGGATCGATATCGAATGCATCGTGCGCGGCTACGTGACAGGCGGAGGCTGGCGGCAGTATGAGCGAAGCGGAGAGATTAACGGCATGAAGCTTCCGCCGGGACTGCGCAAGAACGAGCAGCTACCCGAGCCGATCTTCACACCAGCTGCGAAGAATGATGTCGGACACGATGAAGATATCTCGATCGAACGGATGCGAGAGCTCATCGGGGTGGAGCTTGCGAACGAGCTGATGGAGCGCAGCCTCAGGCTATATCGAACCGCGCATGCATACTGCGAAGAGCACGGCGTCATCCTCGCGGATACGAAGTTCGAGTTCGGCTTGCTAGACGGAGAGATCATCCTGATCGATGAGATCTTCACGCCGGATTCGTCGCGCTACTGGGCAGTCGAGAACTATGCGCTAGACACCGAGATCGACAGCATGGACAAGGAGCCGGTGCGAGCGTACCTCGCAAGCAGCGACTGGGACAAGGAGTCGCCGCCACCGCCTCTACCGCAGCAAGTTGTCGAGGAGACAGCGGCTAGATACCGCGAGATTCTGCGCAGGCTGACTGGGATTGAGCTCGCTTGAGATGGTGTGCTGGGATGATGGGTTCGATAGAAAGCCGCTTCAGGCTGTCTTTTCATTCGATGGATAGGGTAGGTTTGAGTAGTTGTAGATGCATGTGCATCGCACTTCATGTATAGATCACTAATTATGAATCAGGGGGCACCTGTCTATGTTGAGAGCAACGGTATATGTGACGATTAAGCAAAATGTGCTAGATCCACAAGGGAAAGCGGTGCAAGGCGCGCTGCATGCGATGGGGTTCGACGATGTGAATTCGGTACGGATCGGCAAGTATATGGAGCTAACGATGAATACGACTGACCGTGCGGCGGCGGAGCAGAGAGTGACGGAGATGTGTGAGAAGCTGCTAGCGAATACGGTGATCGAGGATTACCGGTTTGACCTGGAGGAAGTGTAGATCAGGATCAGGCGAGGCAGTCGTTAAGGGCAAGGTTGATGGGTGAAATAAAAGACGTATATCCGATAATGCGATCCTATGAACGAAAGGTAGTGTGTGACATGAACTTCGCGGTTCTCGTCTTCCCGGGCTCCAACTGCGATATCGACTGCTACAAAGCGGTCGAGCAGACGTTGCAGCAGCCGGTAGACTATGTATTCCATACAGCAACTGATCTGTCTAAGTACGATGCGATCATCATCCCAGGCGGATTCTCCTACGGAGATTATCTGCGGAGCGGGGCGATCGCACGATTCGCGCCAGTCATGAACGAAGTGCAGAAGGCAGCAGCGGAAGGCCGTTATGTGATCGGCATCTGCAACGGCTTCCAGATCTTGCTCGAGAGCGGTCTGTTGCCGGGTGCGATGCGTCGTAACGAATCGCTTAAGTTCCGTTGTCACCAGACGAAGCTGCGCGTGGAGAATAACGAGACGCCGTTCACGCATGAATATGCGAAGGGCGAAGTGATCGATATCCCGATCGCGCATGGCGAAGGCAACTACTACTGTGACGAAGAGACGCTGGCGAAGCTACGTGCGAACGGCCAGATCGTGTTCCGCTATGAGGGCGTGAATCCGAACGGCTCGGTCGATGACATCGCAGGCATCTGCAACGAACAGGGCAACGTGGTCGGCATGATGCCGCATCCAGAGCGTGCAGTGGATCAGCTACTAGGCTCAGAGGACGGCAAGAGGATGTTCACATCCATACTGAATGCATGGAGGGAGAAACATGACGCAGCAAGTGTCCGCTAAGGAACCAACGGTCGAACAGATCGCAGAACAGAAGATCTACAAGCAGATGGGCGTAACAGACGAGGAATATGGATTAATCTGCGGATTCCTCGGACGCAAGCCGAACTATACGGAGATCGGCGTGTTCAGCGTCATGTGGTCGGAGCACTGCTCCTATAAGAATTCGAAGCCGGTGCTGCGCAGATTCCCGACGAAGGGGCCGCGTGTCCTGGTCGGACCTGGCGAAGGCGCAGGCGTCGTCGATATCGGCGATAATCAGGCGGTATGCTTCAAGATCGAGAGCCATAACCACCCGTCAGCGATCGAGCCTTATCAAGGCGCGGCAACAGGCGTAGGCGGCATCATCCGCGACATCTTCTCGATGGGCGCGCGTCCGATCGCGCTGCTGAACTCGCTGCGCTTCGGCAAGCTGCAGAACGAGCGGGTGAAGTATCTGTTCGAGCATGTCGTGTCCGGGATCGCAGGCTATGGTAACTGTATCGGCATCCCGACTGTCGGTGGCGAAGTGATGTTCGATGAGAGCTATGAGGGTAATCCACTCGTCAACGCGATGTGTGTCGGGCTGATCGAGCATGACATGATCCAGCAAGGGGTGGCGCAAGGCGTCGGCAACCCGGTGTTCTATGTAGGACCAGCTACGGGTCGCGACGGCATCCACGGGGCGACGTTCGCGTCAGAGGAGCTGACGGAGGAGTCGGAGGCGAAGCGTCCGGCTGTACAGGTAGGCGATCCGTTCATGGAGAAGCTCGTCATGGAGGCATGCCTCGAGCTGATCGAATCGGGTATCGTGATCGGCATTCAGGATATGGGCGCTGCCGGTCTGACGTGCTCCAGCGCGGAGATGGCGAGCAAGGCAGGCAACGGCATGGAGCTGAATCTCGATGCGGTGCCGCAGCGTGAGGAAGGGATGACAGCGTATGAGATGATGCTGTCCGAATCTCAGGAGCGCATGCTGTTCGTCGTTGAGCCGGATAAGGAAGAGCAAGCGAAGGCGATCTTCGAGCGTTGGGGACTACACTGTGCGAACGTCGGTCGCGTGACGGATGACGGCCGCCTGCGCTTGATCAAGGACGGCGAGGTCGTCGGCGATATGCCAGTGCGTGCACTGGTCGATGAGTGTCCCGTATATAACAAGCCGTCTCGCGTACCGGAGTACTATGTCGCGAACGGATCGATCGACACGACGCGCTATGCGGAAGTGAAGGATGTGCAGGAGGCGTTGCTTAAGCTGCTCGCTTCACCGACGATCGCCAGCAAGGAATGGGTATATAATCAGTATGACTATATGGTACGGACGAGCACGGCAGTATGGCCGGGTTCGGATGCAGCCGTCGTGACAGTGCCGGGTACGCGTAAGGCGGTCGCGATGACGACAGACTGCAACGGTCGCTATGTCTACCTCGATCCAGAGGTCGGTGGCAAGATCGCACTAGCAGAAGCAGCGCGTAACGTCGTCTGCTCCGGTGGCGAGCCGCTGGCGATCACGGATAACCTGAACTTCGGTAGCCCGGAGAAGCCAGAAGTGTTCTGGCAGCTGGAGAAAGCGGTCGACGGCATCACGGAAGCATGCGAGAAGTTCGCGACACCGGTCATCGGTGGGAACGTGAGTCTGTATAACGAGAATGCGAAGGGCGCCATCTATCCGACTCCGGTCATCGGCATGGTCGGCCTGGTGCATGATGTGGATCATATTACGACACAAGGCTTCAAGGCAGAGGGCGATGTTGTCTTCCTGCTCGGTGAGACGAAGGCGGAGCTAGGCGGCAGTGAGTTCCAGCATGTGATCCACGGGGTGACGGAAGGTCGTCCACCGATGATCGATCTGGATGTGGAGAAGCGTCTGCAGGATGCGGTACTGGCTGCCATCCAGGGCGGGCTGGTCGCTTCAGCGCATGACCTGTCGGATGGCGGTCTAGCCGTAGCGCTGGCGGAGAGCTGCATCAGCGGTGGCATCGGTGCGGATGTGGAGATCTCGAGCGAGCTGCGCACAGACTTCGCACTGTTCAGCGAGAGTCAGTCACGCGTGCTGCTGTCGGCCAGTGCTGGTGAGGCGGATGCGCTGGAGCAAGCGATCCGTGAGGCTGGCGTGCCAGTAGCGAGGATCGGTACGGTTGGCGGTTCTGAGCTGTCGGTGAAGGTGAACGGACAGCAGGTCGTGAACACGACGATCGAGCAGATGGCACAAGTATGGAAGGATGCGATCCCATGTCTGATGGGCTGATGCACGGTCGCGAGCGTGGTGCAGGAACAGAGGGCACAGGTATAGGCTTGGTGGAAGTGTCGCGAGCGGCAACACTGTCACCAGACTGTGACGGCGCGGGTTTGCGACAGGGAGGCGTAGGCTTAGTGGAAGCTGGGGAGTGCGAGCGCGATGTGATGCGCGACAGCGGAGGCCGGGCGCTCTGGTCGGGCGATTATTATAACGAAGGGGTCGTGAATAACCACGACTTCTTCTTCGATAAACTGCGGGAAGAGTGCGGCGTATTCGGGGTGTTCGGTCACCCCGATGCCGCTCATCTTGCCTATTATGGTCTTCATGCTTTGCAGCATCGGGGGCAAGAAAGTGCGGGCATCTGTGTGTCCGATGGGCAAGGATTCCACTACCATCGCGATATGGGGCTGGTGAAGGAGATCTTCAACAGCGATATCATGAGCGGACTGCAAGGTGCGATGGGCATCGCGCATGTCCGCTATGCGACGTCCGGCGAGAGTCAGATCGCGAACGCACAGCCGCTCGTGTTCAAGTACCGCCAAGGGGATCTAGCGATCGCCACGAACGGTAATCTCGTGAATGCGGCTTCGCTGCGGCAGCGTCTGGAGCGTGAAGGCTCGATCTTCCAGACGTCGAGCGATACCGAGGTTCTCGCGCATCTGATCGCGCGGTCCCAGCATGACGATATCGTCGAGGCGCTGAAGGAAGCTCTCGTCCAAGTGGATGGCGCATATGCGTTCTTATTCCAGACGCGGACGATGCTGATCGCGGCGAATGATCCGCACGGGCTGCGTCCATTCGTCCTCGGCAAGCTCGGAGATGCGTATGTGTTCGCGTCGGAGACGTGCGCTTTTGACGCGATCGGTGCGCAGTATGTGCGAGATATCGAGCCGGGCGAGCTGCTCGTGCTAGAAGCTGGGAAGCAGGAGCTGCGCTCGGAGCGGTTCTCGGAGCCGAAGAGACGGGCCGTGTGCGCGATGGAGTATATCTACTTCGCGCGGCCGGACTCGGACATCGAGGCGGTGAACATCCATGCGGCTCGCAAGCGCATGGGTCGCAAGCTGGCGATGGAGTCGTTCGTCGATGCGGATGTCGTCACAGGCGTGCCGGATTCGAGTATATCGGCGGCGATCGGCTACGCGGAGCAGACGGGGATCCCTTATGAGCTCGGGCTGATCAAGAACCGTTACATGGGGCGGACGTTCATCGAGCCGAGTCAAGCACTGCGTGAGCAGGGTGTGAAGATGAAGCTGAGCGCCGTGCGCAAGGTCGTCGAAGGCAAGCGCGTCGTCATGATCGATGATTCGATCGTGCGCGGCACGACATCACTGCGGATCGTGAACCTGCTTCGGGAAGCAGGCGCTACGGAGGTGCATGTGCGCATCTCGTCGCCGCCGTTCCAGAACCCGTGCTTCTATGGGATCGACACGCCGACGCGCAAGGAGCTGATCGCCGCGCAGAAATCGATCGAGGAGATCCGGCAGGCGATCAATGCGGATTCGCTATATTTCTTGACGCATGAAGGGTTGATCGAGTCGATCAGTGGCGCTTCGGCGGAGCTGAACGGCGGTCTGTGCACGGCGTGCTTCGACAACCACTATCCGACGGAGCTCTATGAGCACCGGGCGGAAGTGGCGGACGATGTGCGGATCACGACGGAGAAGTCGGCGACACTCGTCGTGCAGTCCGGCCAATCCAGCGCGACGGATTATGTGAAGTCTTGAGCGGAGTGGGCGGAGGCTGAGAGCCGAGAAAATCGTGTCTCAGCCGTGGAAATGCGCGAAGCGAATGCTGAGAGCCGAAAAAATCGGGGTTCCGTCAATAGTTAGGCACGTTAATATATGATGTTAGGAGAGGGATCACTCATGTCCGACGCATACAAACAGGCTGGTGTCGATATCGCAGCCGGCAATGAAGCGGTTGAGCGGATGAAGAAGCATGTGAAGCGCACGTTCCGTCCGGAGGTGCTAACCGATCTCGGCGGGTTCGGTGCGCTGTTCGGTCTTGACAAAGGCCGCTATGAAGAGCCGGTGCTCGTATCCGGTACGGACGGCGTCGGCACGAAGCTGATGCTGGCGTTCATGATGGATAAGCATGATACGATCGGCATCGACGCAGTCGCGATGTGTGTCAACGATATCGTGGTGCAGGGAGCGGAGCCGCTGTTCTTCCTCGATTACCTCGCATGTGGCAAGGTCGTGCCGGAGAAGATCGAGGCGATCGTGGCGGGCATATCCGAAGGCTGCGTGCAAGCAGGCTGCGCGCTGATCGGCGGAGAGACGGCAGAGATGCCAGGGATGTATGGCGCGGAGGAGTATGATATCGCAGGCTTCGCGGTGGGTGTCGTTGACAAGCCGAAGATCATCGACGGGCGGTCGATCCGACCTGGCGATGCGGTGATCGGTCTTGCGTCAAGCGGCGTGCATAGCAACGGCTTCTCACTCGTGCGGAAGCTGCTGCTGGAGCAGCAGGGCTATCAGCTGAGCAACGTCGTACCTGAGCTGTCTGCGAATGGGGATAAGACGCTCGGCGACGTCTTACTCGAGCCGACAAGAATCTACGTGAAGCAAGTGCTAGCGCTGAAGGAGCAGGTGGAGCTGAAAGGTCTGTCCCACATCACTGGCGGCGGATTCATCGAGAACATCCCACGCGTCTTACCAGCGGATGTCGATGCCGAGATCGAGTACGGATCATGGCCGATCCTGCCGATCTTCCAGCATATGCAGGAGGTTGGACAGATCAGCCATCGCGATATGTTCACGACGTTCAACATGGGGATCGGCATGGTGTTGATCGTACCGGCTGAACAAGCGGAGCAGGCGCTCTCTACTGCTCGTGCGGCAGGTGAGCAGGCGTATCGCATCGGAGAGATCGTCCCGGGCACGCGTTCGGTGACGTTCAAGGGAGCGGATGTGTAGTGATGCCGGATGTGAACGACGAGTTGGTGAGCGGCGGTTCGATCAGTGGTAACACTGTGGACTGCGGGTCAGAAGGTAGCCGTTCGATGAGTAGTGGCAAGGTGGAAGACGTCTCGGTAGGAGGTCTGTCGATGGACGGTCTTACGATGAATAGCGGTTCGGTGGATGGTGAGTCGGTTACGTCCTCTATGGATATGGTTTCCAACATGGGCATATACGCCGAGCAACGGCGTCTACGTATCGCGGTGTTCGCGTCGGGTAGCGGCTCGAACTTCCAAGCGATCGTCGATGCTGTGCAGCGAGGCGAGCTCGATGTGGAGATTGCCTTGCTCGTCTGCGACAAGCCGCAGGCGAAGGTCGTCGAGCGGGCAGATGTTGTTGGTATCGCAGCATTCACCTTCCGCCCGAAGGAATATCCGTCCCGCGAAGCGTACGAAACGGAGATCGTCCGCGTGCTGGAAGAGCACGAGATCGATCTCGTCGTGCTAGCCGGCTATATGCGGCTCATCACTTCGGTGCTACTCGAGCCATACGAAGGCCGGATCATCAATATCCATCCTTCGCTGTTACCGGCTTTTCCCGGTGTGGATGGGATCGGAGATGCCTTCCGCTATGGGGTGCGGGTGACCGGTGTGACCGTGCATTATGTCGATGGTGGGATGGACACAGGTCCGATCATCGCACAGCAACCGGTTACGATCGAGCCACAGGATACGCTCGATACGCTAGCTCAGAAGATTCACGCTGTCGAGCATCAGCTATACCCGCAGGTCATCCGCTGGATCAGTGAGGGACGAGTTCGGCTGGATGGTCGGGTTGTCGTTTTCGCATGATGCGTCGTTAATAATATGAAGTAACTTGGTCCTTTTATTAGTAATATATAGCGATAATCTGAAGGAGGAACTATACCTGTGGCTATTAGAAGAGCGTTAATCAGCGTGTCCGACAAGACGGGCATCGTAGAATTCGCAGCATCACTTGTACAAGCTGGTGTGGAGATCATCTCGACTGGTGGAACGAAGAGCTTGCTGGAGAAGAGCGGAGTGCCGGTTATCGGGATCAGTGACGTGACGGGATTCCCGGAAATCCTCGATGGACGGGTGAAGACGCTACATCCCGCGGTACATAGCGGACTGCTCGCGATTCGCGATAGTGAGGCACATCAGCAGCAGATGAAGGAGCTTGAGCTCGACTATATCGACCTCGTCGTCGTCAACCTGTACCCATTCGCGGCAACGATCGCGAAGTCGGATGTGACGTATGAGGATGCGATCGAGAATATCGATATCGGCGGACCGACGATGCTCCGCTCAGCTGCGAAGAATCACGCTTTCGTCACAGTCGTCGTCGACGCAGCAGATTATGCTGGCGTGCTGGATGAAGTATCGCAGTCAGGGGATACGACACTCGACACGCGCAAGCGCCTCGCGGCTAAGGTGTTCCGTCATACGGCTGCTTATGATGCGCTCATCTCGGATTATCTGTCTAAGCAGCTGGGAGAACAGTTCCCTGAAACGTACACCGTGACGTATGAGAAAGTACAGGAGCTTCGTTACGGCGAGAACCCGCACCAGAAGGCTGCGTTCTACCGCAAGCCGCTGGCACAGCAAGGCAACATCACGACGGCAGAGCAGCTACACGGTAAAGAGCTGTCGTACAACAATATTAACGATGCGAATGCAGCGCTGCAGATCGTCAAGGAGTTCCGCGAGCCGGCAGTCGTTGCGGTGAAGCATATGAACCCATGCGGCGTCGGGATCGGTGAGACGATCCTAGAAGCGTACAAGAAGGCGTATGAAGCAGACCCGACCTCGATCTTCGGCGGCATCGTCGCAGCGAATCGCGAGATCGACGGGGCAACGGCACAGCTACTGCATGAGATCTTCCTCGAGATCGTCATCGCGCCGAGCTTCTCTCAGGAAGCGCTTGAACTATTGAAGAAGAAGAAGAATATTCGCTTGCTGCAGCTTGGGGATGTGTTCTCGAAAGCTACGGAAGTGGCGAGCTATCATAATGTAACGTCCGTAGAGGGCGGTATGCTCGTGCAGGATAACGATCATCTGCAGATCGATGCATCAGAGCTGAAGGTCGTCACGGACCGCGCTCCAAGCGAGGATGAACTGAAGCAGCTGCTGTTCGGCTGGAAGGTCGTGAAGCATGTGAAGTCCAACGCGATCGTCCTCGTGAAGGCTGATATGACGATCGGCGTTGGAGCGGGGCAGATGAATCGTGTCGGTGCGGCGCGGATCGCGATCGAGCAAGCGGCAGAGAAGGCGCAGGGCAGCGTTCTGGCGTCGGACGCGTTCTTCCCGATGGGCGACACGGTCGAGCTGGCTGCGCAAGCCGGCATCACCGCGATCATCCAGCCGGGCGGCTCGATCAAGGATGAGGAGTCGATCGCGGCTGCGAATAAGCACGGCATCGCGATGGTATTCACTGGCGCGCGGCATTTCAAGCACTAAGCAGTAGCGGATGCGGCGACACGAGGTGTCGCCTTCGCGCTGCTTGGCGGTAAGCGCAAAGTGAGCGGCGCGTGACGCATGGCAGAAGCTGAGAGCCGAAAAAGTCGTGTCTCAGCGAAGACCCCACGCGCTTCTCAGCCAGCGTCACACCATATTGGTACATATGAGGAGGACTTGAAGGTGCGGATATTAGTAGTCGGCGGCGGCGGCCGCGAGCATGCGATCATCTGGTCGCTGAACAAAAGTGAACGAGTGGACAAGATCTACTGTGCACCAGGCAACGCAGGGATCGCAGACCTAGCAGAATGCGTACCGATCGCGGAGCAGCAGTTCGACGAACTGGCGAAGTTCGCGCTGGAACAGAAGATCGACCTTGTCGTCGTTGGACCCGAGGTTCCGCTCTTCGCTGGGCTGGTCGATGTATTAGAAGAGAACGGACTGAAGGTGTTCGGTCCGCGTAAGGATGCAGCGATCATCGAAGGCAGCAAGGTGTTCACGAAGCAGCTGATGAAGAAGTATCATATCCCAACGGCGGCCTACGAATCGTTCGATAACTTCGAGGCGGCACGTGACTACCTGCTGAAGCAGCAAGCTCCGATCGTTATCAAGGCCGACGGACTAGCTGCAGGTAAAGGCGTTATCGTCGCAGCGACGCTCGAGGAAGCGGAGCAAGCACTGCGCGAGATCATGGTCGATCAAGTATTCGGTGAAGCTGGGGCACAAGTCGTAATCGAGGAATTCCTAAGCGGTCAAGAGATGTCGATCCTCGCATTCGTCGATGGTGAGACAGTGCGACCGATGGTGCCATCGCAGGACCATAAGCCGGTGTTCGACGGAGACAAGGGTCCGAATACTGGAGGCATGGGGACGTATTCGCCAGTACCTCATATCCCACAATCGGTCGTGGACGAAGCGATCGAGACGATCCTCGTACCAGCCGCACGTGCGATGGTCCAAGAAGGGCGACCGTTCCGCGGGGTTCTGTATGCTGGGCTGATGATCGGTGAGCAAGGACCGAAGACGATCGAGTTCAACTGTCGCTTCGGCGATCCAGAGACACAGGTCGTGCTGCCACGACTCAAGACTGATCTGGCGGATATCTTCATGGCGACGGTCGAAGGCAGACTTGCTGACATCGAGATCGAATGGAGCGATGAAGCGGCGGTATGCGTCGTTCTCGCATCAGGAGGATATCCCGGCCCATACGAGAAAGGCAAGCCGATCACAGGACTTGAGCAAGTCGATGAGTCAGTCGTCTTCCATGCGGGCACCGCTGCTCAGGATGGGCAGATCGTAACTAGCGGTGGACGGTTGCTCGGTGTAACGGCGCTTGGCAAGGAGCTGACGGAAGCACGAGCGAAGGCATACGCGGATATCGGGAAGATTCAGTATGAAGGCAAGCATTATCGCACCGACATCGCATTGAAGGCACTTCGTGCTGCTGAGGGGAAGCTTTAGGACCTTGTTCCAAAAAATTTGTTCTCTTTTGACCAGTATGTGATAATATTTAATAAGGTCGTCTTCGGTCGAATGAGATGAGATCGGAGATGCGGTCTAATTCGCAATGGGATAAAGGTGGTGTAAAGCAGAATGAATTATGAACAAACACACTCAACGTATGTAGGGGCAGAGCAAGATACACAGGTGGGATCGTTCCAACGACTGTTGCGGATGTTCACCTTCGCAGTGCTAACGTGCTTCGTCGGTACGTTGGTTGGGATGGCGGTGCCTCCGGCACTATTCATACCACTCGCGGTCGTTCAGCTGATCATGCTGGTCGCAGCGTTCATCATCCAGTGGCGCGGTAAGCCGATCGGTTACCCGTTCGTCTTCAGCTTCGTGTTCCTGACTGGCGTCGTGTTGTATCCTGCTGTTGCGATGTACGCTTCCGCTGGTGTCGTCGTCACACAAGCGTTCCTGCTAACGGTGATCATCTTCGCCGCGCTAACGTTCTATGCGTACTATTCGAAGCGAGATTTTAGCTTCCTCGGCGGCATACTGATGGTCGGTGTGATCGTCCTGATCGGTGCTAGCTTGATCTCCTTGTTCACTGGCGGTATGGGTAGTACGATGAACCTGGTCATCACGATCGTTGGTGTACTGGTGTTCTCCGGCTTCGTACTCTACGACGTGTCTCAGTACAGACATGGTGTTGCTGAACGTATGATGCCACTGGCTGTGCTTAGCATGTTCCTATCGTTCATCAACTTATTCTTGTACATCCTTCGTTTACTGGCGATCTTCGCAGACGACTAAGCGGATGTGCGATTCATTGTACGCATCTTCATAGGTTGAACCAGATCGGGTCACTTCGGTGGCTCGATTTTTTTATTATTCGGAGTGGATAAGGTGGTCGGTCGCCTCGCTATGGGCATTATCCCCTTCAGTCAGGAGGGTGTCGGTTGGATGATTATCCCATGAGCGCCTCATGTGGCATTACCCCACCTATCAAGTAGAAGTTAGGTGATCCGAGTTGATATGGAGATGCATATGCGATATCTGCGAGATGGAGAACTGAGCGAAAGGGATAATGCCGCAAGGGTGTCAGGCAGTAGGTTATAAGTCATAGGTAGAGAGCATAGAAGAGATGAATACACGGATCGCGTATACCTGAATTCAGGGGAATAACGGATCGTCGTTCCGTAAGGATGACATGGGCTACTGAGCGGATTATTTTGGTGCCCGTCATTTAAGTATTTCTCAGCCGGCTCTGTACATCTGCAACTATCCGAATTCTGGTATCGTCTAATAAGATGTAGTGTGGGGTTGATCGATATAGAGGGGGTCTTACGATGGGGATTAACGTAAGCAAGAAGCTTATGTACGGTCTGTTCGTGCTGTTGATGGGGATCTTGCTCACACTGTCAGGCTGCGGTGGATCAGATTCAGATGGTGCCTTGAGCGGAGAGGTGAATATCGGGGCGGCTGACGACGGTGGCTTCGCATATCCAGCTTCCGAGTCGTATGGTGGGTCTACAGAAGGCGAATCCGCAGATAGGGATACTGGGGTTGAGGAGGCTACGGGTGCAGCTGTGCAACCGGGAGCGCCCAACACCGCTGCGGGCTTCGGATCGGATGAGGATAACCAGACGATCAACCGGAAGCTGATCTACCGGGCGGATGTGACGATGGAAGTCGACGAGTATAGCAAGGTGCAGGCAGAGATTCGTAATCTGATCCAGCTTTCTGGTGGGTATCTGCTAGAGTTCAGTGAGAGTAGATCGGAATACGAGGATGGCGGAACGTTCGTCATCAAGGTGCCTTCGAGCGGCTTCATGAGCTTCCTGAATCGTCTCGAAGAGATGAGTCCGGAACACTATGCGAGCAAGATCACCGGCCAAGATGTGACGGAGGAGTATGTCGATCTAGAAGCGCGGTTACGTGCGAAGCAGATCACGGAGCAAAGACTGCTCACGTTCATGGATCAAGCCTCTCGTGCGGATGAGCTAGTCGAGTTCTCACGAGAGCTAGGGTACGTGCAGCAGGAGATTGAGCAGATCAAAGGTCGGATGCGGTATCTGGAGCAGCATGTCGCGTTCTCCACGATCGAAGCTCGTGTATATGAGCGGACGGAAAGCGTGGTCAGACTGCAGGAGGTGGATGAACCTCCGTTCGGCAAGCGGCTAACCGGGGCAGTGAAGGCGGTATTGAACGGCATCTCGGTCGTGCTGCAAGAGCTGATCATCCTCATCGTCGCGGCGATCCCGATCGTCATCGTACTCGGCTTGATCGCATCGCCGTTCTACTTCTGGTATCGACATCGTGCGCGTCAGGATCCGCGAGGGTGGGCGAATCAAGCGTTACCACCGATGGTGACGCCGCCACAGCAAGAAGCATCGTTAGCGCCGGATACCGTGCCGCATGAGATTGACGAGAGGTTCGGAACGAGCCGTGTGGGAGATATCCCAAGCCAGCCAGATGATCGAGGAATGTCAGGTCCGCGGGCACACCAGCCGACACCGGCTCAGAGAGAAGTGCCGGATCATAGAGCAGATCGCGCGGCAGCATCAGGCCAGTCACAACGGACGGGTACAGATGAACCGGGGCTTGCGGATCATACGACAGATACTAATGCAGCGCAAACGTCAGATTCAGCGCAGAAGTCAGATCCAGCGCCAACGTCACAATCAGATGCACCGCAAACGTCTCATACAGACCAAAAGTCTCATACAGAGCACACATCACAATCAGAGCAAACGTCGATCGAACGACCAAAGAAAGATGAACGTACCGACCGCGACGACGAATAAGACGAACGAAGCATCAGTTATATATGCATGCGATAATATTCGACTACTAAGGCCTGCGGATGTTCCGCAGGTTTTTCTTCTGCCAAACGCCGTGACAGATCCAGACACCTGTAGAACGGCTGAAACCGTGTTGATGAAGGTCGGTGAGCGGCGAAGTGCCGTATCCGATCAGGCCGAACAAACCCCGATATCATCGAGGCGAGTCGACATCTATCCGCATAAACGGCAAAAAAACGTGTCATCTCGGAAGGAAATATTGGGACAATCGAGAAATAAGTAGGTTGGTAGAAAACAGCACGATGAACCCAAATCATATATGAGGTGAACGAGAAGTGACGAGGAAACACGGATGGAAAACGATGCTGATCATCTTGACAGCGTTGGTGCTCTTGGTGGCAGGCTGTGGAGGACCGAAAGTAGAGAATGAGCCCGAGCCCGAACCGGATCTGAAGCCGCCGTTCGAGCTACCGGTCGAAGAGGATCCCGAGGCTGGTCTAGAACCTGAGCCCGAACCAGAACCAGAACCTGAGATCGTCTATCCCTATACATATCCGTTAACCGGCACGGGTGCCGAAGAAGAGGTACTGGACCGTCCGATCCTCGTACTGGTCGAGAATCATAAGGATGCGATCCCGCAGAGTGGTCTGATCGACGCAGATATCGTCTACGAGATATTAGCCGAGGGAGAGATTACTCGATTCGCGGCATTATACCATAGCGAGAAGCCCGAAGTGATCGGACCCATCCGCAGCTTGCGCCCGTACTATGCAGAGCTTGGCGCAGGATGGGATGCGCCGATCGTGCATGCTGGATACAGTCCTGCTGCGATCGAGATGGTGAACAAGCGGGGGCTAGATCACTTCGACGAGATCTATGGTGACGGCGCTTACTACTGGCGGAGTAAAGAGCGCAAAGCACCGCATAATCTATATTCGAGCATCGAGATGATCCGTGAGGGACAGTCGAAGAAACGGATGCGTAGTGATTGGAAGCAGCCGAAGGCGATCCCGTTCGCCGATCCTTCCACTGTGATCACGGGTGACAACGCAGGTAAAGTACGCTTAAGCTACCTACTCGGCTACTACGTCGAGTATGTGTATGATGCAGAAGCCGGTGTCTACCTCCGTCATATGGCGGGTAAGCCGCATATCGATAAAGAGACGGAGGAGCAGATCTCGGCATCGAATGTGCTGATCGTCCAGACCTCGCATAGTGTCATCGATAACGTCGGCAGGCGTGATGTGAATGTGAACGGTCCGGGCAATGGCTGGATCGTCCAGCAGGGCAAGGTCCGTGAGATGAAGTGGGAACGTGTAAACGGTGTTATCCGCCCATATATTAACGGACAGGAAGTACCACTCCTACCTGGGAAGACGTGGGTGCAGTTCATCCCACACGGATACGATGTCACGTTCACGGCTGCGGGATAAGTCGTAAGTGATCGTGGAATGTGGTCGACCGACCACATTCATGCAGCGAATCGCAGCGCGCTAGGAGCTGCGTGCGAGCGCACAAAGATGCGATTGTGTATACATAGAACGAAGAGTCGTTCTGCTACACAATCGCTATTTTTTGTGCGCCTTCATGTGTTCATCCCCGGAGTCGTCTTCTCTTCGAAGAAGAAGAATACGAGCCTCTGCCGCGTCCTCCCGATCTGCGGGATCCCCCGGAGCGTCTACGTCTGTTACGTCCTCCGCTTCTTCTGCGCTTCCTACCGGAGGATCTGCGATAACTCCCAGAGGCTTGACTAAGGGTGCCGCCGCCAGACTTCTTCTTCAGCAGTAGACCGAGCATCGGTGTGATCTGCTGCACGGTAGACATCAGCTTCTGTACCTTGCCGACAGTAGTGAGAATCCCGTCGATGCCGCCCATCCGGTTGACGAAGCCCTGGAGCTCGCCTACCATCTGTCCGGCGCGTCCCCCGCCGAGTAAGCCGCCAAGTCCGCCTCCACCCCCGCCTGCGCTTTCGCCACTGCCGCCTGAAGCGGGCGGTATGGGTGCTTGCGGTTGTTGGAACGTCTCGGTATACGACCTATTGATGTCGATGGGCGGGTACCCGTACTGCTGTGGGTAAGACGGACCTTGCGAGAAGCTGTCAGGTTGCTGCTGGATGCGTGCCTGCCCACGGTATGGGTGATGTTGATATTGATTCATGAGAAATTCACGATCCTTTTTTATAGAAGTTATAGGTATCTGTAAGGTATTCCCTATACTTATATGTGGCAGCTGCCTCATGTGTATGGACGAATATCACAGGTTTCGGGATTCACAACATTTGGGCAGGGACGTAAACGGTTTAACGCTTGACCATTTTAATGTTTGATATCTTTACAGGAGTAAAGTACAATAGTGGTAAGTTTGTTGGTCTTATCGGAGGGGTGAACGCTTATGCAACTGAAGAAACTGAACGACAAGTCGATCGATCAACTATTCGAAGCTATCCTATCGCTGGAGTCGGTCGAGGAATGCTATGTGTTCTTCGATGATCTCTGTACGGTGAACGAGATCGAGTCGCTGTCGCAACGCTTAGAGGTTGCGCGCATGCTCGGCAAAGGCTGCACATATAACCAGATCGAGCAAGAGACGGGAGCGAGCACGGCGACGATCTCTCGTGTGAAACGGTGCCTGAACTATGGCAATGACGGATATCGGATGGCGTTAGAACGGATTAAGAAGCTGTAGCTTGGCGGTTCGATCAACACATGAACACAGATGACGTATGACATAACGGGCCGAGGTGTCCGTTTTTTGTATTCACGCTTATAAGGGAGGTTAGATGATGATAGGGTTAAGGACAAGTCGGTTGATACAGATCCTCGTGCTATGCTTCTGGGTGGTCGCGGTTAGCTTCGTCATAAGCTCGTGCGCGGCTCAGGAGATCACCGACCAGCCTCCGGTACAGGACGGGATTGCATCTCCCGATGGAGTAGGCGACGCTGTCGAGCCTGATCGGCACGCGGGGCCGAATGAGGACGATGTGGACACTTCCGCTGACCTAGAGGACGAGACATATCTGACAGAAGAGAGACTGCTAGCAGAGGTCTCGGACTACGCTATCTCTCTATATGCGAACATCGATGACGGTGTTGTCCTACACTGGGGCGAGCAGGTAGCCTCCTATGACTGGCTGTATATGACGCCGAGGGGGATCGGACCGAATATGGCTGTACGCGATTACGATGGGGATGAAGCCGAGGAGCTGGCTGTCGACCTCTATATCGGATCTGGTACGGGCGTATCCGTGGACGAGCTGCATATCGTGGAGAGAGGCGAGGATGGACTGACGGATCATAAGTATGAGGCGGAGCGATACATCGAGCAGCTACGCCGTGATGTGGCGCTTCAGGTGTATGTGAATGCAGCTGAACAGTTGATCGGGGAAGTGACGATCGGCGATGCGAGCTACCAGGCGGTTATCCCAGATATCGATCCAGGCGCCTATGCGTCGATACCAGATGTTATGGTGATTGGGAATATCGTAAGCTTCAGTCTGGAAGAGGACGGGATCAAGGCACAATTCGGCTTAGGTGTGGAGGGAGAGACTCCCTTCGACATCATCTACTTCGGAGATCTGAATGCTGACGTGGTGTATCGGGCTGGGGAGTTCGAGCTGGTGAATATAACGTTTGAACAGATATAGAGCTGCAAGCAGGAAGAGATATGAGGTCTATGGATAATAAAAGGGGGCCAGTGAATGAAGCGCGTTCAAGATCAAGTTCGTGGAGAGAGGAAGTTCGGCGTGCTCGTCATCAGTCATGGTTCCCGCGAGGCAGACTGGGTCCGACTGGTTGATGAGGCGGTAGAGCAAGTAGATGTGCCAGCTGGTGTGCCGATCTATTCCTCGTATCTCGAGATCGTGGAAGGGCGGCTCATCCAGGATGGGATCGTTCATCTAGAAGCCCAAGGAGTAACGGACATCATCGTCGTCCCGCTATTCGCTTCGTCAGGGAGCGTCCATATCGATGAGATCCGCTATGCACTGGGTCTACAGGAGCGACCGACACAGCCGACGGATCTGAGGCGTATGCAGATCACGGCGAATGTGCACTGGACATCGGTCATGGACGATCATCCGATCATCGTCGATGTGCTCTGGGAGAAGCTGCGACCTCTGTCAACCGACCCACAGCGTGAGGCGGTGATCGTCATCGGCCACGGCAGCCAGGAGGATGGCTTCTATGAGCAGTGGCGGGCGGTACTGGAGCGGGTCGCGCAGAAGCTTCGGGTGAGGGGCGGTTTCGCTGCGGCAGAGGCGGCGCTGCTGCTGCCAGATGAGACGTCGAATGTGCTTGATAGGTTACAGGATGCGTATCCGCAGTATGAACAGTTGGTGAGTCCTTTTTTTATTAGTGAAGGGTATTTTACTCGGAGGGTTATCCCGCAGCGTCTCGCAGGGAAGGATTATAAGTATAACGGGCAGACGCTGCTGCCGCACGCTGGTGTGACGAAGTGGATCGAGGAGCAGGTTCGCCGTGTCGTGGGAAGCTGGGACTAGTAGGCTAGATAGATTCGTATAGTCGGCTTAGGATGGTCAGCGTGAGTGGAATGTGCCATAATGAGGCTATGAGGTTGGACGTAAGGATATGTGATAGATAGATGATCGACACAGATCGGTGGTGCTATGTAGGATGAATAGACGCGCCAGGTTAATCTATAATCCTAGCTCTGGACGCGAGGAGATGCGCAGGCGACTGCCGTATATCCTAGATCGGCTGGAACGGGCTGGGCTGGAGACGTCTTGTCATGAGACGAAGGGTGCGGGCGATGCGACGCGGGCGGCAGAGGAAGCGATCGAGAGAGGCTTCGATATCGTCATCGCGGCGGGCGGTGACGGGACGATCTATGAAGTCGTGAATGGTCTGGCGGAGCGGGAGAGACGTCCCCAGCTGGGCATCCTGCCTGTCGGGACGACCAACGACTTCGCACGTGCGGTCGGGATCCCGCGGCACTGGGAGCAGGCGGTCGATATCATCGCGAGGCAGCATGCGGTGTCGATCGATCTCGGACGATGTGAGCTGGAGCAAGTGACGAAGTACTTCATCAATATCGCGGGAGGCGGCTCGCTGACCGAGCTTACATACGAGGTGCCGAGTAAGCTGAAGACGATGCTAGGCCACCTGGCGTACTATGTGAAAGGGATCGAGAAGCTGGCTTGGCTGAAGCCGATCCAGGTGGAGCTGCGCTCCGAGGAATGCACGATGAACGAGGAGATCATGATGTTCTTCCTCGCGAACAGTCGCTCGGTCGCCGGCTTCGAGAGGCTGGCTCCAGAGGCGAGCCTAAGCGATGGGAAGCTTGATCTGATCGTGCTGCGAAGGTGTAATCTGGTCGATATCATCCGACTCGCATCGATGGCACTACGCGGCGAGCATCTGCATGATCCGCTCGTGCGCTACTACCGGGTAGATGAGCTGACTGTCATATCCGATGAGCACGTGCAGCTGAATCTGGACGGGGAGCTGGGTGGAACGCTGCCGGGTCGATTCAACGTCTTACCCCGACACCTCGAGGTGTTCGTCGATGCGTCTGTGAGTGTGTAAGATACGGGGTTGTGAGTATCCCGATAGATACGAGTAGGCCGATCCGAAGCGAATATCGCTTCTATGATCGGCCTGTTGTGTTCCATGATGGATGAAGGACTGATGCAAGGCATGTAGAGGAGTCGTTCGAGGCGGCTAATCGCTGCCTGCTGAAGCGATCCCCATGAAGTTAACAGGTCCGACGACTCGTACGCGGGATTTGCCGCTGCGTGCGGCGAACATCGTATATCGGATCTGACCGCTGGCGGCGTCTGCGGCGGATGGGAAGTCGCCTGCTGTGAAGTTCAGGATACGGGTGCCGGATCCCTCAGGCAAGTCGCCCTGTGCCGTGAAGACGATCGCTCCAGACCCGAACACTTCGGTGCCGCCTCGCTGGATATAGATCGTAACCGAAGGACTGCCTGAACGGACGGCAACGCCGATCGTTCCGACGAGCTGCACGCGGATGTCAGACTGGTTCGGCGTCCCGACTGCTGCGATCGTCTGCAAGCCGATGTCTCCTAGCAGAAGCGGCGGATCCTTCGGCAAGAGCAATCGCTGCTCTTCGATAGAAGCGAACGCGACAGATATGCGAGAATCTAGGAACTGTACTGGCATCGTGTAACCACCTCCCCTCTATCCATGTACTCCCATGGTATGTACGGACGAACAGCGCAGACCGTGCACTAGCCGTTCAGGGCTGTAATCGATGGAAAATGGGTGGAGCTGCGGAATAGTGAGGTGGGGGAGTCGGAGGTGGGAGAATAGCGTCAGGTGCTGGTAAGGCGGAGGTGTCATCGTATAGGCATCAACCTGGATCGTTGAGGTAGATCGTCCACCGTCGTCATGCAGCGAAACACCGTGCGCTGGGAGCTGCGCGCGGTGCGAAATATCGGCTCTGGGCAGGCGGGTGAACGGGGCGCTGTATGGGTAGGTGCAGGATAGGGCAGTGGACGCTATCACCTCGGTCGTAAGGCAGGCGGGAAACGAGACGCTGTATGGGTAGGTGCAGGATGGGGCGACGAGCTCGACCGTGGATCGACCGATGCAGAGTCATGGGCAGGCGGGCAACGAGGCGCTGTATGGGTAGGTGCAGGATGGGGCGACGAGCTCGACCGTGGATCGACCGATGCAGAGTCATGGGCAGGCGGGAGAACGAGACGCTGTATGGGTAGGTGCAGGATGGGGCGACGAGCTCGACATGGATCGACCAACGCATGGGTCATGGGCAGGCGGGCAACGAGGCGCTGTAAGGGTAGCGGATGCGAAGTCGTGTGATTGTTAGCTCTCTGTGGCATAATGGGAGGAAGAGTATTCTATAGTCGATAGTCGAAGGGTATGGTATTCAACCTATGAATAGATATAAAGGCTCTGGGCGGAGTAAGACTGTGAAGCAAGATCGGGATCGGGTGCAGGCGCCTGTTCAGATCGGTGAGGAATATGAGATCGCGATCGAAGGGTTGACGCATGATGGACATGGCGTAGGGCGAGCGGAGGGGTTCACTCTATTCGTGCCGGGTGCGCTGCCTGGGGAACGTGTGCGGGCGTCTGTCACGGAGGTGAAGAAGCAGTACGGACATGCGCGGCTCGTAGAGGTGCTGCAGAAGAGTGAGGAGCGGGTGGCGCCGCCGTGTCCGATCTATGAGGCGTGCGGCGGCTGTCAGCTGCAGCATCTGAGCTATGAGGGACAGCTGCGCTGGAAGCGGCAGATGGTCGTCGATAATCTGCGGCGGATCGGCAAGCTAGATGTGGCGGATCGGGTGGATGAGCTGGACGTTGTGGACGGCGGTGGACGTGATGGCCTAGCGAAAGGAACAGAGGGCGGTTCACATCGCGCGATGCATGACGATGGTCGGTTGGCGACGTCGGCTGTTAGGTCGGGGGTTCTCGACGTTGAGGGATCTATGGATGAGCAGCGCGGTGTGATCGTGCACCCTGTGATCGGGATGGAGCATCCGTGGGGCTATCGCAACAAGGCGGTCGTACCGATCGGTGAGCGGGAGGGCGGACTGGTAGGCGGCTTCTACGAGCAGGGAAGTCATCGGATCGTCGATATGGATGCTTGTCTCATCCAGGATCCGCAGAACGATGATCTGATCCGACTGGTGAAGCGGATCGCGGAGGAGCTGGGCATACCTGCATACGATAAGGGACGGCATAGCGGGCTGCTACGACATGTCATCGTGCGGGTCGGGGTGCAGACGAGAGAGATGATGCTCGTGCTCGTGACGAATGGAGAGCGGGTGCCGCGAATCGATCAGCTCGTGGAGCGGGTGCGTGAGGTTATACGGGAGAGTCAGCCGGACTATACGCTGATGAGCATCTGTCAGAACGTGAATACGAAGCGGACGAATCTCATCTTCGGTGACGAGACGCGCGTCCTGTGGGGCAGTGAGACGATCGAGGATCGGATCGGAGATATTCGCTTCGCGATCTCGGCGCGTTCGTTCTATCAGGTGAATCCGGTGCAGACGGAGGTGCTGTATCGTAAAGCGTTAGAGTATGCTGGGCTCGGCGGGCAGGAGACTGTCATCGACGCATACTGCGGTATCGGGACGATCTCACTGTTCCTAGCGCAGCGGGCGCAACAGGTGTACGGCGTCGAGATCGTGCCAGAGGCGATCGCGGATGCGAAGCGCAACGCCGAGCTGAACGGCATCACGAATGCCGAGTTCGCCGTCGGGCGAGCGGAGGATCTGCTACCGCTCTGGCGCAAGGAGGGCGTTACGGCGGACGTCGTGGTCGTCGATCCACCACGCAAGGGCTGCGACCAGACGCTGCTCGACACGATCGTCGCGATGCAGCCGCAGCGTGTCGTCTACGTCAGCTGCAACCCATCGACGCTAGCCCGCGACCTGCGCGTGCTGGAGGACGGCGGCTACCGCACCGTTGAGGTGCAGCCGGTGGACATGTTCCCGCATACGGGGCATGTTGAATGCGTGGTAAGGATATATCGGTAGGATTTAATCGCAAGCTATGTACGATAACCAATAGAAAGGACGAACGATTTATATATGCAAGCATTACTAGAGTCCATTCGCTATAATGAGGGGAAGTTTCCTCGGAAAGAGCTGCAGCAACTGATTAATAATAAAGAGGAAGCGATCCCGCATCTTCTTGCCATTGTCGAGGAGGTTATTAACCATCCCGACGCCTATCTCGACGAACCATCGCGTATTGATCTCCTATATTCCCTCTACTTGTTAGCTCAATTTCACGAAACACGGTTATATCCGTTGTTCATCCAGTTTTTGAATTTGCCGGAAGCGGATATGGATGCTTTTTTGGGCGATGTGGTTACTGAAGGTGTGGGTCGGATACTTGCTTCCGTATATTCGGATGATATCATCCCTGTCCAGAAAATAATCGAGAACGAGGAACTCGACGAATTTATTCGTGGACAAGGCTTGCATGCACTGTCCATTCTTGTATTGCACGGGCGTTTGGAGCGGGAGTGGGTTATCGAGTATTTCAGTGAACTGCTTGAAGAGAAATGTTCAGAGGAATATCCGACGTTTAACGCTCAAATTATTAGCAGTTTAGCAGATTTATATGGGCAGGAAGCTTATGACGTGATGAAACATGCCTACGAAAAGCAACTTGTAGATACGATGATGATCAAGCTGGATGACGTTGAACGAATACTAAAAATGCCTATGGATGTCGTACTTGAGAATCATAGGAAAGACCCTCATTTTCAGTTTATTGAGGATACCATTAAGGAATTGGAATGGTGGGCTTGTTTCGAGCAAGAAAGGAAAAAGCCACCGCTATTATCTAAAGTCTGGACAAATAAGGATGACATTTACCCAAAGCCAACGAATCCAGCAATCAAGATTGAAAAAATCGGTCGCAACGACCCCTGCACTTGCGGTAGCGGCAAGAAATATAAGAAATGTTGCGGAAGGTGATGTTCCTCAAAACTAAAAGTGCGTGGTAAGGATATATCGAGAGGATTAGTTTTTAAAGGAATTTGTAGATTTTTGTAAAGAAATAGAGGTTTCCTAGAATTTTACTCGAATGATATTGGGAAGGACAATTGTCTGTCTCAATATTATTCGAGGAGGTTCATATGAAACTGCACTCATTTTAAATTGAAGGATTTAGACGACATCTTGACACGGAAATCATATTTTCTGATGCAACTTTCTTAATTGGGGAAAACAACGTAGGGAAAAGTTCAGTATTGAAGGCGTTAGAGTATTTCTTAAATGGAGTTCAAAAGATTCCTTCGGATGATTTTACTCGAATCGTTGATAAGGAAAGTAATTTAGCCTAAATTTCGAAAGTAACATGCCATAAAAATATAAAAAGTGCTCCGAATCTTTGGTAGAATGGTGTTTGACTAGAACATCACCCACAAAGAGAGGAGCACCCTTAAGGTGAAGTCTAACACATCCATTAGTAAAATGAAAACACAATTTACATTAGA
>Ga0180215_1001138_pt1 | contig 30340 bp, 28 predicted proteins | sample eDN3rd37CBELigBY_FD_128871 | JGI IMG/M metagenome (GOLD analysis project Ga0180215, IMG submission 128871) | Enriched backyard soil microbial communities from Emeryville, California, USA - eDNA 3rd pass 37_C BE-Lig BY (version 2) (version 2) | ecosystem: Environmental > Terrestrial > Soil >...
CGCGCACCTGACCCACCACTGGCCTCCGCCATCAGTCTCGACGCGCGACCCGTCTGGCGCCAACCACGCTATGCACACCGTCGCTGCACACCACCATGCAGCGATTAAGTTGGAACCGGTGGTTCAGGACACGGCCCCTACCAGACGATCGCATCACGCATCACGCATCACGCATCACGACCCCGCGTCCCGCAACACCGCCTCCATCGGCACGCGTAACTTCGTCGCGCGTGCGTGCAGGGCCGCTCGTTCGTATCCGGCGTCGACGTGGCGCAAGACACCCATGCCGGGGTCGTTGGTCAGGACACGCTCCAGGCGGGCGGCAGCCTCGGGTGTACCGTCCGCGACGATGACCTGTCCGGCATGCAGCGAGAGGCCGATGCCGACGCCACCCCCGTGATGGACGCTGACCCAGGTGGCGCCGGAGGCCGTGTTGACGAGCGCATTGAGGATCGGCCAGTCACCGATCGCGTCGCTGCCGTCGATCATCCCCTCTGTCTCGCGGTAGGGGGAGGCGACTGATCCGGTGTCGAGGTGGTCGCGACCAATCACGATCGGCGCCTTGACTGCGCCGCTGGCAACCAGTTCGTTGAACTTCAGCCCCGCCAGGTGCCGCTCTCCGTAGCCGAGCCAGCAGATGCGCGCCGGGAGCCCCTGATAGGCAACCTGCTCCTCGGCCATCGTTAGCCAGCGGTGCAGGTGCTGCTTTTCGGGGAAGAGTTCCATCAGCGCCCTGTCGGTTGCGACGATGTCGTCTGGATCGCCGGAGAGCGCGACCCAGCGGAACGGCCCCTGCCCCTCGCAGAACAATGGTCGGATGTAGGCCGGGACGAAGCCGGGGTAATCGAAGGCATTCTCGACCCCGGCGACATACGCCTGACCGCGCAGGTTGTTGCCGTAGTCGAAGACGATCGATCCTGCTGATTGGAAATCGAGCATCGCCTGACAGTGCGCGCCCATCGCCGCCAGCGAGCGCTTGAGATATTCGTCGCTGTCCTGTCGCCGCAAGATCTTCGCGTCCTCCAGCGTCATCTCCGGGACGATGTAGCCGTCCAGTGCGTCGTGGGCACTGGTCTGGTCGGTCACGACATCTGGCTGGAAGCCCATCTTGATCAGCCCCGGCAGCACTTCGGCGGCGTTACCCAGCAGGGCAATCGAGAGTGGTGTCCGGCTCTCGCGGGCCGCCTCGGCGCGGGCAATCGCGTCTTCCAGCGATTCGGTTGCCTCATCGACATAGCGCGTTTCGAGTCGTCGCTGGATACGCTCGGGATCAGCCTCGACCACCAGGCAGACGCCGTCGTTCATCGTCACCGAGAGCGGCTGGGCACCGCCCATCCCGCCCAGTCCAGCCGTCAGGACGATCCGACCGGCCAGACTACCGCCGAAGTGTTGCCGCGCCAACTCGCCGAACGTCTCGTAGGTACCTTGCAGAATGCCCTGGGTGCCGATGTAGATCCACGAGCCAGCCGTCATCTGGCCGTACATCGTCAGCCCCATGCCCTCCAGCCGCCAGAACTCATCCCACGTCCCCCACTTCGGGACGAGTAGCGAGTTGGCGATCAGCACCCGTGGCGCGTCCGGATGGGTTCGCAGGACACCGACCGGCTTGCCAGACTGGATCAGCAGCGTCTCGTCGTTCTCTAACTCGCGCAGGCTGGCGACGATCGCGTCGAACGCTTCCCACGAGCGGGCGGCCCGCCCGGTCCCGCCGTAGACGACCAGATCCTCCGGGCGTTCGGCCACCTCTGGATCGAGGTTGTTCATCAGCATCCGCAGGGCCGCTTCCTGCTGCCAGCCCTTGCAGGAAAGTTCGGTACCACGCGGAGCCCGAATCGTTCGCGGACCGGTCGTCATCGGTTCGTTCCTTTCGCGATGCAAGTGCGTCTGTCGATGGAGCCGCTATCGGCCAAACACGTAGACATCCTGATAGCAGAGCGGTTCATAGCCGAGGGCCGTGTAGAGCGGGAGTCCGGCTGTGTTGGATCCAAGCACCGTCTGTCGCATCCCCATCCTGGCCGCCTCGCCGTGGAGTGCGCGCAGCAGCCAGCGCCCGTAACCACGCCGGCGATACGACGCCAGCGTCAGGACGTGCTCAATCACCGCCGTCCCATGTGGCGCAGGAATCATGAGCGCGGACGATACCGGCTCATCCTCGATCTCCAGGGCGTAGCAGGCAGTCTCGTCGGTGAAATGCTCGACTGCGAGGACATCGTCGCCACGGATCAGCGTGAGCCGGTGCAACTCCGCTGGGTCGGTCAGTCGCCGCAGCGACGGGTCGCCGAACGGTGCGACATCCGGGAGTTGGAAGACCATCAGCGTGTTGCGAACGACGTGGGTCAGATTCAGTGCCGACCCATCCGGCGCGACCTCACCATGCGGCGTGAAGATCGACACGTAGGCCGGCGTGAACTCCTGGTGATGCGCGATCACCGCCGCTCCGGCGGCGAGTCCGCTGTCGCGAACGACGACCTCATGTTCAACACCGAGCTTCGGGCGACCATAGTGGATGTGCTGGGCACCGTCGATCGTCTCGACGACGCAGCCGGGAATGATCCGTTCAAGCAGGATCGACGCGTGCAGGTAGGCGTCGATCGCTTCGGTCAGCCGTGCATCCCCCGCGCTCACGCGAGTGCTCCTGTTACGCGCTCGACAGCCGCCAGCAACTCCCCATCCCAGACGATCGCTTCTGCCGCCGCGAGGTCCGGTCCGAGGAAGCGGTCTGGGCCGGGGCCAGGGATGACGCTTCGGAGCCGGGCGATGGCCGCTGCTGTCCCCTCGGCAGGCGTCAGCGGGGCGCGCAGGTCGATCGCCTGCGCTGCGCAGACCGCCTCGACTGCGAGGATTCGGCTCAGGTTCGTCAGCACCTGCCGCAGGTTGCGGGCAGCCGCCCAGCCAAGCGAGACGTGGTCCTCCTGATTCGCCGAGGTCGACATCGAATCGACGCTTGCCGGGTGGGCTAGCCGTCGGTTCTCCGCCACCAGCGCCGCCGCCGTGTAGTGCGCGATCATCATGCCGGAGTTGACGCCGGGATTGGTTGCGAGGAACGGCGGCAACCCACGCGACCGCTTCGCATCCAGCAGCCGGTCGATCCGGGCGACGGCGATCGCACCCACTTCAGCAGCCGCGATCGTCAGGAAGTCGCAGGCGAAGGCGAGTGGCTCACCATGGAAGTTGCCGACCGACTCAACGCGACCATCATCGAGAATGACCGGGTTGTCGATCGCCGCCTGCAACTCGCGCTCAGCCGTCAGAATGGCGAAGGCTAGCGTGTCCCGCGCCGCACCGATCACCTGTGGGTGGCAGCGTAGCGAGTAGGCGTCCTGGACGCCATGGGTCGCGTCGTCGTGAGCGGCCACCAGTGGGGAGCCTGCCAGCAGTGTTCGCAGGTTTGCCGCACTATCGGCCTGGCCGGGATGTGGCCGCAGTGCCTGCAGGTCGGCGGCGAATGGCCGGTCGGTGCCAAGTAGTCCCTCGATGGAGAGCGCGGCGGCGATGTCTGCCGTCCGGAACAGTCGTCGCGCGTCATCGCACGCCATCACCAGCATCCCGAGCATGCCGTCGGTGCTGTTAATCAGCGCCAGCCCTTCCTTGGCGGCCAGTTCGATTGGTTCGATGCCGGCCGCTTGCAGGGCTGGCCCCGCTGGCTGCGGCGAACCATCGTCGCCGACGACCTGGCCCTCACCGATCAGCAGCAACGTGGCGTGGGAAAGCGGCGCGAGGTCGCCGCTGGCGCCGAGCGAGCCGTAACTGGGGACGTATGGCGTGATCCCGGCATTGAGGATGTCGACCAACCGGGAGACGACCTCGGGCCGGATTCCAGAGTACCCCTTCGCCAATGTCGCGATCCGCAGCAACAGTAGACCACGAACGACCTCCGGTTCGACCGGCGGTCCCATCCCGGCCGCGTGCGAACGCAGGATCGCGTGCTGCATCTCGGCACGTTCGTCCGCCGGGATCAGCATGCTGGCCAACCCGCCGAATCCGGTCGTCACGCCGTAAACCGGGCGATCCTCAGCCGCTGCCGCATCGACGAACGAGCGCGAATGCGCCATCCGCTGCCAGGCGTTTGGTCCCAGTTCGACCGTCGCCCCGCTTCGCGCAACCGCCAGCAAATCGTCGAACGTCAGATGCCCGCCATCAACGACAACCGCCATCCCGCCCCCCTTACATCAAGTCTGAAGTATAGGCCGCTGAGACAGGTCTGCGGATGCGCTCGTTGAACGATGTCTGACGGGGTGCGTGCTACACTCGATTGTGCGGACATTCATGCTGCCTCGCCATCCCGAGACCCCAGCCGCATCCCGGAATCGGAGCACAACAATGGCAATCGCTCAGACTCACATGACGCTTGATGAATTCCTCCTGCTTCCCGAAGAGAAGCCAGCGCTGGAGTTTGCAGACGGGATGGTGTCGCAAAAGGTGTCACCGAAGCCGAATCACAGCCGGATTCAGTCGGTGTTCGACCGCCGATTCTTCGAGGCGGAAACGCGCAAGTTGGCGATGGCCTTCCCGGAACTTCGCACCACCTTTGGGGGACGCTCCTATGTCCCTGATGTCGCAGTGTTTCTCTGGGATCGCTTGCCGATACGATCAGATGGATCGTTCGTCAGTGATGTCCACGACCCGCCGGATATCGTGATCGAAATCGTCTCCCCAGCACAAAGCGTTACCGGTCTTCTTGGGAAGTGCGTCTGGTACACCGAGAACGGCGTAAGAATCGCAATTCTGGTCAATCCGGAGGAACGATCGGTGGTCGTTTTCAGACCGGATCAACCACTTGTGGTGCTCGGCACTGACGATCGGATTGCGTTGGATGACGTGTTGCCTGATTTTGACCTTACGGTGCGACAACTGTTCGATTCGCTTGTCGTTCCGTAGCGCAATGGCTTATCACGCGTTCATGATCTGAATCGCGTCGCCGACATGAACCCAACCTCGTGCCGGGTACGTCCCGTTGTCGCCAACTCCGCCAGGATCTCTCCGATCGTCGGCGCGAACTTGTAACCACGGCCCGAGAAGCCGCAGCCGATCAGCACCTGCTCGTGCTCCGGGTGGCGATCGACGATGAAACCCTTGTCCGGTGTATACGTGCACATGCAGGTAACGTGGCGCAAGGCAGGGCCGGACGCGCCCGGCATGTAGCGGTCAAGGACACCGCGCAGGAAGTCGATTTCCGAGTCGTCGACGTGTCGGTCGATCGTCCGGGCCGTCGTGACGCCGTGGCCGTATCCACCGCTAAGCCCGATCTTCAGTCCGATCCCGTCGACGGCCGGCATCCCGTAAAAGCTACCCTCCTCGACGGTCAGCAGGAAGTCCGGCGCGCCGTTCTCGGCAGACCACCAGTCTGCACGCGACGGTTCGAAGTAGCCGTTGACGACGCGCTCGACGCGCAGTGGCAATGCTAGGCCCGCCAGTAACTCAGACGCCCACGGGCCGGTCGTGATGATGACGCGATCGGCGGAAAACGTCTCACTGGCCGTCGTGATGCGGACGCCCGAACCGTCGACCTCCCAGCCAGTCACTTCTGCCCCGGTCCGGATTTCGGCCCCATGACGCTGGGCAACGGCGACGTGCGCGAGAATCCCGGCTTCGGAGCGGAGGAAGCCAGCCTTCTGCTCGTAGGTCGCGATCATCCCATCGTGGAGGTGAAATCCGGGGAAGCGTTGAGCCAGGTCACCCCGGTCCAGGATCTCCCACAGGCCGCGCTGCTGCATCAGTTGCGCGTTTGCTGGATAGGACGGGTAGTGTTCCGGATCGACCAGATGCACCTCACCGATCAGCCGCAGGAGCGTCTCTCCGGACTCCTCCTCCAACGCACTCCAGAGTTCGAATGCGCGCTCGCCGAGCGGGGTATAGCCATCGTCATGAACCGCCGACATCCGGATCATCCGGTGGTAGCCGTGCGAAGAGCCCTGATCGTGACCCGGCTGGAACATCTCAAGCCCCAGCACCCGTAACCCGCGCTGGGCGAGTTGACAGAGCGTCGCGCTCCCGATCGCTCCAAGCCCAATGACAATCGCGTCGTATGAAGGTGCCATCACCCGCCCTCTTTCGCTGCTGTCCGCTACCGACAGGATGATACTGCGGTTGGTCGGGACTCGGGACTCGGGATTCGGGGACATCCAACGGCCCTGCCCCTTACAACTCCCCCGAGTCCCGAGTCCCGAATCCCGACCACCGCACCACCCGACTTGCCGAGCACGCCGTCGTCTGTCACAGTATGAGCCGGCCGCCATACCGGGTACAGCTCTACGTGAAATGAGGGAACGATGAGCGAGTCTGTCACAACCACCAGCCATCCCGTTCGCTTTGGCCTGCGTGCCAGCCAGCACCATCGCAGTTGGGCGCAGATCCGCGAGGCGTTCGTGGCGGCTGACGAGTGGGGGCTGGAGTCAGCCTGGGTCTTCGACCACATGATCCCGCTCAGCGATCCCCGGACGGGTCCGAACCTCGAAGGCTGGACGCTGCTGGCCGGCCTGGCTGAGGCAACGAAGCAGGTCATGCTCGGCACGATGGTTACCGGCATCACCTACCGCAACCCGTCGCTGCTCCTCAAGGAAGCCACGACCGTCGACCACATCTCGAACGGCCGGGCGCTCCTTGGTGTCGGCGCCGCCTGGTTCCAGGGCGAGCACGAGATGTTCGGCTTCGAATACCCCGGCAACGGCGAGCGTGTCAGCCGCTTCCGCGAAGCGCTGGAGATGTTCGACCTCCTGCTGACGCAGGACACGACCACCTACGATGGCACCTACTATCAGCTCAAGGAAGCCATCTTCGAGCCGAAGCCGATTCAGACGAAAGATGGCAAGCCACACCTGCCGGTCGTCATTGGTGGCTCCGGCGACCGGATGCTACGCATCATCGCGAAGCACGCGGACTGGTGGGACAATAACTTCCCCGACGACGATGAGTACCGCCAGCGGCTCGCGAAGATCGAAGCCGCCTGCGCGAAGATCGGCCGCGATCCAAAGGAGATTCGTCGCTCGACGACCCTCGGTGTCGACTTCATCAAGCAGGACGAGAAGTCGCAGCGCGAGCGGCTCGACCAACTCCGCGCGCTCGGCATGACCGACTTCCTCTTCCACGCGCCGCCCGATGTCAGCGAGATGCGTGACTTTGTCGAGAAAGTCATCCCCGAGTTGCGACAGGCCTGGGCGTAGCCTCCCCGATAGGTGCGAGGCACTGCCTCGCACCTATCCGATCGTGCTCAACGCTCGCGCTGCCTCTTCCTCGGCGGCATGGATCGTCAGCAACCGCTCACGAAGTTCGTTGAGCAGGGCTGTCGACTGCGCGTCGTCGAGCGGGAACCCGGTCTGCATCTCCGACTGGATCGCGGTGAGCCGCTCATCGACGGCACGGATTTCATCAAGACCGTTGGCACCGGATTCCAGGAAGACCGCTTCGCGACGCTTCAACAACTCCCTCGAGTCTGCCAAAGGCGGTGCGGAATCGGGCAGCGCGGCGTTCGCGAGTTCCCTCCACTGTCCGGCAATCTCGCGCCAGACCGTCGCGTGCTCCGCGAGTTCGGGACGCCCAATCGCACCCGACGCCTCGTCGAGGAAGTCGGCGTACATCCCGCGCATCATGCCGGTTCCGTTGCCGCCAGCCTCGATCGACTGGAAGACGCCCCGCAGGCCGCTGTAGAGATTCGGGCCGGGGGTAAAGACCTTCGGCCAGCCCTTCTTGTCCTTTGGGTTGGCGATCAGGTCTGCCCACTTCTTCCAGGCTGCGATCCCGAAGTTGCGGATTGGCGGGTTCAGCAAGCCATCGGCGCAGGCGGCGATCCCGGCCTCAATCGCGCTGGCCAGATCGAGTTCCCCGCCTGGCTCGATCGTCACGAGCCGGTGTTTCATCGACGTGATCGCCTGCCGGGCATCGGCGAGTTCCGCCAGCGTCATCGTGAATGGCGTGCGTGCGCGGTCATCGACCGTGACCGTCCCCGCCTCGTCGTCCAGCCCACAGACGACGACCAGGTGATACATGTACTTCACCAGATGCTCGGGCAGCATCGTGTGTGGCACCGACGCCATATCGACCGCCACAGCAGCTGGCTTTCCGGCAGCGAGCGCGTCGCGCAATTGCGTCTCAGCCCCCTTGCGTCCGGCCGTCTCACGGACCGTCGTGGTTACACCGATCCGATCGCAGATGCGCGGGATGAACAGCCCCGGCGAGTGCTGCCACTCGTGCCGGGCACCGAGCGCCATCGCTGGCGGAATCCCCTCGAACTCGAAAACCCAATATCCGCCACCAATCCCTCCCCCGATGCCCAGCAGCATCGCCTCGCTGAACGGCTCCCCTGTATGCGGCGCAGCCACACCATGAAACGCTAGCATATTGCGCAAGGCGGACGTCTCGGTATGGACACCACCTAGGAACCTGTATCCGTCAAGGACCATCTATCCGCCTCCAGAGTATGTACGTACACTGCATTCAGATGATCCTAATTAGAACGAATGCGGAAGTCAAGTGGGCAGGATTCATGGATTGAGGGACGGGGGGATTAGGGACTGGGGATTAGGGGATATCAGACGAGGATCGAGGGGTAGAGGTTGTCATCCACCGCCCAGAGGGCACCCGGCAGCGAAGGATCTCTCCTCGTTGAGCCGAATGGCTGGTGAAGGAGAGGTCCTTCGCTGCGGCTCAGTAGTGCACCACAATGATCTTGCCGGATGACATGTTCGGGAGTGCTGTCCCGTTTCCCCTGTCATCCCGACGAACGGAGGGATGACAGGGGAACAGAAAGACGCAACCCGACGCAATCACTGTGGTGGACTACTCAGGATGACAGGGCGAAACGGCACGTCCTATCCAACAAATCCGGTGTGGTGCGCTACTCAGTGTGACCTGTCACCCCCCCCCCACCGGTCCTCTCCCCTAATCCCCAATCCCTAGTCCCTAATCCCTCCACCCCTCACACATCCCCATACACCGGTATCGCCGCCCCCCGAATCACTCCCGCCGCTTCGGAGCAGAGGAAGGCCACGATTCGCCCGACCTCCTCGGGCTTGACCCAGCGGGACGGATCGGAGCGCGGCATCGACTCGCGGTTCTGTGGCGTGTCGATCGTGCTCGGCAGGATGCAGTTGGCCGTGACGCCGGTCCCGCGCAGTTCGCGGCCCAGCGAACGGGTCATCGCGACGACGGCGGCCTTGGCGGCGGAGTAGGCTGCCGTGTTTGGTGTTGGATCGATAGCGGGCTTCGAGCCGACCGTGACGATCCGGCCATAGCCACGCTCGGTCATGCCCGGCACGACAGCGCGAGCGGCGATGACGGCGGTGTTCAGGTTCAGTTCGACCATCTCGCGCCAGGTCTGGTTGTCGGTCTGGATGAACGTCCCGCCCCGGAACCCGCCGACCAGACAGACCAGTCCATCGATCCGTTCGTGGCGGGCGATGATCCGCTCGACGAGCGGATCGACCTGATCGGGCTCCATCAGATCGGCGACTTCGATCTCAACGCCGTCGATCGACTCAGCGACAGGCCGGTGGGCGGTCGAGATGACGGTTGCGCCGGCATCGCGCAGCGCCGCCAGGACGCCGCGGCCAAGGCTACCGGTACCACCAGTGACGAGAATCACGCGATCGTTCAGGTCGGTCAACGTTGGAACTCCAATCAGTTGGGACATCGGCAACGGGGGATTGACGGGCGATATCTTTCTAATTAGAATGAATCCATCAGGAGGTTGAGTGTGACGGACGAAGACAGTCGGACCGTATCACAGACGCCATTGGGATTCACGCTCGCAGCGGCAGCTCGGAAGCTGGCCAAGTTCTACGCTGCCGCGCTGACTGGTGGCCCGGTAACCCCGTCGCAACTCTTCTTCCTGCGTCAACTCTGGATTGAGGATGGCTTGCCGCTTGTCGTGCTGCGGGAGCGCGCGCAACTCGACGCCACCTCGGCCAGCTGGCTCGCCGATCAGCTTGAGAAGGCCGGCCTGATCGAGCGGCGGCGGAACGACCCGGATCGGCGCGTCGTCCGGATCTGGCTGACCAACGCTGGACGCGCGCTGCACGACGACCTCGGACCACAGATCGAGCGCTGGGAAGCATCGCTACGTGACACGCTGGCCGCCCATCACACGCGACCGGAGATCGCCGCGTTCGAGGCTGTCCTGCAAACCGTGATCGACGCGCTGCCCGAAGGTGACGACCTCTGGGCCAGCCTCTCCGCCGACTGGGACACCACGCTGGACGCGCTGAAACTCTACCTGGAGTCCGAGGAACACTGAACTCGCGTCTCTTCGAACCACGCAATCAATCCGAGAGGAGCATGGCATGCAGACGATGCCAACGACAGGCCGTACCGTCGAGAAGGAACTCTTCATCGCTGCCGCGCCGGAACGCGTCTACCGCGCTTTCACTGACAAACAGGATCTACAGCGCTGGTTTGTCACCAATGCCGAGGTTCAGGCGCAACCCGGAGGCGTCTTCAACCTGCACTGGAACGACGATACGGTCAACGGCGAGTTTGTCGAACTCGAACCCAACCGCCGGATCACGTTCACCTGGGACGAGCGCCCCAGGTACGGCATCACGACCTGCACGATCGAACTGATTCCCGAAGCCGATGGGACGCTGCTGCGTCTCACCCACACCGGCTTCGGCGGCGGTGACAACTGGGACGAACTGTACAACGGCGTCAACACCGGCTGGACCCAGGAACTCGCGCACCTGAAGACCTGGCTCGAAACGGGTGTTGAGAAGACCTGGTCATAGACGATCTATCCAGAGGTACATCGACGTCTCGGATCGGCACCGGCGCTGCTCAGCGTTGGTGCCGATTCCCTCGATCGAACCGCTCGGAGGGAGCAGCAGTGAGCGCAGGCAGCGTCGGCCGGACCGTCGAGAAGGAAGTCTTCGTCGCCGTCAGTCCCGAACGGGCGTTTCGCGCCTTCACCGATAAGACGGAACTGGAACGCTGGTTCGCGATCGAGGTTGAGATCGATCTGCGCAACGGTGGCCACTGGCACTTTCAGTGGACCAATGACGCGGCGACCGGAACGTTCATCGAGGTCGATCCACCACGTCGGCTGGTGATGGAGTGGCATAACGCCGCACCACTCGGAAACACGATCTGCACGATCGAGTTCACCCCGGAGAGCGACGGCACCCTCATCCGCCTGCGCGACTCCGGCTACGGCCAAGGCGACGACTGGGACGCCATCTATGATGGCGTCAACGGCGGCTGGGGCACCGCCCTCGGTGACCTCAAACGCTGGCTGGAAGACGGCGCGACCGACGGGACATTCCGGACATCATAGGTTGTCGAACTCGTACCGTTGCGCGATCGCATGAGCGATTACCATCGCGTTCTCTTCGAGCGAGCACGTTCCGTCCAGAACGATGTCGCACGAGGCATTCAACCCCTCAACGTACTGGCGGGTTGCTTCGAGGTTGTCCCAGCGTTCGATCACCCGGGTTCCCCAGCGGCGGTCGCGCTCGATGATCCGCTCCCGCCGTATCTCGGCGGGAGCATGGAGCAGCACCGAAAGGTCGGCGTCAGGAAACGGGTACATCGCGTCGATCACCATCACCTGGCGAACGGTGTATGGGTTCCCACCTGTATCGTTTCGTCGAGTGAAGGCGTCGAAATCGAAGTCTGGAATGGTGCTCACCGTCCCCAGCACCTGCCCTATCGCGCGTCGAATGAGATGCCAGTCATACTGCAATGGCTTCGCGAGATACGTCTCCAATGGTTCAGTCGCCGGGAGCAGGAAGTTGTCTCCAGGTATCCGCCCACACCGATCTGCACCAAGCGTCGCGACAACTGCTTTCGCAAGTTGTGACTTCCCAGCACCCGACGGACCATAGATGCTCACGACGTAGCGTGGACGTGTCGTCATCGTCGTGCGACGCCTCACTAGCCGATCGAGAGCGGCAACCACGGTTGTCTCAGCGTGCTGATGATGCTCATTGCGACGATCTTGCCCGTCTTGGGATTGTCGGCAGACGGGACGTTGCGGATCTCGAAGCTCAGGTAGCCAAAATCCCCCTCTGCCTCGACCTGATGAACGTTCCGGTCGACGGCTGGATCGGCAATGACGCGGACCATTGTGCGGTCGAAGCCGATTCCGGCCAGGCTCACGGCGGCGGTCACGTTGACGCTCTCCGGAAAGCGCAGGGCCGCCTCGCGGGCCGGGCCGTTAAAGACATCGCGCGCTTCCGTCATACCGTCGGCGTCGTCACCGAGCAGCGTCCTGGCTGGCTTGCGGGTTGTGTGGGTGACGCGCTCGATGCCGCCGATTTTGGCCGCTGCCAGTGCGTCGAGCGCGCCGATCGCGCCGGAGGCGACCCGAATCTGGCTGCCGCCTTCAATCGCTGCTGCCAGCAGGTCGCTCTCAACATCCGGGATGGCAAGCACGCCAACGCTGACGGCGACCAGATCGATTCCAGCAGTCAGGACATGTGGCCCATGCTCGCGCAGCGCGTCGTGCCCGGCGATCTCAACGACGACATCCGGCCGGAGACGGAGCAAGTCGTCTAGCGTCGCGACGACCGGAACGGTAGCGTCGCTCTGTCGCGGAATCCCGGTCCTGGTGCAGGCCGCGACGATCTCAAGATCGTTGGGATACTGCGTCGCCAGTTCAACAACTGGCTGGCCGATGGCGCCGAACCCAATCAGCCCGACGCGACGTGGTCGCTCTCGCATGGTCATTCCCCTACCCCTCTCGTCTGCCCGGCCATTGTACGGGCAATTCGCTCTGGCTCATCGCCCCTGCCAGGGAGAGGTGACGGCGCACGCGGTTGCGGCTACGATACACGCGCCAGATGAACCGGCAGGAGAGGGAGGATGCGAGATGCGGGTGAGTTGTGCGGTGATCCCCGGTGATGGGATCGGGCCAGAGGTCGTCACCGAAGGGGTGAAGATCCTCGAAGCGGCAGCCGAGATGGATGGTGGGTTCTCGTTCGACTTCGAGTGGTTCCCGTGGAGTTGCCAGTATTACGCCGAGCACGGCGAGATGATGCCCGCCAACGGGCTGGACATCCTGAGCGGCTACGAGAACATCTTCCTCGGCGCTGTCGGGTTCCCCGGTGTGCCGGACCATATCTCGCTCTGGGGGCTGCTGATCCCGATTCGACGCACATTCCAGCAGTACATCAACCTGCGTCCGGCAAAACTCCTCAAGGGTGTCCAGTCGCCCCTGCGGGACAAAGCCCCAGGTTCGATCGACTTTGTCGTCGTCCGCGAGAACTCCGAGGGGGAGTACTCCAACATGGGTGGCCGGATTCACGCCGGAACCCCGTACGAGATGGCGATCCAGGAGACGGTCTTCACCCGGATGGGCACCGAGCGGGTGATCCGCTACGCCTACGAACTGGCCGGGAAGCGCGCCAAGCACCTCACAGCAGCCACCAAGTCGAACGGCATCAACATCACAATGCCCTACTGGGACGAGATCGTCGGTGAAGTCGGCGCGAACTTCCCCGATGTCCAGACCGACCTGTTCCACATCGACGCGCTGGCGGCCTACTTCGTCACCCGGCCAGAGTCGTTCGATGTCGTCGTCGGCTCCAACCTGTTCGGCGATATCCTCTCCGACCTCGCGGCAGCAGTCATGGGCGGAATCGGGATGGCGCCAGCCGCCAACCTCAACCCCGAGCGGCAGTTCCCGTCGATGTTTGAACCGGTCCACGGCTCTGCACCTGACATCGCTGGACGCGGCATCGCCAACCCGATCGGCCAGATCTGGACGGCCAAGATGCTGCTGGACCACATTGGCAAGGAAGAACTCGGCAGCGCCCTCCTCGACAGCATCGAAGCCGTCCTCGCGGCTGGCGTCGTCCAGACGCCCGACCTCGGCGGCAAGGCAACTACCAGCGAGATGGGCGACGCCATTCTGACCGAGTTCCGTTCGCGGGGGTAAAAGCCTCCTGCCTGAGTTCGCAGTGCCAGCGTACGCCCCCGTCATTCTGAGCCGCAGCGAAGGCTCTCTCCTCGCGGAATAGCCAGGCGGTCAAGGCGGAGAGATCCTTCGCTGCGGCTCAGGATGACGGGGCACAGTCCTCCTCTCGTGTCTACCGTCACTCATTCGCCAGCAACCGCATTGATATGGGAAGATGACATCCCGATAACTGATGTGTTCGAAACGAAAACTGGAGCAACAGATGAGGCGCTTGGGTCTGGTGGACGGTGCCTGGCGGATTGGCGTGGTCGCCATCCTTGTCCTGGGGATGATGCTGGCTGCCAATATGCCAGCGGCCAGACCGGCGTGGGCGGCCGATGTCTGGACCATCCGGCAGTTTGACACGCAGGAGAAGGTCTACGCGCTGACCTTCGATGCCGGGTCAGACCGTGGGTATGCTGCCCAGATCCTCGACACGCTCAAGGAAAACAACATCAAGGCCAGTTTCGGGATGACCGGCGTCTGGGCACAGGCCAACCCTGACCTGCTCCAGCGGATCGTCAACGAGGGCCACCATCTCATCAACCACTCGTGGAACCATCCGTCGTTCAACACGCTGAGCAGCGCCCAGCGCGCCGACCAACTCAAGCGCACCGAGGACATCGTCCGCGACATCACCGGCGTCGACATGCGCCCATGGTTCCGTCCGCCGTATGGCGAGTACAACGACAGCGTCCTCAACGACCTGGCCGCTAACGGCTACACGATCAACGTCATGTGGTCGACCGACTCGCTCGGTTGGAACGGGCTGAGTGCCGCGCAGGTCATCCAGCGCGTCGTCGATCAGGCCATCCCAGGCGGAATCGGGCTCTTTCACGTCGGCGCATCGTCCTCCGACGCCGCCGCGTTGCAGGGCATCATCGACCGGCTCCGCGAGCGCGGCTACCGCTTCGACACGGTTGAGTCGATGGCCGGGATGGGTGACCGCTACTTCCCCGAGACCGGCCACACCGTCTCCGGAAATTTCCTCGACTACTGGAACCGCTTTGGCGGACTGGAACTGTTCGGCTACCCGATCTCCGATGCGTTCGTCTGGAACGGGATGACGGTCCAGTACTTCGAGCGGGTTCGGATGGAGCATCAGCCGGGGATGTGGCCGGAACGCTACGACGTCCTGCTTGGGCGGCTCGGGGCGGAACTGACCGCCGACCGTGTCACCGAGCGACCGTTTCGCCGCGTCGATGGTCGCCCGAACGAGAACTGCGACTACTACGCCGAGACCGGTCACTACCTCTGCTTCGGCTTCCGTGACCACTGGTACAAGCACGGCGGGCTGGCGATTCTCGGCTTCCCGATCTCTGAGGAGTTCAAGGAAGTCAACCCACAGGACGGCAAAACCTACACCGTCCAGTACTTCGAACGCGCCCGCTTCGAGTACCACCCCGAGAACCAGCCGCCCTGGAACATCCTCGGCGGGCATCTTGGCCGGACAGCCTATGAGAAGTAACGAGTAGCGAGTGGTGGGTAGCACGTACCGAGCAGAACGACGTGCAGCGGGCAGTTGTCGTCTGCTACGTTCTTCCTTGCACGTCGCACGTGCTACCCCTATTCCCAGAACCTCCGCCACAGGCGACGGCCGTAGCGGTTAAGTGCGATAAAGATAATCGGGATTGCGAATCGGCCTGCGGTACTGAAGAGCAATGGTCCGATCACGCGAACGATTGAGATCATTGGTACTTTCCTGAATAGCCACGGCGTCTCATACATGTCGTCTGGCTAGATGATGCCAGCGGTTGTGGCGCGCTACCAACCACCTGTCGCTCCAACTCCCGGCGACGGCGGCACGGTGAACTCAGTCGAGAGACATTCCATAAAGATCTCATCCCAGAGTTTGCCATCGCGCGGCACGCACTCGCGCCGGCGACCGATGACGTGGAAGCCAGCCTTCATGTACGCACGCTGGCCGGCGATGTTGAAGCCGAACACCTTCAGCATGATGTTGTGTAGCCCCAGGACGTTGAACGCATGCTCCAGGACGAGCCGTGTGACCTCTGTCCCAAACCCTTTGCCTCGGTCGCCAGACTCACCGATCATGATCCGAAAGGTCGCCGTCCCGCGCCGGAAGTCAATCTCGGTCAGGCTCGTCACGCCAATCGGCCGCCAGCGGTCCTGCGCGTAGATCAGGAAATAGACGCTGTGCGGGTCCTGCAACCCCGCGTCGAGCCACTCGCTCTCCTGCTGGAGCGTCCGCGTCTGCGGCAGGCCGAACAGGTTCCAGCCAACCTCATTGTCGTTCACCCAGCGCGTGTGCAGGGCATACAGTTCTGGCCGCAATGGCCCCAGCGCCACGCGCTCGCCGTAGATCGTGACGACCGGGCGCTCGTCCTCCATCGTGCCTCCATTGTTTTCGATTGCGACCCTGGACTATCCGTGCCGCCCTGCCCGCAGGTTGTCGATCACCTCGTGAGCGGCGTTGTGACCCGGCGCGCCCATCACGCAGCCACCCGGCCACGCGCCGGAGCCGCAGAGGTACAGGCCGCGAATCGGCCCTTCGTAGCTCGATGAGCCGGGAACCGGGCGCATGTCGAACGCCTGCTCCGGGACCAGTTCGCCCTGGAAGATGTGGCCGCCGGTCAGGCCGAAGCGGGCTTCGATGTCGGGTGGGGCCAGCACCTGCATGCTGATGACCGAATCCAGCACATTCGGTGCGTACTCCGCGAAGCGACGCAGGAAGTGATCGGCAATCTCGTCACGTCGCTCGTCCCAGGTGCCATCGGCCAACTCGTACGGGACATACTGCGCGAAGATCGAGAGCGTGTGCTTGCCCGGCGGCGCGACGGTCGGATCGACCGCTGACTGCGAGTGGATGTTGAAGAACGGATACTCGCTGGGACGGCCATTGCGGGCGTCCTCGCAGGCGCGCTGCATGTAATCGATGTTCGGCCCGATGAAGAGCCCGCCGGTCTGTCCCCACGCCTGTTGGCGACCTTCGCCGTCCAGTGCGGTGAATTCGGGCAGCGCCTCCATTGCCAGGTTGATCTTGATGACTGGTGACTCGATCAGGATCGACTCGATGTCACGCCGGTAGGTATCCGGCAGTTCCTTCGGGTCGACGAGTTTGAGATACGTGCGCTTCGGATCGGCGTTCGAGAGGATCGTCTTGCCATAGATCTCCTCGCCATCGGCCAGCGCGACGCCGGTTGCGACGCCATCGCGGACGATCACCTGCTCGACTTCGGCGTTGGTGCGGATCTCGACGCCGTGCGATCGGGCGACGCTGGCGAACGCCTGGGTGACGCTCCCCATCGCACCGCGCACATACGCCCAGCGACCGCGACTGCCGGTTGCCATCCCCATCGAGTGGTATAGCTTGACGTAGCCCGTCCCGGCGTCGCGCGGTCCACGGAACGTCCCGATCAGCCCCGACGCGGCGATTCCCGCCTGGATCTGCTCGCTCTCGAAGAAGTATTCGGCCAGGTCACCGGACGACCCGAGGATCAGTTTCTGGAAGACGTGCGCGTCGCCCTTCTGATTGAACGCTCCGGCGAACTCGGCGAAACTCGGCGGACGACGCAGGATGAACTGGTCCATCACCTCGCAGGCCCGCTCGACGAAGTCGTCGTAGGCAAGGAAGTTGTCAGCATCCTTCGCGGAGAACTTGCGAACCTCCTCCAGCATCCGTTCCTGCTCGTTCCAGTAGACGAGGTACTGGCCGTCGGGGAACGGCATGAAGAAGCGCGGGTTTCGCTCGATCAGCTCCAGCCCATGCTCCCAGACATCCAGTTCATTCAGGATCTTCTGCGGTGCCAGCGAGAGGACATACGAACCGGTCGAGGCGATGAACCCCGGCGCATCCTCGAACTCCTCCGAGATGGCTGCCCCACCGACCGTGTGGTACCGCTCCAGCACACAAACCTGAAACCCCGCCATTGCCAGATAGCAGGCAGCCACCAGCCCATTATGTCCACCACCAATAATGACCGCGTCATAGGTGTTCACGGATCGCTCCTTAGTTGGTCAGCGCGTCAGCCTGTCAGCTAGTCAGCTAGTCAGCCTGTCAGTTGGTCAGTCAGTCAGTTTCTCCGCACAGAAACGGGAGACGACGTATCGACATGTGTTGATGTGTTGGCATACTACCGCAACTAGTGATCAACGCAACGACTTGCTGACAGGCTGACAAACTGACCAACTGACAGGCTGAGATGCCGATGCCCACCCACACCATCGTCTGTGCTGACGGAGACGAGGAAACGCGCTCGTTGATCACCGAGTCGCTGCTGGAGTGGCTCGCAGATCACGGGATTGCGCTCGAGTGGCACAACGGGACGCCGGATAGCGATGACGAGTGGCTGAGACGAATCGGCGATGCAGACGGGTTGCTGCTGCTCTGGGCGATTCCCGATCAGGTCATGCGGGCCGCGCGGAACCTGAAGGCGATTGCCTGGGTCGGGACTGGCGTTTCGACCTTCGTGAACATCCCGTTGGCGACCGAACTGGGGATCATCGTCTCGAACACGCCGGGCTATGGCAACAATGCCGTCGCCGAGCATGCGCTCGGGTTGATGCTGGCGCTGGCCCGGAAGACGGTTTCGCTCGACGCCGCGATCCGCACGGGCGAATGGCCGCGCGACAACGCTACCGGCATCGAACTGTTCGGGAAAACGGTCGGTGTCATTGGCCTCGGTGGCATCGGCACGCGGGTCGCTCAACTCTGTGGCGCACTCGGTATGCGCGTGCTCGCCTGGACGCGCAACCCCTCGCCCGACCGGCTTGCCGCCGCTGGCGCAACCTACGCGGACCTCGACGATCTGCTGGCAGCGTCTGATATTGTGACGCTCCACCTGCCGCACACATCGGAGACTGACCGGTTGATCTCGGCAGCACGGTTACGACTGATGAAGCCATCGGCATTCCTCATCAACACCGCCCGAGCTGAACTTATCGAACAGGACGCGTTGATCGCCGCCCTCCGCGACGGCAGGCTCGCCGGCGCAGCGCTCGATGTCTTTACCGACGAGCCACTCCTGCCCGATGATCCGTTGCGTCGGTTACCGAACGTTGTCCTGACCCCGCACGTTGGCTGGAACACACCCGACGCCAACCGGCGCTCGGTGGAGATTGCTGTGAACAACCTGATCAGCGTTCTAGCCGGGAACCCGACCAATGTAGTGAGTGCATAGGGTTCAGCGCATCCGGCAAACGGAGAACCCGCCATACATAATGGCGGGTTCTGGGGGCGATATCTGATCGCGGGAAAGGTTATGCGCCGGGCATCTGCTGTTCGGTGATGCCGGTGCCGGCGCCGGTGTGCATCCCGCCCATCACGCTCGGACTGGTCTGCTGCCAGGCAGCGTCGACGACCTGAACGGTCTGCGCCGCGGAACCGGGGCTCACGTTATGGCCATCCTTGGCCAGTTCCCAGGCGACAACATCCGGGATCAGGTGGTTGATCTCCTGAATCGCACCCGCGTACGAGCGCAGATGCTCTTCGCAAACGGTTGCGAGAGACTGGTCACCGAGGCTGGTCGCAGTCGTGTGCAGCATCGTGTACGAGATGGCAGCCAGGTTGAAGGCGGTGTAGTTGTCACGCAACGCCTTCGAGACGGCTTCGCTGCGGATCTTGTCGATCATGCCGGCGGCTGCACCGAGGACGGCTGATCCGGCCTTCGTAATCGGGTTGCCGGCGGTGGTGCCGATCGCCTCCTGCACCTGCTTCATGTGATCGCGGTTGTGCTTGACCATGTCGTGAAACCGCTGGACGGCCGCATGCGCGCCGGGGTGATCCTTGACTACGTCGAGTTGCCGGTCGAGCGCTTCCTCGATATGGCTCTCGACGTTGACCATGTCACCAACATAGTCCTGCAGCGTCTTCAGGTTCTTCTCGTGGTCTCCATCGTGGTGTGGCATTGATTCGCTCCTTCGCTATCCAGAAATGCCAGTCTGGCTAGCGAGAACGCATGTACGGTGCCAACCGCCGCATCTGATGACCCTACAACCCCTCGACCGGCCACGCCTCGTTCGCACCCCACTCGGCCCATGAGCCATCGTAGACGCGGACGCTGGGGTAGCCGAGCGAGCGGAGTGCCACGTATGGGAGGCAGGCGAGCGTTCCATGGAGACCGAAGACCGCCACCTCTGGGACGTCAGCAGGGACCGCGGCCGCGGCCAGTCGCTCGCGGAGTATTTCCGGCGGGACGAGCGCAAGGCCATCTGGTGTCAGGAATTGAGATCGTGGGACGTGGTAACTACCCGGGATCGTCCCGACGCGCAGGCGGTCGAACCAGGTTTCGTCACGCTCACCTTCAGTGCGGGTGTCGATGACGACGTAGCTCGGGTCGCCCAGCCGCCCGGCGATGTCAGTACCGTGGGCGATGACGGATTCGTTCTGCACTGGCTCGATCGCACCTTCGGGAAGGTCCGGATGAAACGTAACAAGATCGTGACCGGCTGCCTGCCATCCCTGCCGACCGCCGTCGAGCAGGCGAACATTGGAGAAGCTCTGGACATGCAGCATCCAGAGCACCCTCGCCGCGTACTGCCCTCCGCGATCGTCGTAGCAGACGACCGTCGAGTTCGATTCGATGCCAGTCTCGCGAATGATCTCGGCTCGCATTGGTGCGCCGGTCAGCATCCCGTAGATGTTGTTATTGACCTCGATCGTGTCCTGCCACCAGACGTGGGAGGCGCGCGGCAGGCGGCCATCGCGATAGCTGTTGATCGGCGAGCAGTCGATCAGTCGCAAGTTGGGGTCGTCGATCCGCTCGCTCAGCCAGTCAACACTTGCCAGCAGGCTTGTCTCGGGATACTGTTCGGTGGCGAGTGAGACCTCGGTGGGGGGATCATCGTCGGGCGAGCAGCCCGTCAGTCCGAGCGCGGCGACACCGGCCAGCCCAGCGACACCGCGCAGCAGCGTCCGCCGCGACATCGAGCGTGGAGCCGTCGGCACGAGCGGTGCAACGTCCTGATGCAACTGGCGGATTCTGCTGGTGACTGGGGACGTTGGGCGTCGGCGCAGCGGACTCACAGGTTGATTCAGACAGCTTTCAGGTTGGCTTCACGCGAAGCTCAGATCGCTCATACATACTGGAATACATACCGGGACGCTCCGGTCCAGCGGCGGATGCGATCATGCCACAGCCGCTGATGGCTCGCGATGGCCGAGCCGTCCAGATACACCGGGAAAGGCAATCAGCACCCATGACATCACGCGCCGCAACACTTCGCGCCTTCGCACTTACGCTCGTCCTGATTCTGACGATTGGCTTGCTGACAGCCTGTTCGACCGGTGGTGGCGATGACGACGGCGACGATGCCGACACGTCAACCGCCAGCCCGACGGCGACGGTTCCCGCCCCGGAAGGCGAGGAGACGTCGAACCAGCCGGCGACCGAGACCAACGAACCGGTTGGCCAGGAGACCAATGTCAGCGAGGACGATGCAAACGACGACCCGATCATGATTTACGACCTCGATGGCGATGGTCAGGTCGATCGTGCGGAACTGTTCTCGCTGGCTGACCTCGTCGAGGAGGTCAATCCCGCCGTCGTAACCGTCATCAACCAGCAGGAGTTCGGTGGCTTCTTCAACCAGCAGGGTGATCCGCAAACGGCTGGTACCGGCACCGGCTTCTTCATCTCGGAGGACGGCTACCTCGTCACGAACTATCACGTCGTCGAGGGTAGCGATGAACTGCGTGTCATCTTCGCCGATGGAACCGAGGTCGATGGCGAACTGGTTGGCACCGATCCGCTGACTGATCTGGCCGTGATCAAGGTCGATGGTGAGGTCCCTGGCTACGTCGAACTGGGTGATTCCAGTGAACTGCGCCCTGGTGAGCGTGTCATCGCGATCGGCAGCCCGCTTGGTGCCTATTCGAACACCGTCACCGAGGGCATCGTCTCCGGCATCGGCCGGCGCGTTTCGGGAACCAACGCGGCCATCGACAACCTGATCCAGCACGACGCCGCCATCAACCCCGGCAACTCCGGTGGCCCACTCTTCACGCTGGATGGCAAGGTCGTCGGCGTCAACACGCTCGTCGTTCGCCAGTCGGGGAATGGCATCTCCGCCGAGGGACTGGGCTTCGCGATCCCGAGCGACACGGTCCTCCAGGTGAGCCAGGCGATCATCGAAGACGGTCTGGTCGAGCGCCCGTATCTCGGCATCACGTTCCAGCAGATCTCTCCGACCGCCGCTGCCGCGCTTGAGATCGATGTCGAAACTGGCGCGCTCGTCGTCGAGATTCAGCCGGGTCCGGCTGCTGACGCAGGTGTCGAGGTCAACGACGTCATCACCCACATCAACGGCGATGAGGTGAACGAGGACAACACGCTGACCGATCTGCTCTTCGAGTATGAGCCGGGTGACACTGTCGAACTGACTGTCTACCGCGACTCAACCGGCGAGACGCTGACACTCGACGTCACGCTCGGGACGCGCCCGGAAGGCCTCTAATCCGCCGACACTGAGCGGTCCCTGCCGCTCGCTCCATACCCCCTTACCCAGGATGCCCGCCAACCCGGCGGGCGTCCTCGTTTGTTCCTGTGGGCCATTCCTCAGGACCGGAGTACCGTCGTCACCTCCCCGTTCCTACCAGATACTTGAAGTGTATCGGTGATGAACCAGGGAGCAGATCGGCGTGAACCTCACCAGGGACGAACTCTCAGCGTTGGCGATCGTTGCGATCGTCGCTCTACTGTTGGGCGGTGTCGCCGGCGCGGGCGCCGGGGTGCTTGCGGCCCGACAGGTTGGCGGCGATGACGATCCGGTCGCCGTCGTCGCCACGCAGCCTCCCGCCCCAACGCCTGAGCCAACCAGCGCGCCCCCGACCGCGACCGTTGAAGTCGCCACCCCAACGCCCGAGATTCCAACCGTCACCGGTGACGATGCGCCATCTGGTGAGCCGCTGGCGGACCTCGTGACGCGGATCAACCCCGCTGTCGTAACCGTCATCAACCAGCAACTCTTTGAGGGATTCTCCACGACTGGTGCCGACCTGTTGCCGGTCGGTAGTGGAACCGGCTTCGTCATCTCCGACGACGGCTACATCGTTACCAACGACCACGTCATTTCCGACAGTAGCGCGATTGAGGTCATCTTCCACGACGGCACCAGCGTCGAAGGACAACTGGTCGGCACCGATCCATTCACGGACCTGGCCGTCGTCAAGATCGAAGGGGGCGTCCCCGGTGTCGTGCCGCTCGGCAGCACGGCTGGCCTGCGTCCGGGCGATGGCGTCGTCGCGATTGGTAGCGCGCTGGGTAACTACACCAACACCGTCACGACCGGTGTCGTCTCCGGTCTTGGCCGCCGCCTGGAGATATCGTCCGGTGTCGCTTCAGAAAACCTGATCCAGCACGATGCGCCGATCAATCCAGGCAACTCAGGCGGGCCACTGTTCAACCTGTCTGGTGAGGTGATCGGCGTCAACACCTACGCGATCCATCAGGCCGCCGATGGCCGCTACGCCGATGGACTGGGCTTCGCGATCACGAGCGAGACGGTCCAGCAGATCGTCGCCATCCTGATCGCCGAAGGCCGTGTCGATCGTCCCTACTTCGGCGTGTCATACGTCGAGTTGAACCCGGTCGTCGCGATCGTCGAAGGGTTGCCGGTCGAACACGGAATCCTCGTCACGAACGCACCGTCGGGCGGACCGGCTCGCGAGGGCGGCATCGTTGAAGGGGACATCATCACCGCCATCAACGGCCAGCGGATCGACCAGGAGCATCCGTTCGTCAACCTGCTCTATCAGTTCCAGCCGGGCGACACGATCGACGTTGAGTTCTATCGCCGCGCCACCGGCGAAACCGTCGTCGTGCAACTGACACTGGACTCGAGAACATGACGGAGAACGTCGGAAATCGGGAAACCAGCATCAACTCAGTGGACACGCCGCAACGAAACCAGTCAATTCCCGATTCCCGACACCCGAATTCCGCCAAACGGAGGTAGCCATGCAATCGCCAATCCGGAGGTCCGCCGAGTTGCCGTCAGCCACACGGGTGCTGGCAATCTGTGCGCATCCGGACGACATTGAGTCGTGGTGTGGTGGCACGCTGGCACTGCTGGTCGAGCGTGGCTGTGAGGTGCGGCTGGCAGTCTGCACGCCTGGTGAGAAAGGGAGTGCCGACCGGCACGTGACGGCGGCGCAGGTCGCTGAGACGCGCATCCGCGAGCAGCGCGCGGCGGCTGCCCGGCTCGGTATCTCGGCTGTTCGCTTCCTCGATGGCCGGGACGGCGAACTTGAGGACACCCAGAACTTCCGTGCTCAGATCGTCCGTCTTCTGCGGGAGTTCCAGCCGGAGGTCGTTTTCACCCACGACCCAGAGCACCCATACCCGCCGTACATCGCTCATCGCGACCACCGTGTTGTCGGCCGGGTTGTCCTCGATGCCGTCTATCCGGCCGCTCGGGACCACCTCTTCTTCCCCGAGCAACTGGCCGAGGGTCTGACGACGCACGCCGTCAGCCAGGTCTGGCTGTTCGCCAGCCTGATCGCCACGACGGCCATCGACATTTCTACCACCCTCGAACGCAAGATCGTCGCGCGGCTCGATCACCGATCGCAAACAGGCGACCCCGACGACCTGCGCGTCTCCTGGCGCGATCGTGCCGCTGCCATCGGCGCACCCTTCGGCCTCCCCGCCGCCGAAACCTTCACCGTCGTCGTCCTCTAGCCCACAGGATCGCTTGGAACTGATCGCTCCGCCATCAGCACATCGAGCGCCACCCAACAAAAAGCCTGCCCCGGCCAACACTGACCAGGGCAGGCTACAAGCTAATGGCTAACCGCTATCGGCTAACAGCTACTCAGCTGATCGCGTACGTCACGTAGACCGTCAGGACGACTTCCGTCTGGCCAGGGTTGATCGTCGGGGCGCTGGAGCGAATGGCGTCCTCGGCGACTGCACCGCCGCCGTTGAATGGGACGGCCGGGGACGACGGGGCGTACCCCTCGCTGATGACCTGGATCGGTCCGAGCGTCGCGTTTGCGAGTCGCGCCAGTTCAGTCGCCTTCGCCTCGGCGTCAGCGACGGCCAGTTCGCGCGCCTGCTGGATCGCGGCGGCTGGATCGTCGAGGCCGAACCAGATCCCACCGACGTTGTTTGCACCGGCGTCGATCGCTGCCGAGATCACGTTGCCGGCGTTGTCGATGTCACGGATCTTGGCGGTGACAGTATGCGAGACGACGTAGCCGGTTACCGGCTGCCCCTCGCGCTCGTAGTCACGCTCGGCATAAATCGAGTAGTTGCCGGTCTGGATGTCGTCTTCCGCGACGCCGTTCGCGCGGAGTGCGGCGATGATCGAATCCATCTTCTCATCGGCGGCGGACTGGGCCGCGTTCAGTTCCGCGTGGCGCTCATCGACCCCGACCGACATCATGACGACGTCCGGCGCAAGCGAGACGCGTCCCTCACCATTGACACTGATTGTCCGTGTCGTGTCTGTCTCCGCTGCCGTGGCGCCGGAATCGCCGCGGCTTGCGACACCGATCGCGAGCGCCATCACCAGCGCCATCGCGACCAGCACCCCTGCTATTGGCAGGGCCCTGTTCCCGATCTGCATTCGTCTTGCCCTTTCACGCCGAGACTCACATTATCGTTAGTGAGTAGACGCTGGCAGATCACGAACGGTTCCCGAATAGCGGGGCTGCAGGTGATGCATCACATACATCTCAAGTTGCTCGGCTCGAAGCGGTGGGGCGAAGTGGTAGCCCTGGGCCAGATCGCAGCCAAGATCGCGGAGTTGCTGGAGTTGGAGTGATGATTCGACACCTTCGGCGACGACGAGGATGCCCAGCGTGTGAGCCAGGCCGATCGTCGCCTCGACAATCGCGCAGGCTTCCGGCTCGCGGCCGAGGCCGTCGATGAATCCCCGGTCGATCTTGATGACATCGACTGGAAAGCGTCGCAGGTAGGCCAGTGACGAGTAGCCGGTGCCAAAGTCATCGATAGCGATCTGCACGCCCAGTTGCTTGAGGCGTTTCAAGCGCTCGACCGAACTCTCCGCATCGTCCATGACGACTGTCTCGGTCAGTTCAACCATCAGTTGCTCAGCCGGCAGGCCAGTCTCGGCCAGCACGGTCGCGATCATGTCGACAAGATCCGGCTGCTGGAACTGGCGCGCTGAGAGGTTGACGCTGATCATGAACGCTGGCAGGCCGTCGTGTGAAGCGGTGCTCGCGTCGTTCCGCGTTCGCCAGTTGGCCGCCTGCTGGCACGCTTCGCGAATCACCCACGCGCCAAGTTGGACGATTAACCCGGATTCCTCGGCAAATGGGATGAACTCGCCCGGCGAGATCATGCCTCGCTCCGGATCGTCCCAACGCACCAGCGCTTCGCAACCGACGACCGCTCCGGTCGCGAGTTGAACCTTCGGCTGGAAGACCAGCCGCATCCGGTCGTTTTCGATCGCGGCCCGAAGTTCCTCCTCCATCTGGAGGCGCCGCAGTGATGCCGCGTGCATCTCGGCGTCGAAGACATCGTGCCGGTTCTTGCCGAGGTGCTTTGCACGGTACATCGCGACGTCAGCATGGCGCAGCAGGTCTTCGCTGGTGTCGTTGCCCGACTCGCTGATTGCAATGCCGGTGCTGATCGTAATCGTGATGTCGCGCCCTGCCAGCCGGAACGGAGCCTCGAACGCCCGCGAGATTCGCTCGGCAACCTCGACGGCTCCGGAGAAGTCGGTGATATCCGGCAGCAGGATCGCGAACTCATCGCCACCAAAGCGCGATACCGTGTCGCCAGCGCGAATGCAACTGGCAATCCGGGTCGCGGCATCAACCAGCAACCGGTCGCCCTCGCCGTGACCGAGGCTGTCGTTGACCACCTTGAAGTCGTCGAGATCGAGAAAGAGCACGCCGATCGAACCACCATGACGCTGCGCGTGAACGAGTGACTGTTCCAGCCGATCCAGCAGCAGCGCCCGGTTCGGCAGGCCAGTTAGCGTGTCGTGCAGGGCATCGTGCCGGAGTTGCGCTTCGAGCCGCTTGCGCTCGGTGATGTCCTGCATCTGCGCCAGGAAGTAGGGCTGATTCTCGTCGCTGCCACGCACCCGTGACAGGCTCAGGATCGCCCAGACGACCTCCCCATCTCGGTCCAGATACCGCTTCTCTAGCTCGAAGCTGTCGATCTCCCCGGTGACGAGCCGTTGCGCGTACGGCAGGTGCAGATGCCGGTCCGATGGGTGTGTTACGTCGACCGAGTGGAGTTTGAGTAGCTCGGATTCCGAATAGCCCAGCAGTTGCGAATAGGCGGCGTTGACTCGCAGGTAGCGGCCTTCGATGTCCATCAGCGCCATCGCGACAGATGCGTCATCGAAGGTGCTGCGGAAGCGTGCCTCGCTCTTGCGGAGTGCCTCCTCAGCCTCGCGCATCGCCGTGACATCGACAAACGCCCCCTGCCAGCTGACCGGCCGTCCCTCAGCGTCGTAGACCAGCCTGGCCTCGTCGTGGACGTGGACAATCCGTCCATCGCGGGCAATCAGCCGGTAATCGACATTGAAGACCCCTTTGGTCTGGTCGGCCTCCTTGTCGGCCTGCATCACTTTTTCGAAGTCTTCCGGGTGGATCAGCGACGCCCAGCGCGCCTTGTTCGTCCACTCCTCGATTGGATACCCCAGCAACGCCTCGACCTGTGGGCTGAAGTACATCCCCGACGAGTGATCGCTGGTTGGATCGAAGACTTCCCGGTAGGTGACGACCGGCACCTGCTCGACCAGCGTCTGGTACTCCCGCCAGGCTGTCTCAGCCTGGTTGTACATCCGGGCGCTGTCGATCGCGACCGATGCGAGTTGCGCGAGTTGGACGAGCAACCATTCGTCGGTTTCCGTGAACTCGCCGTCATCCTTGTCCGAGAGCTGGATCAGGCCGAGGTTGAGACCGTTTCGGCTGACCAACGGAGCCGCCAGCCAGCCGCGCAACGGAAGGTGCGTGGACGCTGCGGCACCGAAGCCACGCCATGCGGGGTGCGCTTCCAACTCCTCCTGCGTCATCCGCATCGGGCGGTTGTTCTCGCAGACGAGCCGGTATATGCCCGAACCGTCCGGCATGCCTTCATACTCGCGCCAGGCAGCGTAGCGGTCCGAGAGCGAGACGCAGGTCACGACCTGCGCCCAGTCCTGGTTGACGGTCAGGCTCGTGACGGACTGGTGCGCGCCAATCAGTGAGCGGGCCTGCTCAGTGACGATCGCTGCCAGTTCATTCAGCGTGAAGGTCGTGTTGAGTTTGAGCGACGCCTGAGCGAGATCGCGCAATTGCCTCGCGCGCATCTCCAGTTCCACCTGAGTGCGGCGCAACTCATCGATGTCGGTCGTGACCGTCGACTGCATTGATGCGGTGTTCACCGGCTCGGTGATCGTAACGACTGCCCGCGAACGCCCGGTTCCGTCGATTCTTGAAACCCGCACGATCTCTCGCTGTCCACCCGGTCTGAGGAAGCACTGTGTGTATTCTGAGCTAGCTCCACTGAGGACAGCGGCGATTCCGTTTGAGATGCGGTTCGCGTCGAGGGCGCTGACGTCGAGCAGGTTCTCCAGGTCGTCCAGAAGGCACGAGCCAACCACGGACATGCCCGAACCGGCATCTGCGAGCCACGCGCGATTGGCGAACGCGACCCGGCCAGCACCGTCAACGACGGCAATACGGTCGCTGAGGGCATCGAGAACAGACGCACTCGAACCGAGTGCGTCAGGGAATGGGTACGTGGAATCTGGCGTCACGCCTGAAGATTTCATCCACCAACCGGACCACTGAGAACCATGTTAGATTGCCGCATTGTTTCCGAACAGTATGAGGGCTTGCATGGCATTTGCGGCTGGCCCGTTCGTCACGGTTTCGCGGTAGCCAGCGGTCTGGCCGTCGACGTGCGATGGTCTACGCGAACCGCCAGCCGGTTGATCGGCTTGCGCCCACGTCCGTGGATAGATACGCTCTACGGTCGGATCGTCGGAGCGCGGGCGCGCAACGCCCAGTGGCGCAGCGGCGCGATGGCGCCCAGTGATCGTGAGTGAGCAACGATGGCAAGCAAAGATCCTCAGCAGGCGTTCCAGCAGCGTATCCGCCAGCGGATGCGTGAGGGGTGGCAACTCGTCGGTCGCAGCGACGACCCGCCCAAGGCCCGTCTGCGACGCCGGGCGGACACCCAGAAGGGACCCCGCCGGGACCCCGACAACATGATGTTCCAGCACGTCTATCGTGAGATCTGGATCGACGACGACGGTGCCCTCAAGGACGAAGAATCGGTCGAACAGGTTCGCTAGCGGAACGCTGTGACACATTTGTGATGGCGTTCCGCTGTCAGGCCCTCGCAATCGGCTGCTAGACTTATCCGCATAGCAAGTTCATGGTGCGGTATCGGCACGTCCCGAGCGCGAGGGCCCTCGATGACCTTACCCGGCGCATGGTTGCGCCTTGCCCTGGCTAGACTTCGTCATTTCCTGCGTCCACGGCATCTCCCAGCCCTGGTCCTGGCGGTGTACGTCCCGTTCGCGTTTCTGCATACCGCTGCGACAACCAGCACCGCCCATTTCGATCTCCCCCGCGCCGAACTGCGCAGCCTTGGCGATCCGTTCGAGGCGCTCGAATACATCCGCACCGAGAACATCACGACCATCGATCACCTCGATGCTCTCGCCGTCGATCCGGCCCAGTCCGACGATGAGCGGTTGGCGTACCAGCACGCTCCCCTCCTGCTGATGCCCCCCGACCGTGCGCTGCGGCTGGACGATACGATTCTCGGCCTCTATTACACGATCTCTGAATCGACGTTCGAGTCGTCAACGGCGATGACGATTCGCTACTACCTCTGGTTCACCGATGAGAGTGGCGGAATGGAGATCGAGGAACGGATGGCCCGCTACGGTCACCCGCTCGATCGCGAACTGGTCTACCGTGTCACGTTATTCAACGGCGAGGTGATGGCTGCCTACTACCAGGCGCCACACCACCGGCAGGTCCGCTTCGATTACGACGGCAGCCGCCGGGCAGTCTTCCGGATCGCCAGCGCCAACCACAACTTCCGGCGTGTCAGCAGCGCGGAAGTTGAGCGCGTCGGGGCGGACCATCTGTTGGCGCTCAAGCCGCACGTCGAGACGGCCCGCAATTACCGCAACCCCGACTACCTTGGCCTGGCCGCTCGTGAGGTCTGGCTCCAGCACGGCGTCGACATGAGCGAGTACGTCTACATCGCGTTCTACAACCCGGACTACACCGGCGAAGTGACGCTCTCGGTCCGGGTCAACGGCCGCTGGTATTACCTGCACGAAGCGCTCGGGACCGGCATCACGACCCACGGGTACCGCCGCGTCGCGATCCACGTTGGCTCACGCCCATTGCCGGGCGACATCGAGGAGATTCGGATCGTCACCCGCACCCAGGACCGCGTGCCGATCGATGTCTCGTCCGTCTACGTCCTGCCCGGCCCACAGATCGAGGGCTAACTTCCTGCTATCCTGCGGCAATCACACTGTCTCGGGGATGACATGCGCCGTTCGTAG
>Ga0180215_1001142_pt1 | contig 30313 bp, 25 predicted proteins | sample eDN3rd37CBELigBY_FD_128871 | JGI IMG/M metagenome (GOLD analysis project Ga0180215, IMG submission 128871) | Enriched backyard soil microbial communities from Emeryville, California, USA - eDNA 3rd pass 37_C BE-Lig BY (version 2) (version 2) | ecosystem: Environmental > Terrestrial > Soil >...
CGGAGCCTCCCCCGCCCGACCCTTCCCCTCGGGTCCTCCAGACGGGGCCTCCCCCTCGGGGCGGCGTTGCCGCCCCTGCGGGGTCTCCGCTCCCTCCTGCGCGATTCCGCTCCAGGGGAGTACCCCCCGCCCACGCTGCAGGTATTGAACTGGCGTATTCGGTATTACCACGGTCGATGCTACCTCGAGCAGACGCCCCCCGGAGGGACCTTCACTTCGCCCGCCCCCGCGATTAGATTTCTTCGCGAAAATAGCGGTCGTCGCACCGCGCAGACCCCGAATCCGAGGGGATTGACAGCGAAGGCACGACCCATTAAGTTTTGTGTTCTAAACCGCTGACGCGGGGTGGAGCAGTCTGGTAGCTCGCCGGGCTCATAACCCGGAGGTCGTGGGTTCAAATCCCACCCCCGCTATACGACTCGGACCGGGTCCGAGCCAATCGATCCAGGGAGTGGCCGAGCCACCTCTCGCGAAATAGCGCCCGGGGCGCTGTCGTGAACCGGATCCCTGGACCGAACCCCGGGTGGGAAAGCTGGATCGGTAGGGCCTATTGGCCGACCGCCCACACCCGCCCGCGCCGCCAACGCCGCGCGGGCTTTTCCTTGGGCGGGCCGAGCGCAGACACCTGCTGACGTGGATGTGCACCGACGACGGCACGCACGTAACCGCGGCTAGCGCAGGAGTGAGCGGCCAGGTAGCTCAGTTGGTAGAGCACACGACTGAAAATCGTGGTGTCGGCGGTTCGATCCCGTCCCTGGCCATCGAGTAGGTCCGTAGCTCAATTGGTAGAGCACCGGTCTCCAAAACCGGCGGTTGGGGGTTCGAGTCCCTCCGGGCCTGTAGCCGGTACGACGACCGGATGAAGATACGGCGTAGACGACGCCGAACTTTGACAAACGAATCAGTATCTGCCCCCATCGTCTAGTGGCCTAGGACGTCGCGTTCTCAGCGCGAAAACCGGGGTTCGATTCCCCGTGGGGGTACTGAGGGACGGCCGAGTGGCCTCTCGCGACTGGCGGTGGCCCGATGGTTGCCGGCTCGCGTAGCTCAGTGGTAGAGCACTCCCTTGGTAAGGGAGAGGTCGTGGGTTCAATCCCCATCGCGAGCTCCAGTTGAGGCCCCCATCGTCTAATGGTTAGGACACCAGTCTTTCAAGCTGGCAGCCGGGGTTCGACTCCCCGTGGGGGCGTGAACGCCGCTTCATGCGGGAGATGCCCGGCGACTCGGGAACTCCAGTAGTCTGACGAGTGGGGCGGTAATACACAAGCGGGAATAGCTCAGTTGGTAGAGCGTCTGCTTGCCAAGCAGAAGGTCGCCGGTTCGAGTCCGGTTTCCCGCTCTGAAGCAGGATTCGGTAATTGGGATCCAGGATTAGGGGAGTTGCTCCCCCGAATCGACGCCGATCCCGGAATGCCGAATCCCGAATCCTGAAAAGATTTTGGGGCTGTAGCTCAGCCGGTTAGAGTGCCGGTCTGTCACACCGGAGGTCGCGGGTTCGAGTCCCGTCAGCCCCGCTACGAGTTGATTGACAATTCGGGTTGGTGAGTAGAGCAGCAAACGGAAGGGCCGGATTCGGACTCCGTACCAGATTCGCTAGCTCTGCAGAGCGATGGGTCGGGGCTGTAGCTCAGCTGGGAGAGCGCCTGAATGGCATTCAGGAGGTCAGGGGTTCGAGCCCCCTCAGCTCCATTCGCTCGGGTGGCGGAATTGGTAGACGCGCAGGATTCAGGATCCTGTGAGGGCTAACCTCGTGAGGGTTCGAGTCCCTCCCCGAGCATTCGGAATTGCGCGCCTATCGGCCGCCGTTCACAGGTTAATGCCCACGTGCTGGAATTGGTAGACAGGCTGGTTTGAGGGACCAGTGCCGGCAACGGCGTACAGGTTCGAGTCCTGTCGTGGGCATCTAGAGGTGGGGTACCGAAGCGGCTAAACGGGGCAGACTGTAAATCTGCTGGGCCACGCCCTACGTAGGTTCGAATCCTACCCCCACCATCCTAGCAGATGACTATTGGGAAATCAGGGCGCGTAGCTCAGTTGGTTAGAGCGCTACGTTGACATCGTAGAGGTCAGAGGTTCGAGTCCTCTCGCGCCCACTTCAGGATTCAGGGGTCACGACGCAGGGTCGCCGAGCGCTGTCGGCCTCTGGATACCCGGTCAGGCACACTGGATGCTGATACGGGGCTGTAGCTCAGCTGGGAGAGCGCCTCGTTCGCAACGAGGAGGTCAGGGGTTCGAGCCCCCTCAGCTCCATGGGCCTTCGAGGCCACCGCCACCGTAGCTCAGTGGTAGAGCACTCGATTCGTAATCGAGCGGTCGTCGGTTCAATCCCGACCGGTGGCTCTGCAGCGGAACGCTGTCACCGGACGCGGGTATTCGAATGAGCCCGTCCACGGCAGCGGAGCGGTTCGTGCGGAATCTGCTCCGACCCCGAAGCGGGGCCGCTGAAAGAGATGTGATGTGCGCGGGAGTAGCTCAGTTGGTAGAGCATCAGCTTCCCAAGCTGAGGGTCGCGGGTTCGAGCCCCGTCTCCCGCTCTGATCGGGATGCAGCAATTGGGATTCGGGATTCGGGGGATCACCCTCGTTGAATTTCCCGACCCCCAAATGCCGAATGCCAGATCCCGATGATTCATTGCCCCTTGGTGTAATTGGCAACACGCCTGACTCTGGATCAGGAGAGTCCTGGTTCGAACCCAGGAGGGGCAACTAATTCGCGCCAAGAGCGCACATGGGGAGAGGTGGCCGAGAGGCTTATGGCGGCGCCCTGCTAAGGCGTTGGGCAGAAATGCCCGCGTGGGTTCGAATCCCACCCTCTCCGCTGCTGGACAGGCGGGACTAGCCGCCCGCCGCGCTGGACGGGTGGCCGAGCGGCTTAAGGCGCACGATTGGAAATCGTGTGGGGTGAATAGCCCTCGTGGGTTCGAATCCCACCCCGTCCGCTGAGGAGACCGGGGAGTAGCTCAGCTTGGTAGAGCACTGCGTTCGGGACGCAGGGGTCGCAGGTTCAAATCCTGTCTCCCCGATTCTGGTCTACGCTTTGGGAGACAGGCAAACTCACCAACTCGTACGGAACCCGGTGGGGCGCAAGCCTCACCGGGTTTTCGTATTATTACCGGCGGGGTGGTGCGATCGCCTGATACCCAATCCAGTCGTTCGGGCGTCGCTCCTTCCTTGTGTACTTCCCTTCCATGTCTGGATCCCCTCCCGGGAATTATCTGCGCTGGATCTCGGCTATCTGGCGATCGGTACCGTCGACTCCACCTCTCAGATCCGGAACGCCCTTCCCCTCGCCGTGTAGCACCCTAACGGGCTGATCCGCTGTATCTAACGTTTGTACATACGGTTAGACCATATATAGGCAAGAGCACCCTGGCGGCCCGATTCGTCGGAACGGTTCCACTGCGTCCGAATGCGGGACCGGCGGTGCTTCGATGCGCTCCGGCGCAGAGTGCGATCACCCGTACGCCGTATAGTACTTCGCGGGAGTAGAGCAATGAGCAACGTCGCTCTCCTGGCGCTCATCGTGGGCGCGACCGCCACCCCGGCGCCCGCCGTGCAGGTTGGTGCCGCCGGGGAGTGCGTGGTCTCGACTGAGACTGGGGCGCCGCCGTCGTCTGCCGATGAACGGAAGGCTTTGGCCGCTTGCAATGAGGCGCGTAACCGGTTTGCGGAGCTCTTCGGCGAGCCGGTCCCCGGGGTCCGGATCATCTTCTGGGACGAGCCGCACTATCGGATGGGGCTCCTGCAAGGCGAGGCGGCGATCTTCTGGCCGACTGGTGAGGCGATGACCCCGCAGAAGGTGGATCCGGCCGTCGCGGAGCTGCACCTCGAGAAGCAGTGGCGAGAGGTCCTACCGCACGAGATCGCGCACCTCCTCCTCGCCGTCCGCTTCTTCCGCGAAGACCATGGTCCCGCGGACGGTTACGGCACCCCGCTCCCCGATTGGCTGGACGAGGCGGTCGCGATCTGGGCGGAGCCGCCGGCGAGTCTTGAGAAACGGGTGGCGCAGGCGCGGGAGCTCCCCGCCGAGTACCTCGACCTACGCTCGATCCTGACCCGGCCACACCCCGCCGCCGGGCAGTCCGCGGGTTACATCGCCCGGGACGGCACCGCCCGCCCCGCCGACTTCGAGCTCTGGGCCTTCTACCCCCAGGCCGTCGCCGTACTCGCCTTCATTCACGAGCACGGCGGCTCGGCAGCGACGCAGGAGCTCGTGCGACGTCTCCTCGCCGACCTGAGTGACCTCACCCCACTGGCCGGGCTCCCCGGCCTCCCCGACGACTTCGGAGGCGTGGAGGCACTCTGGAAGGAGTGGTTGGCGCGAGGGGATCGATGAGGTAAGGGCTCGTGACGACGGTGGCGCGCCCGGCGTCGTCGATTGGAAAACGACATCTTCCCTTGCACCTTATGCCTGCCGGAGGAGTCCGATCCTCTCGTGCCCTGCCCCACCGCCGCGCCGGGTGCGACGCCCGCCGCAACCGGCCTCGCGGGGCTTGCAACAGAGCAGGTTCCGTTGTAGATTTTGTATTCTGTTCGGGTTCCTGGAGGCGTAGTCCTAACTGGTAAGGCACCGCACTCGAAATGCGGCGGGCGCAAGCCCTTGGGGGTTCGAGTCCCTCCGCCTCCGCTAGCGTGATACCATGATTTGCGGCCCCTCGGCGCTCCGCGTGTCGAGGGGCTCTGCACATCCCTGACAGCAGGATGTACAGCAGCGCCGCCGTCCTCATCGTTTCCACTCCGTAGATCCACTTCCTCATTCTCCCCCACATGCTTGTCAGCCCCTTGCCCGTCCGGCACGTTACCTGCTATCATTGGCAAGATGCCATACAGGAGGTGACGCATGGGCGTCGGACAGGCGATCGATAATTTCGGTGGCCCGGAGATCTTCGGCACCGAGGTCCATTCTGAGGTCGAATTCGTCGAGAGGATCGAAGAGGGGCTGCCGGTGCGGGCGGTGGACAAGCTCCTCGAGCTGGGTGACCTGACCGAGGCGGATCTCGACCAGGTAATTCCTCGGCGCACCCTATCCCACGCGCGTAAGCGGGGACGTTTCTCGGCGGACCAGTCGGACCGGATAGTCCGGGCGGCGCGAATATACGCCCGTGCGCACGAGGTCTTCGGGGACAGGGAGAAGGCGAACCGGTGGATGCGTCGCCCGAACAGGGCGTTGGAGGGTAAGGCGCCGATCGAGTTCCTTCGTACGAGCAACGGCAGCGATCTCGTCGTCGCGGTCCTCGACCGCATCGCCTACGGCGTCTACACGTGATAGCGTGGCGGCTTGCCACCTCGCTCTACCCGCCGCTCACTGGCGAGGGGGCTCGTAAACGGGGCGGACGCTGGAATTCCCCAGGCGTACCGATGGTCTATGCATCGGAACACCTATCGCTGGCCGTTCTCGAAATCTTGGTCCATCTCGAATCGGACGATCTCCCGAACAATCTGATCGCGTATCGTCTGGACGTTCCCGATGGTCTCGTCGAGCACCCCGAAGAGGTTCCCGACGACTGGCTCGCCGATCCCCTGCGTCGGCAGAGCCGTCGATACGGAGATACCTGGGCTGTCGAGCAACGCAGCGTGGCGCTGGCGGTGCCCTCGGCGATCGTCCCCTCCGAGTCCAATGTCCTCCTCAACCCCTTGCACCCGCGATTCGGTGAGGTCCGGATAGTTGACCAATTCCCCTTCGCTCTGGACCACAGACTCCAATAGTCATCCCAGCGCGTAACGCGGCGCATATCATTACCTGCGGGGATCGGACTGAGTACGGAAGGATCCGATATCGTTCCGAGCCGGAATCGCTCACGATATAGACCTGCTGCACACTCCCCCCAACGCTTCGCCGTCCAAACCTGTACTAGGTATCACGAATCGATACGAGTCACAGCGGTGCGCTATGCTCCGCCGTCCCGAAACGTTTCGCCCTCGGACGAACCATACCCGAGTATTGTGATTGCTGTCCCGCGGCGCACCTGCGCCACGGCATATTCATCTCGATCGACAACGATGCGAAAGGTCATACACTCCCTAGCCGTACTCGCCCTCGCCTTCGCGGGCGCCTGTGCTTCTTCCGCCCGGAACTCGTCCGAGGCACCAGGGCCGACCGCGCCCATGACCCCCGACCAACACCGCAACGAAGCCCTCCGGCTCGCGCGGCGCAGCGACCACATGGTCACCTACAACCTCCTCTGCGGCGGCGGCCCGCCGGGGCGGCCGCGGGGGGCGAGGGCAACGCCTCGGCCTACCAAGCTCTTCGACGACTTCTTCTACGTCGGGTTGGGGAGCGTGGGCGCGTACGTGATACGTACCTCTGCCGGGTTGATCCTGATCGACGCGCTGCACAACGAAGACGAGGCGCGTGACGTCATCGTCCCGGGGATACGGTCGCTCGGGTTGGACCCGGCGCAGATCAGGTACGTCGTCATCTCGCACGGCCACATGGACCACTACGGCGGCGCCCGCTACATCGCAGAGACGTACGGCGCGCGGGTGGTAGCGAGCGCCGCGGACTGGGAGCTGATGCGCGGGCCGCGCGCCCCTGCACGTGACCTGGTTGCCGTGGACGGGCAGGATCTCACCCTCGGCGACTTCTCGATGACGCTGGTCCATACCCCGGGCCATACCCCGGGCACCCTCTCCTTCATCATCCCCGTCTCGCACCTCGGTACACGGCATACGCTAGCGATGTGGGGCGGGACGGGGCTGCCGCGGCACCCGGCGGCGCGACGGCAGTACGTCGCCTCGCTCGAGCGGTTCGAGAAACTCGCCAGGGAGGCGCGGGTCGACGTGGTGCTGAGCAACCATCCCTTCGTGGACGGCAGCCTCGCCAAGATGAACACGCTGCACGCCGACCCTGCCGGGCCGAACCCATTCGTCATCGGGCAGGATCGCTACGCCGACTTCATCGGGATCCTGAAACACTGCGTGTCGGCTACGATCGTGGCAGGCTCTTAGCGAACGACGTGTCGTAGACGACGAGGTGCGCTCCGACCCCGTCGTCGTCTACCGCCTCGCTACGCCCCGGAGATCGAGTTCTTCAACGAGGATCATCGTGGAGAGAGAGTCAATGCGAACCTCGTCGACAATCATCGCCCTGGCCGTCCTCGTCCTCGCGGCGTGGTCGCGCCCGCAGCTCGCGATCTCGCAGGACGTGCCGGCGGAGCCCGGCGTCGCGAACGCTCCGGCGGAGGACGCGGCCCGGGAACAGACCGCCGACCAGCAGGTCCGTCACGTCCTCAACCGCCTGACCTTCGGCCCACTACCGGGGGACGTCGAACGGGTCCGGAAGATGGGCGTCGACCAGTGGATCGAATGGCAGCTGAACCCCGAGTCGATCGACGACCGGAAGGTCGAACGGATCGTTGCGCAGTTCCCGCTCCTCAAGAAGACGAGCGTGGAGCTGGCGCGCGACTATCCGCCGGAGGGGGCGCTGGCCACGCAGCTCATGCGGAGCGGCCGACCGCTCACCTCCGCGGACTCGGCGAAGCTGCGCGCCGCGGGGCGTGAGTCGTTCCGCGTCGCCCGGGAGATGCAGGCTGCCCGGGTGATCCGCGCGGTGGCGAGCGAGCGGCAACTGCTGGAAGTCATGACCGATTTCTGGCTCAACCACTTCAACGTCCACTCGGGGAAGGAGCGGGTCCGCTACGCACTCCCGGAATACGAGAGGACGATCCGGGCGCACGCGCTCGGGAAGTTCCGCGACCTCCTCGGCGCCGTCGCCAAGAGCGAGGCGATGCTGCAGTACCTCGACAACTTCCAGAGCGTCGCCGACCCGTCGCGCAAGACGCTGCGCCCGCAGCGCGCCACCCTCGACGTCACCGCGCCCGACGACGCTCGCGGCCAGCGAGGCCAACGCGGCCGGATGGGGCGGCGCGGCCAGCGCGGCCCGGGCGATCAGCAGCCGCAGATCCGCCGCGGTCTCAACGAGAACTACGCCCGCGAGCTCCTCGAGCTGCACACCATGGGCGTCGACGGCGGCTACACGCAGCAAGACGTGACCGAAGTGGCACGCGCCTTCACGGGGTGGACGGTGCGCGGCGCGCCCGAGCCACCGCGGATCCGCTGGAACCTGGACGAGGGGTACGGCTTCGTCTTCCGCCCGGAACGGCACGACGCCGAGGAGAAGGTCGTCCTCGGGCACCGGCTCCCCGCGGGGCGCGGGATCGAGGACGGCGAGGAGGTGCTGGACATCTTGGCACGCCACCCGTCGACGGCGCGGTTCATCGCGACGAAGCTGGCGCGTCGCTTCGTGAGCGACTCGCCCCCGCTCGACCTCGTCGACCGGGCCGCGGCGAAGTTCCTGGAGACCGACGGCGACATCCGCGAGACGCTCCGCACGATCATCACCTCGCCCGAGTTCTTCTCGAGCGCCGCCTATCGTTCGAAGATCAAGACCCCGTTCGAGCTGGTGGTCAGCGCCGCCCGCATCCTCGGCGCGCCCCCCGACACGACCGGCCGGACCGAAAAGCTGATCGCCGACCTCGGCCAGCCGATCTTCGGCCGCGCTACCCCGGATGGTTGGCCGGACGCCGCGGAGGCGTGGATCAACACCGGCGCGATCTTGAGCCGCATCAACTTCGGCCTCGCCGCGGCGGGTGGACGCCTCCCGGGGGTCTCGCTCGAGCGGGTGCCGGGGCTCGCGGGGCTGCGCCACAGGAGTCGCCAGGCGCAGGTCGATGGGGTGATCGCCGCGATCCTCGGGGGCGAGGCGTCGCCCGACACACGTGAGGTTCTGTTGAAGGGGGAAAACCCGCTCCTGGCTCGTGACGACACGGAAGAGATGATCATAGACGACACTCCGCGCCGCGCGGCGCCCGGCACCCGGATGGTGGCCGGCGAACGTCGCCCGCGACGCGAACGTCGCAACGAGCCGCTGCGGCTCGACCCCTTCGCCCAGATCGTCGGACTCGCGCTCGGTGCGCCGGAGTTCCAGTGGAAATGAGCTCTTTCGTCACGAGGAGGAGTGATGCAACGTCGAGTCTTCATCAAATCGGGTGCGTTGGCGCTGCTGACCCTGGGGTTGAGCCCGAGCTTCCTGCGGCGGAGCGTCTTCGCGCAGGAGCTGGCCCGGGGCGCGGCGACGCTGGGCGGCGGCAAGACCCTCGTCTGTATCTTCCAGCGCGGCGCGGCCGACGCGCTCAACGTGGTGGTGCCGTTCGGCGACAAGCAGTACTACGCGATGCGTCCCAACATCGCGATCGCTCAGCCTGGCCGGCCGGAGGGCGCGATCGACCTCGACGGCTACTTCGGGCTGCACCCCGCCCTCGCGCCGTTCAAACCCCTCTGGGACCGCGGGCTCCTCGCGCCGATCCACGCCGTCGGTAGCCCGAGCGCCACGCGGTCGCATTTCGACGCGCAGGACTTCATGGAATCTGGGACCCCCGACGTGAAGAGCACACGCGACGGGTGGCTCAACCGCTACCTGGCGGTCACCGGCACCTGCGAGGCCGGGTGCGCCGCGCCGCATACGGGCGGGCCGTCGGCGGAGCACGAGCAATCCCCCTTCCGGGCGGTCGCCATGGCGGCTCAGACCCCGCGTATCCTGGATGGGCCGGCGCCGGCGGTCGCGATGAGCTCGCTCGAGGACTTCACGATACGCGCGTCCGGCTCCGACGCCGAGCGTCGCCTGGAGGCGCTCTACACGCGCGGGACCACCGACCTCGTACACGGCGCCGGGAGCGACCTCTTCGAGGCGATCAAGATCCTGCGCGCCGCGAACCCGCAGAGGTACAGCCCGCAGAACGGCGCGGTCTACCCGAATACCCAGTTCGGCCAGCGGATGCGCCAGATCGCGCAGCTGATCAAGGCGCGGGTCGGGCTCGAAGTCGCCTTCGCCGACATCGGCGGCTGGGACACGCACGTCAACCAGGGGGGCGCCACCGGTAAGCTGGCCAGCCGACTCGACGACTTCGCCCGCTCGATCGCCGCGTTCGTCACCGACCTCGGCGACCGGATGGAGGACGTCCTCATCCTCACCATGTCCGAGTTCGGCCGCACGGCGCGGCAGAACGGGACCGGCGGGACCGACCACGGCCACGCGGGGTGCATGTTCGTGATCGGCGGCTCGGTCAAGGGGCAGAAGATCCACGGCCGCTGGCCGGGCCTCGCCCCCGAGCAGCTCAACGAGGGGCGCGACCTCGCCTTGACTACGGACTTCCGCGCCCTCTTCTCCGAGGTCGTCGCCAAACACCTCGGCGCGCAGCGGCTGGACCTGATCTTCCCCGGGTACAGCGGTTCCGAGAAAGACTGGCCAGGGGTGTTGTGACTAGGATCGATCGCTCTCCGCGGAAACGCTGCGCTCTTCGAGCGGCGCCTTCTCCCGGTCGAGGACCCCGAGCAGGTCGTCGCGGCCGTTGAGCTCGTGGATCGTCGCGCCGGACATGTACGCCGCCCGGGCGAGGAGCTGGGACGCGACCGAGAGGGTCAGGAGCATGAATCCGATCGTGAGGATCCCGGTCAGCGGCCGGGCGAACCCGGTGGCGACCAGGACACCGAGGATGACCAGCGTCGCGCCGATCCCACCCGCCTTGGTGGACGCGTGCATCCGCTGGAAGGCGTCGGGGAACCTTGCCACGCCGAAGGCGGCGAGGAAGATGAAGACCAGCCCCGCGGCGAGGAGCGCGATACCGACTGTCGCCGTGATCATCGGCGGCCTCCTTTCCGCTCGAGGAAGGCCGCGAAAGCGCAGGTCGCGACGAAGTTGATGAGCGCGATGACCAGCGCGATGTCGAGGTACTCGGCGCGCCCGGTCGCCAGGGCGGTGAGGGCGGCGCAGACGACGGCGATCGAGGTCAGCATGTCGAGCGCGACGAAACGGTCGGCGTAGCCGGGCCCGGCGATCATCCGGTAGGCGGCGAGGCCGAAGGGCACGGCGAGCAGGGCGAGGAGTACCGTGGCTGCCGTACCGACGATAGGGTGTATCATGATCCTGCCTCCACTCCCTCCATCTTCAGGATCTGCCGCTCGTAGAGCGCCTTGATGTAGGCGATGCTGGCCTCCCGGTCGGGTGCGTTCAGCACGTGGACGTAGAGGAAGCGGCGGTCGTCGGAGATGTGCACGCAGGTCGAGCCCGGCGTCACCGAGACGAGGTAGGCGAAGAGCGCCACCCCCCACTCGGTCCGTGCGTCGACGGGGACGCGGACGATCGCCGGCTCTCGTTTGCGGCGTGGATGGATCACGAGCTTCGCCACGACGAGCGATGCGGCGACGAGGTCGTAGAGGAAGATCCCGAAGAGGACGACCCCGGCCCAGACGCGACGCAGCGTCTTCATGGCAGCCCCCCCGTCCCCCTACCGAGCGTCAGCTGTTCCGCGGCCGCGCGCACGTACTCGGCTACCGGCTCGACCGCGAGCCCGATCCCCAACGTAGACGACGCCAGCAGTACCAGGGCGACGATCATCGCCAGAGGTATCCGGCGCAACACCCTCCGCGCGCGCGGCGGCGCCTTCCAGAACGCTTGTGACCAGAGCTTTCCCATCGAATAGAGGGTCAGGAACCCGACCACCAGAACCACCACCGCGAGCCAGATCTGGGAACCGCGGAAGGCGGCGTCGATGACGAAGACCTTCGCCCAGAACCCCGAGAGCGGCGGGATACCGACCATCGAGACTGCCAGGAGCGCGAAGACCCCGGCGAAGAAGGGCTGGTTGCTGAGGAGCCCGCCGCAGCGCCGGATGTCGTAGCTCCCGTTCGCCCGCACGACCGCGCCGGCGCCGAGGAAGAGCCCGGTCTGCACCAGCATCGTATGCATCGTATAGAAGATCGCGGCGGTCACCCCGGCGAATGAGGCGAGCGCGAGCCCGACCATTGGGTAGGCGACCTGCCCCATGATGTGATAACCGAGCAGTCGCCGGATATCGACCTGTGCGATCGCCGCGAGCACGCTGACGAGCATCGTCGCGGCGGCGATAACCGCGATCAGCGCTGGGAGCCCGGGGACGACCGGCGCGGCGGCGAGGTCGAAGATCAGGACGAAGACGCGCAGGCAGGCGTAGAAACCGACCTTCGTCAGGAGTCCGGCGAGCGCGGCCAAGATCGTGATCGGGGCGGTGTGATAGGCGGCCGGGAGCCAGAAGAAGAACGGGAAGATCCCGGTCTTGAGCGCGAACCCCGCCAGGAGCAGGAACCCCGAGGCGCTGAGCGTGACCGTAGCCGGCCGGCCCGCCAGCCGCTCCGCCAGGTCCAGCATGTTCAGCGACCCGGCCTCGCCGTAGAGGAGGCCGATCCCGAGGAGGATGAAGGTCGCGCCGAGCATGCTCATCGCGGCGTAGCGGATCGCGCCGTCGATCTGCGCGCGCCGGCGGTCGAGCGTGATCAACCCGATCGCGGTCACGAGCATCAGCTCGAACCAGACGTAGAGATTGAAGATGTCGCCCGCCAAGAAGGCGCCGTTGACCGCAGCCAGCATCGCCAGGAAGAGGGGATCGAACCCCGAGCGCCGGCGCCGGGCACCGATCTCGGCGCGGGAGTAGATCGTGACCGCCAGCGCGATGACGCCGGTCACGGTGACGAGCGCCGCGCTCAGCCGGTCGGCGACGAAGGTGACGCCGAAGGGGGCGCGCCAACCGCCGAAGGCCGTCGCGACGACGTCGCCTTGGGCGACTCGCGCCAGTAGTGCCAGCGCCGCCCCGAGCATGAGCACCACCCCGAGCTCCGAGACGACGCGCTGGACGGCGGGGATCCTGCCGAAGAGGATCGCCGCGCCGGCAGCGGCGAGGGGGACCCCGACCGGCCAGAAGGCGAGTCCGTCGGTCAACGCCTCAACCATCGCTCACCTTACCGTCGAAGGGGTCGCCGAGCCGCTCCGCCGAATGGATCTGGTCGCTGCGGAGGGTCCCGTGGCCGCGATAGGCGCGGAGCGCCAGGGCGGCGAAGATGATCGTGAGCGCCATCCCGATGACGATCGCGGTCAGGATCAGCGCCTGCGGCACCGGGTCGGCAGCGCCGGTCAGCGTCGTCTCCCCCTTGGGGATGATCGGCGGCTGCGCCGAGCGGTTGCGGCCGAGTTGGAAGAGTACGAGGTTCACCGCCGTCGTCATCAGAGAGAGCCCGAGGAGGAGCCGGGCGACGTTGCGGGAGAGCACCATGTAGACCGAGCAACCGACCAGGCCGGCCGCGACGAAGGCGTATAAGATGTTCATCGTTCGGCCGCCCGTTGCAATCCGAAGAGGAAGGCGAGGACCGCGCCCAGCACCACGCTGTAGACCCCAAGGTCGAAGAGGAGCGGCGTCCCCTGCTTGATCGCGACGCCGAAGACGCTCGTCTCGAACCAGAGCTGGGTCAGGTACGCGCCCGTGCCGAAGAGCCCCGGCAGCCCGCTGGCGAGGGCGAGCAAGATACCACCCCCGGCGAGGACGAGGGGGTGGAGCCGTAGCACCTCGCGGGCGCGTTTGATACCGTCTGCGAGCGCGATCAGCGAGAAGGCGAGCGCCGCGACCAGCCCACCCACGAAGCCGCCTCCGATCTCGTTGTGACCGCGCAGCAGGATGATCACCGAGGCGGTGATCAAGAGCACGAAGAAGAGGCGGCTGGTATACGTGAGGATGAACGCCGTCTGGCGCTTCTTCTCGGCGACGACGTCGTCTCGCTTGGTCCTCGGCCCGAGGAGCGACCAGGCGAGGATCGCCGAGAGGGCGACCACGGTACTCTCGCCGAGGGTGTCGAAGGCGCGGAAATCGACGAGGATCACGTTGACGACGTTGCGCCCGAACGCCGCCAGGTAGCTCTCCGCGCCGTAGAACTCCGAGATCTCGGTCTGCGCCGGCGCGCCGAGCAGGTCCACGAGTACCACGAAGACGAGCACCGCGATCGCGGTGGCGAGGGCGCCGTCGAGGGTCCGCTCCCGGCGGGTACGGGAGGGTGGCGCGGCAAGCGGGAGCTTGAGGAGCGCGGCGGTTAGTAGCACCACGATCAGCGCCTCGACCGAGAACTGCGTGAGCGCGAGGTCCGGCGCGCCGTTCATCATGAAGATCAGCGCCGTGGAGAAGCCGACGAGGCCGACCGCGATCATCGACGCCAACAGCGACCTCGCCCGGGCGGCCGCGAGCCCGCCGCTGAGCCCGATCAGCGCGACCGCGGCCGGCCCGAGCTGAAGCACTGGATCATCACCCGGGAGAGGCCAGCGGATCCGGGCGCGCGCCGCTACGATCCCCCAGACGACGAAACCCGCGCCCGCAGCCAGGATGACCCAGATATACCCGCGCAGGTCGCTGCGCTGCAGCCGGCGCGCGGTTGCGGCCGCCAGCGTCTCGGTCCGCCGCACCATCAGCTCGTAGCCGTGCTCGACGTTGTAGCGGTTGAGGAGCGGCCGTTTGCGCAGCGTCAGGTGGATCGGCCGCCAATAGATGAAGATCAGCACCCCGACCCCCACTGCGATGACACTGAGGACGAGCATCGGCGTGACCCCATGCCATATCCCCGCCTCAACCGCCACCGGCTCGCCGTACACGGCCGCGACCGCCGGGTTCAGGACGAACCGGTCGACCCATTCGGGGTCGAGACTGATGAAGAGCCCGAGGAGAGAGAGGGTGAGGGGGCCGAGCAGGAGCCCGGGGGTCTCACGGTGCTTCACCTCCCGGACCCTGATCCGGTGCTTCAAGAAGAATGGGCGCAGGGTGACGATCCCCGCGACCGCCACGATCACCGAGTTGACCAGCACCGCCGCGGCGAGCGGGAACTCGTGCCTGGTACTCTCGAGCTGCGCCTGGAAGAGGAACTCCTTCGTGACGAACCCGAGGAACGGCGGCAGCCCCGCCATCGAGAGACTCGCGAGGGTGGCGGCGAGCGCGGTCAGCGGCAGGTAACGGCCCAGCCCTCCCATCAACCGCAGCTTGCTCAACCCGGTGGCGTGCTGGACCGTCCCCGCGACGAAGAAGAGCGCGGCCTTGTAGAGCGCGTGGGCCAGGATGAAACCGGTCATCGCGACCGTCGCCGTCGGCCCCTCGAGCCCGATGAGGAGGACCAGGATCCCGAGCGACGCGACCGTCGAATAGGCGAGGACGGACTTGAAGTTCTCCGCGCGCAGCGCCTGGAACGCCGCGACCAGCATCGTCGCGACCGCCATACCCACGACCAGGTCCCGGCCGTGCGGGACTGCGGCGATCAACGGTTCGAAGCGGGCGAGGAGGTAGATCCCGAGCTTGACCATCGTCGCCGAATGCAGGTACGCCGACGCCGGGGTCGGCGCCTGCATGGCGTTGGGGAGCCAGAAATGGAACGGATACTGGGCGGACTTGGTCGCCGCGCCGAGTAGGATCCCGATCAGGATCAGCCAGCTCCAGCGGCTCTGCGCCAGCTCGTCCACCCGCCTGATCGCCTCGGTCATCGAATAGGTGTCGAGCGTGATCCCGATCAGGAGGATCGCGCCGAGGAGCGCGAGCCCGCCCCCCGCCGTCACCCGCAACGCCATCAACGCCGCGCTGCGGGCGTGCGGGCTCTCGGCGTGGAACCCGATCAGTAGGAAGGATATGACGCTCGTCGCCTCCCAGAAGAGATAGAAGACGATCAGGTTGTCCGAGAGGACCGCGCCGAGCATCGCGGTCATGAAGAAGAGGATCAGGGTGAAGAACCGCGCCCGGTCCCAGCCCGACTCCTCCGACATATACGCCCCGGCATAGACTACGACGAGCGCGCCGATCCCGGTGATCAACAACGTGAAGAGGAAGGAGAAGCCATCGAGTCGCAGCGCGAGGTCGACGCCGAGGGAGGGAGCCCACGCCACCCGCTCGATGACGGCTCCGGCCTCGAGCGTCGGCGCGAGATGTACGAAAGCGGCGAGGAGGCCGGCCGGCAGCAACGCCAAGAGCCAGCCCGACGCCTTGCGACCGAAGAGACGGGAGAGCGGCCCGGCCGCGCAGCTTCCCAGGAACGACGACGCCAGCAGCCAGGAGATCATCGCGACATCACGAAGTGTTCAACTTTTCAGTCTAGAGCCCTTTGTAGCACAAGCGATCCGGCCCTCTCGACATAACCCTGCCCATGCCGAGCGAGCCGGCCAGGCGGGGCGATTTTCGCCGCACACCGGTATTTTACGGGTGGAATTCCGATCGAAGCAAGCGAATGGCACGCCCGCGTACGCCGAGGAGACTGCCCTCGATGGCACCCGCCCGACGGTACTGGCGCGAACATCGAACAGGCCGTACTCTCCGCTGCGGACCGTTGTTCAATCCCCAGAGGACGGAGCCGTATCCAGCGATGAGTGAGCGTATCTCGAAGGTACAACGTTGGCTCGACCTGGTCGCCTACCTCATAGGGCGCCGGATCCCGGTCACGGTGGCCGACATCATGGAGAACGTGCCGGCGTACGCGCAGAAGTGGTGCAGCGGCGACGAGACCGATCAGGCCTCGGTCCGCCGCACCTTCGAGCGGGACAAGGACGAACTGCGGGAGCTGGGTATCACGATCGAGACGGTGAAGCACCCGATCAACTACGGCCTGCAGTTGATCGACGGGTATATACTCACCCGCCGCGCCTACTACCTCCCGGAGTTGAAGCTCGGCGCCGGGACCGGGAGCGGCGCCAGCAAGTGGACCGACAAGAACCGCGTGCCGGGTATCGAACTGAGCGAGGACGAGGCCCAGGCCGCGCTCGACGCGCTGCGTCGTTTGATGGAGCTCCCGGCCTCACCCCTGGCGCGCGAGGCACGTACGGCATATGTGAAGCTGGCCTTCGACATCGACCCCGACCGCTTCGCCCCCGCGCCGGTCCTCTACGTCGAGCCCCCCGGTACGGCCGCGCTCCTCGCCGTCCTCGGCCAGCTCTCCGATGCGATCATCGCGCGCAAGCGAGTGACCTTCCGGTACAACGGCATCTATCGAGGCGAGGCGACGACGCGGTGCGTCGCCCCGTACGGCCTCTTCTTCCAGCACGGCCACTGGTACCTCGTCGGACACGACGATACCCGCGACGCGATCCGCATCTTCCGGGTGGCGCGGATCGAGGGGCTCTCGGCCAACCAGCGGGCGCCGAAGACCCCGGACTTCGAGGTGCCGCCGGACTTCAAGGTCGACACCTACCTGGACAAGAAGGCCTGGAATCTGGGCGACCGCGAAGCACTGATACGAGCCGAGGTCTTGTTCCGCTACCCAGCGTCACTCTGGGCCGAACGCTGCGGCCATGGCGAATTCGTCGAGGAGCGCGACGACGGGTCGGTGGTGCGCGCGTTCGAGCTGTACCAGGTCGATCCGTTCCTGCGCTGGCTCCTCTCGCTGACGGGCGACGCGCAGCTCCTGGGGCCGCCCGAGCTGGTCGCCGAGCTGCAACGGCTGGTAGCCGGCGTCGCCGCGCTCTACGCCGATGTCGATCACCCCGCGGCGGAGGTGTGCGATGTCTAAGACCATGACTGCACAGGAACAGTTCGACAGGCTAACGACGCTTATCCCCCGGGCGGCGCGTTCCGGCAGCGCACGGCTCGACGAGCTCGCCCGCGAGTTCGGGATCTCGGCGAACCAGCTGATGCGGGATGTACAAGAGCTCGTGACCAGAACGCACTACCACCCCGCCGGGAGCGTCGAAGGCATCTACGTCGGCCAGGAACAGGACCGGGTCTCGATCTGGACGACGGGGGAGTTCCACCGTCCGCGGCGGCTCTCGACCCGCGAGGCGCTCGCCCTCGCCCTCGGCCTGCGGATCCTGGCCTCCGAGTCGGATCCCGCGCGTCGGGAGGAGCTCGAAGCTCTGGCGCGTAAGCTAGACAAGGAGCTCGCCGCCGCGCCGGCGGAAGAGCTGACGCCGCACTATGGTGTGGAAGACCACGGCGGCCGGACGGGGATCATCGCCATCCTCCAGGAGGCCGCCCGCGAGCGGCGGCGCTGCAGGATCGAGTACCTCAAGCCAGGGCTCACCGCCCCCGAGGTACGGGTGATCTCGCCTTACCTGCTGGTCTACGCCGAAGGGAACTGGTACACCCTGGCGCACTGCGGCGAGCGGGGCGCGGTACGGGTCTTCCGGGCGGATCGGATCTGTGGGATCCAGACACTCGAGGAGCGGTTCGAGGTTCCGGCCGACTTCGACCCCGCCGAGTACGTGGGCGGCGGACGGATCTTCCGGGCGGAGCGGGACGAGGAGGTGATCGTCCGGTACTCCCCCGCGATCGCGCGGTGGATCGTCGAACGGGAGGGTGTGCAACCCGAGCCGGACGGGAGCGTCGTGTTGCGTCACAGAGTGGCGGACCCCCGCTGGCTCGTTCGTCACGTGCTGCAGTACGGCGCGGAAGCTGAGGTGCTCGGGCCGCCCCGGTACAGAGAGCTCATACGGAGTTCACTGGCTTCGATCTTGCCCTAGAGTCTAGTTGGGCCGGTGCCCGCCGCGCCGTGGCGCACCGGCAGCTGAATCTGGACTAGGAGGACTCCGCATGGGCAGGCCAGATCCGATGCGCGACCCTAACCGCGAGCCGATCGAACCCTTCGAATCCTCGATCACGCCCCGCCATGAGCCGACGGAGCGGCCGGGGGAACCCGGCGGCCGACCGGTGGAACGGCGAGCAGAGGGGTCTGCGGTCCCGGAGGGAGAGCCACAGGTACGCGGCCCGTTCCCGAGCTATTCCCGGCCCACGAAGACGAGCGGGAAAGCGGTCGCGTCGCTGGTACTGTCGATCCTCGGCTTCTTCGTCTTCCCGATCATCCTCCCGATCATCGCGATCGTGCTCGGTTGGATGGCGCTGAAAGACATCGGGAACCGTCCCGCAACCAAGGGGCGCGGTCTGGCGATCGCCGGGATCGTTATCGGGGTGATCGGTCTGATCGTAGGGATCGTCGGACTCTTTGCGGCGGCAGCCTACAACTGGCTGACAGTGGTGTTCTGACGGGCGACGCCGGTGTCGTCGTATCATCCGTGAGCGACAGGCCAGTCCTGCCCCACCGGGATACGCGGCGCCGGCGCCGGTCGTAGTTCCTCGGGCGCTGGCGACCAGTCCCCTGGCGCTCGAGACTCCGACGCTGCATCGGAGGGCGGGCCGGGGGGCGTCGAGACCGGGCAGCCGATCCCGCGGATGGTATCGGGATCTCCAGCCGCATCGAACTACTTGCGGTTGCTGGCTGGACACGACATTATAGTCTATTAGTCTCTCTCCCCCGCTGCTGTGCCTTCGTATTCATCCGATCTTCGCTCCGCGCCGAAACCAATGTGACTTCCCAGTGGGGAAGGATTCATGAGCCATCGACCGCCATCTATATTCCCGTCGCACGAGCCGGCTCCGAACCAACGCAAACCATACCACTGCTTTCACTATCCTACACTCTTCATTTACAACGCCTCCCTGCTCGGCGTGAACACCCCCGCCGTCGCCGGGGTGCTGGACCGGGTGGTAGTTGGTACGATCCCGCTGTCGTTGAGCTTCCTGGTCCTGGTCGCGCTGGCGCTGGTAGGGTGGTTCGCCTTCAACCAGCGATCGCTCGCGCGGCAGCTGGACCGCAGACGTCGCCGCGCCGAGCGGCGGGCGCGAGCGGAGTACGAGTTGCGCAAGAAGATCCGGGAACGGGAGGAGCACTTCCGGTTCTTGGTCGAGAGTGTGGAAGACTACGCCAGCTTCATGCTCGACCGGGACGGACGGGTCTCGAGCTGGAACGCCGGCGCGGAGCGCCTCTTCGGGTATCACGAATCGGAAGCCGTCGGCCGGCACGTCTCGGAGTTCCACACCCCCGAGGACCAACGCAGCGATCGCGCGACGGCGATCCTGGAGCGTACTCGCCGTGAGGGGCGGTACAAGGAAGAGGCATGGCGGGTCCGCAAAGATGGCTCTCGCGTCTGGGCCGCCGTCATGCTGCAGGCGATATATGATGGCGCCGACCTCGTCGGCTTCGTCAAGGTGGTGCACGACCTGACCGAACGGAAGGCCGCGGAGGATTCGCTGCGCATCCTGGCCGAGGCCGGCACCACGTTGGCGGACTCGCTCGACTACCACGAAACGCTGTCGCGCCTCGCCTTGATCGTGGTCCCGGCGTTCGCCGATTGGAGCATGATCGATGTGATCGAAGGGGCCGAGCTGAAGCGGATCACGGTCGTGGTCGCCGATCGTTCGAAGGAGGAGATCGCCCGCCGTTATCGCGCTTATCCCCCGGACATCGACTCCATGCAATCCCCCGTGTCGCGGGCGCTGCGCACGGGGAGTCCCGAGCTGATCACGGAGGTCACCACCGAGCTGATGGAGAGGGCAGCACGGGATACCGAGCAGCTCAGTCTGGCGGTCCAGCTCGGTGTGCGTTCCATCATCGTGGTACCACTGGTCGCGCGGGGGCAGACCCTTGGGGCCATGACGCTGGTCATGTCGGACTCCGGTCGACGTTTTGGGCAGGACGACCTGGCCTTCGCGCACGAGCTCGCCAGTCGCGCGGCCCTCGCGGTCGACAACGTCCGCCTCTTCGAGCAGGCGCGTGAGGCGCAGCAGGAAGCGGAGCGCCGCGCCCGTGATGAGGAGGCGCTGCGCCTCGCGACCGCCGCGGTGAGCGCGGCCTTCACGATCGATGAGGTAGTAGCTCGGATCGCGCAGAGCGCATTGACCGCGACCAACGCCGACGGCGCGCTGCTCGAGTGGTTGGACCACGAGCGCCATGAGGTGAAGGTGGTCGCGGTAGCGGGCGACCGGACGCTACCGCTCGGGGCGAGGATGCCGGCCGCGGGCTCGCTCGCGCGGGCGGTGATCGACCGAGGCGAGGCGATCTGTATCGATCGGCTCGCGGAGGCGACCGACCGGCTCTCGACGGGGCTGTTGCAGTCGTGCGCGGACTGTGCCGTGATGGCGGTCCCGCTGGTGGATGAGATGGGCGCGATCGGCGCGCTGATCCTGCTGCGCGAGCCGGAGCGCGGCCGGTTCCTGCCTGACGAGGAGGTGCGCGCCCGCACCTTCGCCGACCTCGCGGCGCTCGCCTTCCGGAAGGTCCACCTACTCGAGGAGTCGGAGCGGCGCCGCAAGGAGCTGGTCGAGGTGATGGAGAGCCGCTCCCGCCTCATGCGCGGGTTCTCGCACGACGTGAAGAACCCGCTCGGCGCGGCCGACGGTTTCCTACAGCTCCTGGAGGAAGGCATTCTAGGCGAGCTGCAGGAACGGCAGCAGGTCGGGATCCAACGGGCCCGCCGCGCACTCGCCACCGCGTTCCGCCTGATCCAGGAGCTGCTCGACCTGGCGCGGGCGGAGGCCGGCGAACTCCCGATCGAGCGCCGTCCCGTCGACCTGCGCGCCATGGTGCGCGAGACGCTGGAGGAGTACCGCGCGCGGGCCGCGGCCAAGGGGCTGGTCACGACGGCCGAGCTCCCCACCGACCTTCCGCTCGTGGAGTGCGACCCGGTCCGGGTACGGCAGATCCTCGGCAACCTCCTGAGCAACGCCATCAAGTACACCCCCGAAGGGGAGATCAGGGTACGGGTCGGCGTCCAGGGTACCGGCCCGACATCCGGTACCGACCGCTGGGCGGCGATCGAGATCATGGACTCCGGCCCCGGGATCTCGAAGGAGGAACAGCTCCTGCTCTTTCAGGAGTTCACACGTCTCGAAACCACGTCAGACTCCGAGGGTGTCGGGATCGGGTTGGCGATCAGCCGGCGAATCGCGCAGACGCTCGGCGGGGAGATCACGGTGCGGAGCGAGGTCGGGCATGGCGCGACCTTCACCCTCTGGCTACCGCTACCTAGCTCCGTAGACGACGGCGGCACCACCTCGCCGCCGGTCAGTCGGCCGCTTGCGCGGTAGGACCGAACTCCGCCGCGCGACCCTCTATCTCCTGGACGGCGATCCTGAAGACGATGTTGCGGAATGGCACCGGGTCGCGCTCGGTGAAGGCGTTCGGGTCCAGCCGCCGGAGTTGGGCGATCGCGTGCTCCCGCAGCTGGCGCGTCTGGTCGGTCCCCTCGTCGATCAGGACGTAGAACCCTCCGCGCACGACGACGCTGCGCCACCCGAACGTCCCATCGACCTCGTCGACTTCGAAAGCGACCCAGTAGTTGTGCTGGACGACGGTGAGCTTGGTCCCGGGCTGGGTCCGGCCGTAGATCCAGCCGCCGCTGTAGATGTAGCTGATCGGCTCGATATCGACGCGGTCGCGGAACGAGAAGGCGATCCTGCCGACGTTGTTGCGTTTCAGGATCTCCTCACACTCTTCCCGCGAAAGCGTGCGGATTACCTCGGAAGGGTGCCTGGCCATCATCCACCTCGGTCAGGGGTCATGATCGGTGAATGTATACAATTTGTGCACCCTTGGCACCAGGTTGAGCGCGGGGGACCGGCCTACCCCGCTCCTCCCGGATCACCGGGCGAGGTCGTGCCCCTGCACGATCGGAGCGTCGGTGAACGGGATCTCGATCTCGACGCGGGTTCCGCGCCCTGGCTGGCTGTGTATCTCGAGCCGACCGCCGATGTAGCCCGCCCGCTCCTTCATCCCGAAGAGCCCGAGGCCGCCGTCCGGACCGGCCATCGCCTGCTGCGGCGAGAAGCCACGGCCATCGTCTTCGACACTCGCGGCGACGTGATCCGGGTGGCGCCTGATCGTCACGGTGACCTTCGATGCCTGGGCGTGGCGGAGCGCGTTCGAGAGCGCCTCTTGGATGATCCGGTAGAGCGCGAGCTCCGCCTCTTTCGAGAGGAGCCCGCCGATCGGCTCGGCGTCGAGGTCGATCTCGAGGCTCGTGGCCTCCTGCAGCGCCCGGATGTGCGACTCGATCGCCGGCACGATCCCCAGCTCGTCGAGGGCCTGGGGCCGCAGCCCGCGGGCGAAGCGGCGGATCCCGTCGAGGGCGTCGGAGATCTCCCGTTTGACGTCGTCCAACAGGGCGTCCCTGGCTTCCTTGTCGGCGGCGTCGCGGGCGAGACGGAGCCGGACGAGGAGCGCGGCGAGAGTCTGGGCGGTCTCGTCGTGGAGCTCCCGGGCGATCCGCTTGCGCTCGGCCTCCTCGGCGTTGAGGGCGCGGGCGGCGATCTCCCGCAGCCGGCGCCGGTACATCCCGAGGCTGTCGAGCATCCCGTTGAAGGTCCAGGTGAGCTGCGTCAAATCGCGGTCAGCCACCGGGGAATAGGGGGCGCGGGCATCGATCTCGCCCTGCTGTACCCTGGTCGCGGTTTCGCCCAGGTCGGCGAGCGGCCTCAGCGCGACGCGCAGGATGACCGCGTTGACCAGCACGGTGATGACCACCCCCACGGCGATGAGCGTGCCGACCAGCTCGAGGGTGGAGCTCTCGGGCGACGACCGGACGTAGTTCGCCGTCAGCGCCGTCCCCGTCAACAGGGCGGCGATGACGATCATCGCATTGGCGATGAGGATCTTGTAGAAGAGGGGCACGCCCAGGAGAGAGCGGACCCACCGGGGCAACGCCGGGCCCCTGGCGGCGCCATCCTTCCCGGGGAAGCCGGAGGTGGCGTTCCGCGTCCCTTTGAGGACCGGCAACCGCCGCGCACCCCTCGGCTCTGGCTCTCTCACGGTCTCCCCCTGCTTGAGGTCACGCGGTGGCACCTGGTCACTGTGCCCGGCATCGGTTATCGATAGGCGACGTTGGCTGCTGACATTCGCCCGCCAGCGGCGCGATACCGCGTGGCGAGCGACCCTATATCGTCTGAAATTAGCCGGTACGGTGGCCGGTGTCTGTCGGGCGGAGGTGGGGCATCGTTGTACGGGAATCCCCTACGAAGCCCCCGCCGCCCGGGAGGCGGGATCACGACGCGGGGTCGGCGGTGGTCTCGAGGGGGAGCCGGAGGGTGAAGGTGGACCCAGCGCCCAGCTTGCTCTCGACCGTGAGGTCACCCCCCATCGAGCGGGCGAGCTGACGGGAGAGGGAAAGGCCGAGGCCGACCCCCCTGCCGCGCGCGATACCTGCCACCTGTTCGTAAGGACGAAAGATCCGTTCCTGATCTTCCGGCGCGATCCCGGGCCCCGTGTCCCTGACCCAGGCGGTGCCGAATCCCCCCTCCGCCATGCCGGCGCCGAGTTCTATCACCCCCCCGGCGGGGGTGAATTTGATGGCGTTGCCAAGGAGGTTGGCCAATATCTGGCGCACGCGCGTCCGGTCGGCTCGGACCACGACAGCGCTGGATGCGTCGACGAGCCGGAGGGTGAGCCCCGCGGACTCGGCGCCGTACCGGTGCTGGTCGACCGTGTCCCTGAGGATATCGTACAGGCCGACGCTCCCGACATCCAGCTCGAGGCGCCCTTCACGCAACTTGGAGAGGCTAAGGATGTCGTCGATCAGGCGACCCGCGCTCTCGGCGGCGGTCCGGATGTGTTCGACCCCTTCCTTCCAGACCGTGAGCTCCGCCGGTTGGCGGCGCAGGAGCTGATTGGCCCAGAGCCGGACGCTGGCGATCATGTTCCCCAGCTCGTGGCTGGCAGCGGCGAAGAAGCGATCGCGCTCGCGCCTGAGTTGCGCGTTCTCGATCGCGACCGCGGCCTGCGACGCGAGCATCTCCAGGATCACGAGGTCGTCGTCGTCGAACTCCGGGGCGCCGATCTTCTCGGTGACGTACAGGTTCCCGAAGACCTCGCCTTTGGAACGTACCGGCACCCCCAAGAAGGAACGCATCTCAGGGTGGTTCGGCGGGACGCCGGCCGACTTCGGGTGATCGCGCAGGTCGCGGAGCCGGATCGGCCGCGCATCGGTGATCAGGAGGCCGAGGATCCCATGACCGGTCGGGAGGTCTCCCAGCCGCGCCCGCTGCTCGGGGGTGAGGCCGGAGGTGATGAACTCGGAGAGCCCTGTCTTCTCCGGATTGATGACACCGAGCGCCGCATACCGCGCGTCGACGAGCTCACGGGCGGAATCGGCCAAGAGCTGGAGCAGCTCCTCGAGCGATATAGCCGAAGAGAGCGCGACGCCCGCGTTGACCAAACCTTGCGCGATCCTACGCCCTCGCTCGTGCTCGCGCTCTGCGGCCGACTGCGCGGTCTCCGGGACCATTTCACGAGTATGCATCTACTGATACCGAATACGGTTGTATCGTGCCTGGGGCGTAGGTACGGGATTCGGCATTCGGGATTCAGGGTGGTGCCGTGCTGGAACGACGTCTGAATAGCCGAACTTGGTATGACCCGTTTGCGGTGCTCGCTCCACTCGACTCCGCCCTTCCCGCCCCCGCCGGCCCTCCAACCCAAGCGTGATCCTGGCCGACGTTGCCGGGTATAGTGGAACAGGTGTTATCCTTCTAAGTTATAATGAACGTGCCCGTCTTGCTACCGTGCGGCCGCGGTTGCATCCCTGGCCATGGCCGGTCCGGTGGGCGGGCCGCCATCGGGGCGGGCGAGCCGCTCCTCTCCCCCAACCGATTCGAGGACGATGACGAAGTCAGTGCGAATCCTTCTGGCCGACGATCATGCCGTGCTGCGCGCGGGGCTACGCGCGCTCCTGGATGCCGAGCCCGACTTCACGGTGATAGGCGAGGCGGCTACCGGGGAAGAGGCGGTAGCGAAGACCGAGGCGCTCCAACCCGACGTCGTCGTCATGGACCTCTCGATGCCGGGGATCGGAGGGCTGGAGGCGACGCGACGGATCACGGCGCTCAAGCAGAAGAGCCGGGTCCTCGTCCTAACCATGCACTCCGAGGAAGAGTTCCTCCTCCCGGTCCTCGAGGCCGGCGGGAGCGGCTACGTCCGTAAGACCCACGCGGACGAGGACCTGACCGAGGCGATCCGGACCGTGGCCCGCGACGAGGTCTTCCTCTACCCGAGCGCGACCAAGATCCTGCTCCAGGGCTACAAGACCGTCGAAGCCGGCGGCGAGAAGAGCCCGCTCGACCGGCTCAGCGAACGGGAACGCGACGTCCTAGGGCTGACCGCCGAGGGCTACAGCTCGAGCGAGATCGGCGAAAAGCTCTTCATCAGCCCCAAGACGGTCGATACCTATCGCTCCCGGATCATGGAGAAACTGGGGCTGAAGCATAGGTCGGAGTTGGTGAGGTTTGCTTTGCAGACGGGGTTGTTGAAGGTGAAGTGAGGGGTCAGGGGTCAGGGGTCAGGGGTCAGGGATTAGGGGCCAGGGGATTTGGGAAGATAGAGGTCAAGAGTTCTGTTATTGGGAACGGCGCTTGGTTCGGGATTGGAGAGAGGTGCGGAGGCCGTTTAACATCCTGCCGATGTCGCCGGTTCGCCGCAAGAGTTCTTCGGTAATCCCGGCATCCAGATAATCGAGGCGGTTCGCCAGCATGAGGTGTGTTTCCAGCTCTGCCAGCGAACCGCTTGCTATGTTGAGGTACCGGATGAAGTCGTTGGTGGAACGACGTTCGCGACCTTCGGCGATGTTTGCTGGCACCGACACGGCCGCCCGACGAATCTGCGCGACAATGCCGTAAACCTCGCTCGCGGGGAAGCTACCGGTCAACCGGTAGCATTCCTCCGCAACGTCCATTGCCCGCTGCCAAACTACAAGGTCCCGATACCCCAATATATCCCCACGCACCACCAACCCTCGCTGTCAATTTAGCCCCCTGACCCCTGACCCCTGACCCCTGGCCCCTGACCCCTGGCCCCTTAAACCGCTACCCCCTTGAGCTCCTGCACCAAAGCCTCCAACGACTTCCTCGCGTCCCCGAACAGCATGCGCGTGTTCTCCTGGTAGAAGAGCTCGTTCTCGATCCCGGCGAACCCCGGGTTCATGCTGCGCTTGAGGACGATGACCGTGCGCGCCTTGTCGACGTCGAGGATCGGCATCCCGTAGATCGGGCTGTTGGGGTTCGAGCGGGCGGCGGGGTTGACCACGTCGTTCGCGCCGATGACGAGAGCCACGTCGGTCCGCGCGAAGTCGGAGTTGATCCGCTCCATCTCGTAGAGCCGGTCGTAGGGGACGTTGGCCTCGGCGAGGAGGACGTTCATATGTCCCGGCATCCGGCCGGCGACGGGGTGGATCGCGTAGCGGACCGAGATCCCCCGGGCCTCGAGCTCGTTTGCCAGGTCGCGGACCTGGTGCTGGGCCTGGGCGACGGCCAGCCCGTAGCCGGGGACGATGATGACCGAGCTCGCGTAGGAGAGGAGGATCGCGGTGTCCTCGGCGGTGATCTCCTGGACCTGGCCGCTCGCGCCGGCCGTTGCCGCGGCGCCCCCCTCCTGCTCCGCGCCGAAGGCGCCGAAGACGACGTTGGTGAGCGAGCGGCTCATCGCCTTGCACATGATCTGCGTCAGGATGATCCCCGACGCACCGACCAGCGCACCCGCCACGATGAGGACGTAGTTGTAGAGGACGAACCCCGTCGCCGCCGCGGCGACCCCGGAGTACGAGTTGAGGAGTGAGATCACGACCGGCATGTCCGCGCCCCCGATCGGGATGACGAGGAGGACGCCGAGGATCAGCGCGAGGAGCGTCAGGACGCCGAACGCGGTCGCGTTCGGCTCGCCGGCGACCGTGATCACGCTGAGCGCGACGATCCCCAGGAAGATGAGCGCGTTCCCCGTCTTCTGGAGCGGGTAGGTCACCGCCCGCCCGGTCATCAGCTCCTGCAGCTTGGCGAACGCGATCATGCTCCCGGTCAAGGTGACCGCGCCGATCACCACGCTTAGGATGATCGTGACCTTGACATCGACGCCCGGGGTGATGGCGCCGTTGGCGTAGCGCAGGTACTCGTCGATCGCGACCAGCGCCGAGGCGCCGCCGCCGAACCCGTTCAAGACCGCGACCATCTGCGGCATCGCCGTCATCTTGACGAGCCGTGCCATAGCTACGCCGATCGCGCCACCGACCACGAGCCCGCCCAAGATCGCGGAGAAGCCGACGATCTCGCGGTCGAGGAGAGTGGCGAGCACGGCGATCAGCATCCCGACCGCGCCCAGGACGTTACCGGAGCGCGCCGTCGCCGGGGAGGCGAGCCGCTTGATACCGAAGATGAAGAGTGTCGCCGCCACGAGGTAGGCGACGTCGATCAGGGCCTTCAACGCCCCCGTGTCGGCATTCATTTCTGCGCCTCCCCCTTCTTCTTGAACATCTGCAGCATCCGGTCGGTGACCAGGAAGCCGCCGACGACGTTGATCGTCGCCAATACCACCGCGGCGAAGCCGATGATGGTGCTGAGCGGCCCATCCAACCGGCCGGCCACGATCAGGGCCCCGATCAGCGCGATCCCGGAGATCGCGTTGGAGCCGGACATCAACGGGGTGTGCAGGATCTGCGGGACCTTCGTAATCAGCTCGAAGCCGACGAAGACCGCGAGTACGAAGATGTATATCGCTATGAGTAGGCCTTCCATCTCAGCCTCCCCCTCGTGACATGGTTGCCGGATACGACGTCATCGGGAGCGATCGGTCCGGTTCGTTCGGTCAGGGCGCGCCCGCCGCCGTCGTGCGGCGGGCGGTGTACGGCTCGATGCTTTGCGTCTGCGCTGTCGCGGCTACCCCTGCCGGCGCTCACCTGGCCAGCAGGACGCCCACCCCCTCGTGCAGGATCTGACCCGCGTGTGTGATGCAACAGGCGCGGGTGATCTCGTCCTCGAGATCGAGCTGGAGCTGGCCGTCCCGGACCAGGTGACCGAGCAGGCTCGAGATGTTGCGCGAGTACATCTGGCTGGCATGATGCGCGACCGCGCTCGCGGCGTTGGCCAGCCCGATCACCAACACCCCGCCGTGATCGACCTCCTCCCCTGCCCGGGTCAACTCGCAGTTCCCGCCCGCCTCGGCGGCGAGGTCGACGACGACGGAGCCAGGCTTCATCGCCTCGACCATCTCCTTCGTGATCAGGACCGGCGCCCGCTTCCCAGGGATCAGCGCCGTGGTGATCACCGCATCGGAGTCTCGGACCAGGCCGAGGAGGAGCTCCTGCTCCTTACGGTGCACGTCCTCCGAGACCTCCTTGGCGTAACCGCCGGAGTCCTCGGCGCTCTCCAGCTCGAGGCCGACGAAGGTAGCGCCGAGACTCTCGACCTGCTCGCGCGCGGCGGGTCGGATGTCGAAAGCCTGGACGACCGCGCCGAGCCGCCGCGCCGTCGCGATCGCCTGCAGCCCCGCCACCCCGGCGCCGAGGACGAGGACGCGCGCCGGCGGGATCGTCCCGGCCGCCGTCATCAACATCGGGAAGAAGTGGTTGAGCCGCTCCGCCGCGACCAGCGCCGCCCGGTACCCGGCCGCGGTGCTCTGCGACGAGAGCGCGTCCATCTTCTGCGCCCGGGTGATCCGCGGGATCAGGTCCATGCTGAAGACCGTCAACCGCCGCGCGGCCATCCGCTGGACGAGCTCGGGGTCGGTCAGCGGGTGGAAGAACGAGATGACCGCCGCGCCCTCCGCGGCGAGATCCGCCTCGTGGCGGCCGAGCCCGGGGTGCTCCCGCAGACGCTGGACTTTGAGGACGACGTCGCCTTCGGCCCAGAGCGCGGCGGTATCCCCCACGATCGTCGCGCCCGCCTCCCGATACGCATCATCGGTATAGCCCGACGCCACACCGGCACCGGCCTCGACCTTTATCTCGAACCCCGACTCAGAGAGCCGCCTTACCGTCTCCGGGATGAGCGCCACCCTCCGTTCGCCGGGAGTGATTTCACGTGGTACCGCGACTCTCATATCACCTCCGGTTGGATACCGGGTCTCAGAAGACGATACCGAGCGCTACGGCATCGCGATCGCCGAACGAACCGCCGAAGCGGATCTTCCAGTTCGGCTGGAACGAGATGTCCAGCCCCAGGTCGACCGTGAAGCTCATGTCGACGCTGCTGTCGACACCACCGCCCATCCGGGCGTCCAGCGCGACGCGCGGGGTCAGGTACGGGGTGAACCGCACGCCGTCGGCATCGAAGGTATGACCGACGGAGAGCCCGAGCGGGAAAGAGATCAGGGCAAAGTCACCCACCCCGAGGCCGGCGCCGAAGACCCAGTCGATGTCGAGCGGGAAGTCACGGCTCGAACGGGTCAGCACCCCGGAGACGTCGACGCCGCCGAAGACACTGAGCTCGTCCCGCCGATCGTTCGCGAGCCCGAGCCGGAAACCGAGGTTGCGCGACTTGCCCGGCGCACGCCAGGTGCCGACGAAGCCGATGTCGCCCGCCGCCGGATCGGTGAGGTAGAGGCCAAGCCCCGGCTCCACCCGCGGCGGTGTGAGGAACGGCGCATCCCACGCGACCTGGGCCGAGGCCTGACCAGCGGTGGCGAGCACTGCACCAAACGCCATGGCTAGCGCGAACTTTTTCATCTCAGACTCCAACTGCTGCGATTCCTGGTTGTCCGGCACCGGTACCCCGCTTCGGCGGGGCTGCCCAGCACTGGATACGATCCGTGGGAGAGGCAGGTTCTGGCGATGTAGTACGCCGATACTACAGTGTCAAGATCCCCCCACACAGACCTACGCTCGACCACCACCCCCGCGTGACACGGGGTGCGCCCGGCCGGGCCGCCCCCAACAACGGCCGAATGGGGGGAGGCGATCGCGTTGAATATAACCG
>Ga0180215_1001144_pt1 | contig 30309 bp, 18 predicted proteins | sample eDN3rd37CBELigBY_FD_128871 | JGI IMG/M metagenome (GOLD analysis project Ga0180215, IMG submission 128871) | Enriched backyard soil microbial communities from Emeryville, California, USA - eDNA 3rd pass 37_C BE-Lig BY (version 2) (version 2) | ecosystem: Environmental > Terrestrial > Soil >...
CTCGGTCGTGTCTTCGACCTCGTGATGCGCGTGATGGAGCAGATCAAGCAGTCCTGGCAGGGTTACACCTCGGTCCGCTAAGCCTCTCTTTAGCCTGGCCCACCGCTCAGCGGTGGGCCTTTTGCTTGTTTTTTTGCCTGAAACACGTTGAATCGGGTAGGGGGCTGGCGATCGAGGGTAGGATAGCTATGATGCCGTGTGGAAAGCGGCTCGTTCTAAGCACCAAGTCAGAAAGGAACCAGGGTTCGCGATGGAAGAGAACAAGCGCCCAGCCAGCCTTGAATCGCTCGAGCGAGAACTCAAGGTCCGTAAAGCCGAGGTCGAGGCTAAGCTCAACGACCTCAAGTCCATGCTGGGCTATATCCAGCCTCGGGTGCAGGCGGACCAAAAGGAGCTCGAGCAGCTCAAGAAGGGGCCTCAGACTCCCGAGACCCAGCAGCGGATCCAGGTCCTCGAGAAGAAGATGGGGATCATCATGCCGGTTCTCAAGGCGGCCGATGCCTTGCCCGGTCTGAGCGGCGGAAGCCTCGTGAACGCTCCCCCCGAAGTGAGCAAGCGCATGACCGGTCAGCTGAACCTCGAGATCAGCATCACCGAGTCCGAGATGGTCGTGGCCAATGCCCAGCAGTACCTCTCGATGCTGGCTCCCAAGATCGAAGTCTTGCGCTTCTTGACCAACCAGCCTGCCCGGGTTCCGCCCGAGTTCCAGGGCGCCGCGCGTCAGTTCAAGGCCAAGCTCGCGCAGAAGCCGGCCGTCATCCAGTCGGTGCAGCGCGCCATCCACTTCTACGACGAGGCCGTCGGGCTTTACCGCTCCGAGGCTCCTCAAGTGGCCAACCTCCGCGCCATGGAGAAGCGGGACGTCGCGCAGTTGCTGCCGGCCCTGAAGACCGCTCCTCTCGCTGGTAAGATGAACAACCTCCGCAAGCTCCACGAGCTCTTCCAGGCAGAACCCTCGCTCGCAGAGTTCTTTGCGCCGATCCCCGAGGTCGACATCCCGCTCAACTCGGCTCCGACCTCCAAGTCCACCAGCAAGCCGTTGACCGGCCGCCTGATGGACATGCTGGGCATCAGCAAGCAGGGTTAAATCGACGGGCCCGCCGCTAACGGCGGGCCTTGTTATTTGGAGTCCGGGGCGCATGTTAATGGGGCGATAGCCGCCATTGGTGTTGTCTCAAATCTTCATCAAGTCTCCGTGAAATCAGGAAGCGTTACCCGTGAGGCTGGGGATAATGCCATGCAGATGCTGGTAACTCCTTGAGAGATTCGGAGGTCTTGATGAGCGACATGGCCATTAATCCCCATGCCACCGCGATCTGGTCGACCCAGCCAGCGGGGCCTTCCGCTCCCGCAGGAGCGACCGAGGCGACGCCTGCCGGCAAGCCTGCGCCCGCGGCAGAGGGGGATGCCTCTAGCGTCAGCGGAACGGAGCGCCTGTATACGCAGCTCTGGACTCCCGAGCTCGGCATGGCCCCGGGAACCGGAGCGCCTCGTCCCGCCGTCGAGCAGAAGAACTGGGCCGAAGCCTCGATCACCGAGCGCTGGAACGCCGATATCCCGCTTCCCGAGCCCCCGAGGCCTCCGATCGAGGGAGCGGCCTTCCGCTCATGGGGAGATCCCCACGAGGTTTCTGGCGACGGCTTGAAGTTCGACAATATGCTCACCGGCACCTTCACCGCCTTCCAGAGCGCCAGCGGCGACCTGGTGCTTCAGAAGTACCAGGAAAAGGACGAGAAGGGCCGCTGGGCAGGCGCGACCTTGAACAAGGCCGCGGGCATCAAGGTGGGCGACAATACCATCTCGTACGACATCAAGGGCGACCAGCTCATGATCAACGGCAAGAAGGTCTCGACCGCCCCGGGCTCGTCGTACAACCTGCCTGACGGCGGCAGCGTGAGCATCGCGGCGAACGGCCACATCAACGTCAGTTCGGCGATCGGCGACAAAATTACCATCGAGAAGCAAGACGGCTACATCGACTTCCGGGGCGAACTCGCGCCGGGTCGGCCGGGAGGCTCGGTCTTCGGCTCGCTGGGAACCTTCGACGAGGATACCGATCCGACCAACGACTTGCGGCGCCCGGACGGCTCGCTCTTCCCGATCACATACAGCCCCAACAAGAGCGCCAACAACCAGATCGCCGAGGGCCAGTCCTACGTCGACACGTTCCTCGAGCTCTGGCGGGTGCCAACCGAATCGGACTTGATTCCCTCTCGCTAGCTCGAACTCCGTTTGAGGCGTCTCCCTGCATGGGAGGCGCCTTTTGTCTGTTTGGAGTCCGGCAAATCTTCGTCAAGCCTTTGTCAAATGGCGAAAGAAGGCCTGAATGTCGGGCATAGTACCAATAGCTGGTATTTTCTGACAGGACTTCGGAGGACGCGATGAGCGATATGAGCATCAACCCGACCGTCGGTGCCCCCCGGCTGACCGGCCCATTGGCTCCTGCACAAGGACCTGTGGCTCCCGCAGCCCCTCAGGCTCCTGCCGCTCCCGCGATGGAAGGCGACTCCTCCACGGTCAATGGAAGGGCGGGCCTCTACACGGAGGTCTGGGCCCCGGAGGTCTTGACCCCCGAGACCGCGCCGGAAATTCCCAAACCCGCGCTTCCCCAGGCATGGTCCGAGCCCAAGATCACCGAACGCTGGGATGCCGAGATCGAGCTCCCGGCGTGGCCCGCCCCGCCGATCAAGGGAGGAGAATTCCGCTCCTGGGGAGATCCCCACGAGGTCTCGGGCGATGGCTTGAAGTTCGACAACATGCTCACCGGCACCTTCACGGCCTTCCAGAGCGCCAGCGGCGACCTGGTGCTCCAGAAGTACCAGGAAAAGGACGAGAAGGGCCGCTGGGCAGGCGCGACCTTGAACAAGGCCGCGGGCATCAAGGTGGGCGACAATACCATCTCGTACGATATCAAGGGCGACCAGCTCATGATCAACGGCAAGAAGGTCTCGACCGCCCCGGGCTCGTCGTACAACCTGCCTGACGGCGGCAGCGTGAGCATCGCGGCGAACGGCCACATCAACGTCAAATCGGCGATCGGCGACAAGATCACCATCGAGAAGCAGGACGGCTACATCGATTTCCGGGGCGAGGTTTCCTCGAGCCGCCCCTCGGGCTCGGTCTTCGGCTCGCTGGGGACGTTCGATGCGGATACCGATCCGACCAACGACCTGCGGCGCCCGGACGGCTCGGTCTTCCCGATCACCTACGATCCCAACAAGAGCGCCAACAACCAGATCGTGGAGGGGCAGGCCTACGTCGACAAATTCCTCGAACTCTGGCGGGTGCCGACCAACAAGGATCTCATCCCGACGCGGTAGTGCCGCCGCGCGAGCGTCTGACACGTAGAGAGCGCCTTCCCGCCGGGGAGGCGCTCTCAGGCTTGAAAGGGTAAGAGCGGCGTAGGCTCAGTTGAGCTTCCAGTCCTTGAGGAAGGCGTCGAGGTTGGTGGCGGTCTTGCCGTTGCGGAGCTTGAGATCGTTCTCGGCGCTGGAGTCAGCGTCGAACGTGCCGACCAAGCCGCTCATCTCTCCGGGCTGGCGCTTGGGGCCGATGTTGCCGTAGAGGTCGACGTAGCGGCCACCGTTCTTGCGTTGGAGGATGAGGAAGGCCACGCGATCGCCCTCGGGAGTGATCACTTGGACTCTCGGCGCGAACTTGCCCGGCGAGTACTCGGAATTGGTCATCTCGAGACGTCCGCCGTCCGGGAGCTTGACCTTGGAGCCGGCCTTGAAGGTCACGGTCTTGTCGTTGACCTTGAGGGTTTGGCTGGGCGCGTCGTAGGTGACGGTATCGCCGTGGCTCTTGATTTTGAGGGCGGTGTTCCAGATGCCGCGATCGCCCGGGATCGCGGCCTGGGTGTTCTGGACCTCGAACTTGCCATCCGCGCTGCGCAGCAACGTGAAGCGGCCGGCCAGCGAGGAGTCGAAGCGCTTCCCGTCTCCGGTGGTGACATGCGGATCCGCGACGACTTTCCAGCTGCGGCCGCTCACGCCATCAGGCTTGGGGGCCGGCTTGCTCTCGGGTTTGGGGGCCGGCTCGGGCTTGGCTTGAACGTCGGGTTCGGCCTGGGGTTTCGGCTCGGGCTCGGCTTCCTCGATCGTCGGAAGACCGCCCAGCGTCGAGACCGTGCGGCTCGGGGGCGCGGGTTCGGGTTCCGGTGCGGGTTCGGGCTCGGCCACGTCGGGAAGCCCCCCGAGCTTGGATGCCGTCTCATTGGGCGGATCAGGATACTCGGGAGTCGGTTCTGGCTCGGGCTCCACCGGAAGGTTGCCGATGGGCGATGACGAACTGTCGGGCTTGGGCGGCTCGGGCTCCGGAGCCGGAGCGGCAGGCGGGGGCGTCTCGACGACCGGCGGGGTGACGGGTTGCGGAATCGGCGTCTGGACGACCGGAGGCGTGACAGGCTGAGGCACCGGCACCATGACCACCGGTGGCATGACGACGGGGGGCTGCTGAATGACGGGCGGTTGCTGCACGACCGGCGGCGACTGGACCGGCACGGAGGGTTGGTTCTTCCAGGTCGCTTCCCACAAGGGAGTCTGAGGGGCATCGGCCCAGAGGGAGGTGTAGCTCTGAGGGTTGGAGGCCGGCACGAGCCCCGACTGCGGTTGGGGAGTGCTGGCTGCTTGGACGGCTTGCTGCGAGAACTGGGCCGTATCCGGGCTCCAGGCCTGAGGAGGCACGGCGGCCGGCGGCGGCACGGCCACCGGGGCCGGCTGCACAGCGGGCATCTGAACGGCAGGAATATAAGCCGGCGAGGTGCCGGCTACCGGAACCCCGGCGGGGTTCGACGGCAATGGGTTTCCTGCTGGATAGACCATCGACTCCTCCCATGGCCCTTCGGCCAACGATCGCTACTTCTATTATGCCCGTTTGAGGAGGAATCTTGCCTGTTGTGAGACGAGCGTTAGAACCGCCGGCGCTTGGGACATAATGCACCTAGCGCGCACGGGGAGGGCAAGATGAACGGCAGGTACCTCGGAGGACTTTTTGCCAGCATGCTGGCCCTCACGGTCATGGCATGCACGGGAGGGCCGCTCTCCATCAAGACGGGGCCGGATGGCCGCCCTATCGGCACGGACGCGACTCCGAAGATCCCTTCCCCTTCTCCGTTCACCGAGCTCGAGACGCCCGATCAGCCGGACGAGCCCGTCCTGGACCCGGTTCCGGGGCTGGCCTCGTGGAACATCAGGGAGATTCCCTCGTCGCCGCGCGATCAAAAGATCCAGCGCATCTTCGGAGCTGCCAATTCGGCTGGGGACTACACGTTCTTCCTGCAACAAGGGGAGCATTTCTACTACCGCTCCGCCACCGAATCTTGGTCCGAGACCCGGCGCCTGGGGTCGCATCGTCAGTACAGTCCGACGCGTCTCTTCAGCGACGGCTCGAGGCTCTTCTTCGTGAACGATGCCAACGAGACCCATATCAGCGGTGAGGAGAGCATTTACCAGGCTCAACTCGGGGGCGCCTGGGAACGGAGCAATATCCCCAAGGGGATCGTGGCCGTGGCCAGCGGACCAGGATTCGCCTTCGCGGCCACCAAGAAATTCCTCTATCGCTGGGACGGAGCGCAATGGAGTCAGGTGGTCTCGCTCGAGCCATCCTTGCTCGACGAAGAATTCATCGGCTTGACGGTGGATACCGACAGTGCCAGCAAGGACCTGATCGTCCTGCTGAGTTCGACCAAGGGGATTCCCTACCACCTCAAGCGCCTTCCGCCAGGGGCGAGCGGCTACCACAGCCTCGAAAGCATCACCCTCAGTTTCAACATGCTGGCGCTCGACCGCCCTCTTCGCGTCTACCGGAGCTTTCTGAACCCCAGCTTGATGCAGTACCGGTACTGGGGCTTCTCCACCACGGGGAGGGTCTACTTCGGCGAGGCCGGATCGTCGCTCACGGTCTACGAGACCCAGAACGCCGCGCCGGTCGATCTCACCAAGGCCTTCAAGGGCTTCGCGAAGCAGATGGGCCGCTTTTACACCTATCGCAACGACGTCACCCACGGCCCGCAGATCTACTATCTCCGCGACGAAACCGTCTCGTCTCGCTGGAAAAAGGTTCCCTCCATCAAGTCCGACGGCAGTCCGTTGGTCGTCACCTTGGCCGGCGAGGACAGCCTGGCGACCGATGGGCAGCGCCTCTACGCGGCGGGCCCCGAGGGCCTCTATCGCCATCCGTTGCTCAATGGCGAGCCCGAGACCTATTCGGAGGGGCAAGGAGGCTGGGAGCGCGAGCCCGTCGAGTTGAACCGCGCTCCGGTCAGCCATGTCATTCGCAGCGGGTCGCTGCTCTACGCCAAGACCGAGTTCGGGACCTACACGCAGCAGGGTCAGGCCTGGGTGCCGTTCGTCCTGGGAGGATTTCCGGCCACCATTTATACGTCTCTCTACGGCCATGTGGCGACGGTCAACAATGCCGGGACGCTGGAGTTCTACCTTCCTCAGGGGGATTCCTGGGTGAAGGTGACGGGCCAGTTCCCGTCGGGCGTCAAACCCACCGCGGGCAAGATCTTCTTCAGTCGGGATCGGCTCTTCGTGGCGACCTCGGTTCCGAACGGCGAAGCCGTTTACCAGCGCGATCTCAAGGTCGAGAACGCGAGCCGGCCCTGGGTGCTCGCAGCCAAGGATCAAGGGCTGTCCACCACGTACCCGACGTACATCAGTGACGGGCGCGTCGTGCTCGCCATCGGCAGCAAGGTTCGCCTGGCCTCGCTCACCACCCAGGAATGGAAGGATTATCCCCCGTTCTTCGTGCTTCCCGACGGCTCCACCAAGTACGAGCCCGAAGGCAACATTCGCTTCGGCGTGCCCTTCGCGGTCTACGGCTACGCCTTCGTCTGGGTGGACATGGGCGGCACGGAGCAGCGCCTTTGCCGGGCGACTTCCAAGGGCTGGAAGCCGATCGTGAGCGATACCTTCGAAGGCCGAAAGGTGGGCCACGTTCTGTCGACCGACGGGCATTACCTCTACTCATCGACCGTCTCGGGAAGCAATACCTACGAAATGGTGAGGGTTCCGATCCAGGATGGCGATAAGTGGGAACGCGTGCCTGTCACGCTCAACGGGGCCGGTCTCGATGCTGCGGGCCTGAAGGTGAACGCTCCGCCCTTCCTCGACCGCGAGCGGTCGCAGGTTTTCCTGGCGACCAGCCGCGGTATCCTGGGGCCCTAGCTCTGGCGGTGAGGCGTGCACCAATATGTTTGGACTCCATTAAAACTTGGTTGGAAAGGGATGAATTCGGGCAAGATCGCCCTCGATCGCGGGCATAAAGCTCCTAGCAGTCGGGCGAGGGCCCGCAGGGTTCAACGACCGAGGCCCCAGTGGCTCACGGGCCGGGCCGAGTAAAGGAGGATGTCATGGGAGTTTCAGGAGCAGGCGGCGCGGGATATCGCGGCGTGGACATCGTCCGGACCACGCACACGGCGGCAGGCGCCATTGCCGACGCCCAGAAGCGCGCCGCCGACATGTCGGATTCCGGCTTCCTCGGCGTGAAGAGCGTCGGCCGCGGCATCTGGCATGCGGTCAACCCTTCGGCCAAGAAGCGTTATGAGACCGAGCTTCGAGCCGTGCAGAGCCTTCCGGACACCATCCGCGACATCCTGAAGATGATTCAGGAGAAGTACGCCGCGATGGCGAAGGTCTAGATTCCGCTAAATCCGGCCCTGCCTGGATTAGAACAGGCAAGCGTTGGGTAGGATCCCAGAAGTGAGCTGATCGGAGGTCGCGATGGGATTCGACTTACGCTATAACTTCATCAACACGTTTCGAACGGTCGATAACTGGCGTAACAACATCCTTTTGAACGCACAGGGTGGTCTGCTGCCGGGCTTCAAGCAACGCAAGACGTTCTTGGGCATGCAGCAGGCCACGTTCGACATGAGCCCGGGTGCGGCGGGAACGTCGACTCAGGGTGGGCGATCGCCGATGGGACTCACCGCCGGTGAGCTCACCATCCAGCGGACCGCGCTGCAGCACCGCCAAGATCCCCTCAAGAGCGCCGAAGGCAGTCTCTCGAGCCTCGGCATCCAGGGCAACGGCTTCTTCGCCGTCGCCGAGAGCCTCAACCCCGGCGCCCGCGTCATGCTCACGCGCGACGGCTCCTTCACCTGGAAGAACATGGGAACCGAGGCGAATCCCAACTACCAGCTGGTCAACGGCCAGGGCCTCTTCGTCCTGAGAGCCGGCGACATCGAGACGGATCCGTCGAGCGCCAACTTCATGAAGGTGAAGCGCCTGCCCCCAGCCGGCTCCGTGGACAGCAACGGGAATCCCCTTCCCGCCGAGGAAACCGGCCCCCCAGGCATGCTCGGCTACCGCGACGGCATCCTCGACAACCGTAACGACCCGCGCTCCAATCCCTTGCGCGGCATCCCCACCTACGTGACGGGAAGCGACGGCCGTGAAGCCCTGACCCAGCCCCCGGAAGGCAACGTCGCACAGCTCGCGATCGTGCGGGTGCCTAACCAGTCCGATCTCAACATCTCCTCGTTCGGCCCCACCACCTATAACCTCTCGCTGAGCACGCTCGCGGGGTCGACGGTGCGGACGGCCGCCCAGTTCTACAACGAAGTCGGAAACTCGACCTTCGATCCGCTCAAGGAAGCCTTTCCGGTGGTCGGGAACCGGATCGAGCAGGTGGACGCCCAGGTGGCGCTCCAGCTTTCGATCCTGGAGAACCAGACGGCGGACTTCGTCTTCAAGAACCTCTCGACCATGCTCCAGGAATACAACAACGCGCAGGATCAGCTGCTCAACCTGATCAAGTAGTTGCCTTTAAACCGGAGGCCCCTCTCGACGAGAGGGGCCTCCGGTTTTCTGCTTGTTTCCTGAACCGTCGCTCAGACGGCGGTCTGGGCGTAGTAATCCTTCCACTGCGCCTCGACCTCGGCCGGAATCGATTGGCCGTTCACGAGGGCATGGACCCAGGGATCGTCGAAGGCGGGCCGCTCGTCCACGCCCCGGTAGGTCCGGTTCATGTGGGCGATGAAGTCCAGGGCGTCGCTCATCTCGATGCCCCGGCGCTCGGTGGCATAGTACTGCTGGAAGGACGCCTCCATGGTCTCGGGAGTCTCCTGACCGCTCAAGAGCGCCTGCACCCAGGGATCGTCGGCGGAGGTCACGGGAGTCGTGATGCCGCGGAAGCGGTAGTTCATCGCGCTTACCAGTTCCATGGCGACGCCGGCGGTCAGGGCGTCGACGTCGGAGGCTGGAGCCGGTGTGGCGGGGGCATTCAGGCCCTGGAGCGCATTGAGCTGTGCGTTGGCCCGCGCGTTGATGGCGCCTGCGGCAGCAGCCGACAGATCCGCGGGAGCTTCCGTTTTGGGAGCGGCCCGCAGGGCATCGGCCTGGGCTGCCTGCACGTGAACGCCGGGCGCGGCGTCCGGCAAACCGAACCCGGCCACGGCCTGGCCGAGCAGGTTTCCGAGGCCGGAGCCGTGGAGCATGGAATCGACACCGGGAGCCGCGGGGGCACCGGGAAGCGAGGGCAGGGAAGCGCCGACGCCAAGCTGGGAGAGCATGGACTCCAGGCTCTGAGCACCCTGCGAGGGGCTCTCCATCTGGGCGATCAACTTGGTGAGCAGTTGCTCGAGCTTGGGATCCACCCCGGGACCCGAGGCATCCATCTCCATGCCGTCGAGGGCGGCTTCGAGGAGCTTCTCTAGCTGGCCGCTCGATGGGCTCTCGCCTTTCATCTTCTGGAAGAGGCGCAGGATCATCTCGATGAGATCGGTCAGCTTGGCTTCGAGCTGATCCAGGTTGCCGCCGTCGGCGGCCTTGGAGACCATCTCCATGATCTTGTTGAGGAGCTTGGGCGGGACGTTGCCCAGCAGGTTGAAGATCATGTCTTGAATCCGGGCCATGAGCTGTTGCTTCTTGATCTTGGCGAGCTCGAGGCGGTGGACGCGGTCGGCCTCTTCGGCGATCTTGCGCCGGGCATACGTCCACTCGTGATAGAGGCGATCCCAGTAGGACTGGAGGTCTTGCCGCTCCTTGACCAGCTTGATCAACTCGAGGATTTCGCCCTCGGTGACCAGGAGTTGGGGGCGGATGGCGGGGTTGCGGCGGGCGGCCGCGAAAGGCTGGAGCCATGCCTCTTGCTGCTGCGAGAGGAGCTGGAGGGCGGCTTCGAAGGCGTCGGCGTCCTTGCCTTCGAGGGCGCGCGTGACGGCCAGGGCTTCTTCGGCGGAGGCGAACTCGCGTCCCACCAGCTTGCGGAAGCGGACCGCAGGAGGTTCTTGCAGGGTAGCCAGCGGATCATGCGCGACGGGAGCCGCCAGGCGGTTGGCGGTTCGGCGACGGAAGGAGTCCTGGATGTGGAGGGTGGTCTCGAGCTCTTGAGGCGAGACGAAGCCCATCTCGATCAGCACCTCGCCGATCTTCTTGGAGGTGAGGCTTTGTTCTTCGAGGGCGGCTTCCAGCTGAGCGGTGGAGATGCGTCCGGAATCGAGAAGGAGGTCGCCCAGCTTCTTGCGGGCGAGGGCGGGGCCTTCGGGGTCGCGCTGCTGCTGCAAGGCGAGGGCGTAGTCCAGGTCCTTCTGGGAGATGTAACCCTTGGCGACAAGGACGTCACCGAGCTTGCGGTTGAGTTGCTGTTGCTCCTGGAGGGCGGCTGCCAGCTGCTGGGAATCGATCTTGCGAAGCCCCAGCAGGATTTCCCCGAGTGCCTGGCGGCCCGGGGTCTTGACGGAGCTGAGAAGGTCTCCGCTCATGCGGCGGCTCCTTTCCGAAGCGAACAGCGCCCGCGGCTTTTGCGTAAGGCCGCGACGGGATGCAAGAACCAGCGAGGGGGAAAGCCGTTGCTCGCGGTCCAGAGGAAACGACGGTTGCCCGAGGAGAGTCCTAGGTTAATGTGCCCGGAAATCGGCCTTGCTGGTCTCGTTTAATCAAGATTTGCCGAAGTTTTAGCGGTCGGGAGGCGGGGAGAAAAAGAAAGCCCGCCGCGAAGGCGGCGGGCGAGGGTTGGCGCGGGAGGCGTCTGGGTCGGCTTAGGCCTGGCCGAAGGCCATGGCCCGCAGGCGCGCGACGCGCTCCTCGGTGGCGGGGTGGGTGCTGAAGAGCTTCATCAGCGAGGCCCCGCGCAGGGGGTTCACGATGTACATGTGCGCGGTGGCGGGGTTTGCCGCCATCGGTGCCAGCTGAGCGCCGCGCTCCAGCTTGAGCAGGGCGTTGGCCAGGCTGAGCGGGCGGCCGCAGATCTGCGCGCCGACGCGATCGGCCTCGTACTCGCGGGAACGCGAGACGGCCATCTGGACCAGCATCGCCGCGAAGGGCGCGAGGACCATCATCGCGATGCCGCCGGCCATCGAGGCGGGGCTATCGTCCTCGTCGCGGCCCATCCCGAAGATCATGGCCCACTGGAACATATTGGCCAGCTGCGTAAGGGCGCCGGCCAGCATCGCGGCGATCGACGAGATCAGGATGTCGCGGTTCTTGATGTGAGCCAGCTCGTGGGCAATCACGCCTTCCATCTCGTCGCGATCCAGGATCTGCATGATGCCCTCGGTCACCGCAACGGCCGAGTGCTTGGGGTTACGGCCGGTTGCAAAGGCGTTGGGCGTCATGGTCGGCATGATGTAGACCCGCGGCATCGGGAGGTTGGCCCGCTGAACCAGGTTACCGACCATCGCGTGGAGCTCGGGAGCTTCCGCGGGGCTGACCTCGCGGGCGCCGCTCATCTTGAGCGCGATCTTGTCGGAGAACCAGTAGCCGGCGAAGTTCATGACCACCGTGAGGCCCAGGGCGATCATCAACCCTCCGCGGCCGCCCATCACGAATCCTGCCCCGATCAGCAGGGCCGTCAGAGCCGCCAGAAGAACGAACGTCTTGAAGTTGTTGACCATCAGGTCGTTTCCCCTCTAATAGGCACCCGACTCAAGTTTGACTTCGTTGTTGGCTAGTGACTTGATGCGAGTGCACTCAATACCTGGTCCATTATACCAGGTTTCAACTCGATAGACCTCCGGGAGGAGGCGTAGGTTCCCGGGTTTGCAAAAAATTAGAGTTGGCCTCGCATGGCGAGCTTCATCTCGCGGACGGCCCGCTCCATGCCGACCAGGACCGCGCGCGACACGATCGAATGGCCGATGTTGAGCTCGGCCATCTCGGGAATCATGGCGACCGGTCGAACGTTCCAGTAGGTGAGGCCATGGCCGGCGTGCAAGCGAAGGCCCGCTTCGGTTGCGAGGCGGCCGGCGACGCGCAGCCGCTCCAGCTCGGGGGCATGTTTCTCGCCCAGCTCGGCGTAGGTGCCGGTATGCAGTTCGATGGCGTCCGCGCCGACTTCCTTGGATGCGTAGACCTGATCCGGCGACGGATCGATGAACATCGCGACCATGATGCCGGCTTCCTTGAGCTGCGCGACGATGGGGCGAAGGCTGTCAAGCTGCGAGCGCACGTCCAGCCCGCCTTCGGTGGTCACTTCCTCGCGCTTCTCGGGCACGAGGGAGACTTGCAAGGGCTTGATCTCGCGGGCGATCGCGACCATCTCGGCCGTGGCGGCCATCTCGAAGTTCATGGGCACCCGCAGGGTTTGGCGAAGCACGCGCACGTCACGATCCTGGATGTGGCGGCGGTCTTCGCGCAGATGCACCGTGATCGAATCGGCGCCGGCCAGTTCGGCGAGCACGGCGGCGGCGACCGGGTCGGGTTCGACGGTCCGGCGGGCCTGGCGGATGGTGGCGACATGGTCGATGTTGACGCCGAGTTTCGGCGTGGGATGGTTGTTCATGAGTCCTCCGGTGGCGCGATGGCCTGGTTGGTGATGCCTTAATTGTAGCAAGGAACGCCATGGCTGCGCCGATACATAGCCGTTAGCCGCAGGCGCTCACCCCCCTGCCGGCTGCGCCGGCCGTCCCCCCGTCGCTCACGCGAAGCGTACCTGCGCCCACAGGCGCAATGGGGGACAACTAAGGGAAGATTAGACCAGGTCCAGGGCGCATTGGAGGGCGAGCGAGCGCTCCGTGTCGCGGGGAATCAGGTTGAACGCCTTCTGGAGGTGAGGCTTGGCCTTGTCGATCTGGCGCATGCGAACGAGGCCCAGCCCCAGGTCGGCGTGTGCTTCGGCGTGGTCGGGATCCATGCCCAGGGCCTGGTTGAAGGAGGCGAGCGACTCGTCGGAGTAGCCCATGGCGGAGTAGATCGTGCCCATGGTGTGGTAGTAGGCCGCGCAGGGACGAAGGTATAGGGCGGTGGTCAAGGCCTTCTTGGCCAGCTCGAAGTCCCCGAGGTCGCGTGCGATCTGGCCCATGAGGTGATGGCCCTCGGCGTGCTGCGGGTCGATGGCCACCAGCTCCTTGCAGGCTTCGAGCGCGGCGCGGCGTTCCAGCATCTGCTGGTGTGCCCAGGCCATGATGAAGAGGGATTCAGGATCGTCGGGCTCGACGTCCAGGAGGTCGTAGGCTCGTTTCAGAGCCTCGGGGGCGTTGTTGCGATCGCGCGCCAGCTTCAAGAGGGCTCTCAAGCTGGGAGCGTGCCGGGGATCGAGGGCCACGATCCGCAGGAGGGGCTTCTCGGCGGCCTTGAGGTCGCCGCGCTGGCGGTGGATATCCGCGAGGATATGAGCGGTTTCGAGGTCCTTGGGGTCGAGATCCAGCGCGAAGGCATAGCATTCCGCCGCGGCCGATAGTTGCCCCAGGGCGATATGCGCCCGGGCCATCTTGCGCAGGGTTTCGAGATCCCGCTGATCCTGGCGCCAGACCAGGTTCCACCATTGCACCGCGTCCGAGAGGTCGCCGTCTTGCTGCGCGCGCTCGGCGAACGTCAGGGCCAGCTTCCGGAAGAGGCTCCTGCCCGCCTCGTGGGTGGGCTGGGCCTGGAGGGCTTCCTGCACATGCATCCAGGCGCCGTCGAAATCCGAGATCTCCCAGTCGATTTCCGCGAGAGCGATCCGGGCTTCGACGTGCATGGGCTGCAGGTCGAGGATCCGCTCGAAGACCCGGCAGGCACTCTCGAGGTCCGAACTCTGGCGATGGATGCTGCCCAAGAGGTAAGACGCTTCGACGTCTCCGGGATCGCTTTCCAGGAGGGAGGCGAGCTCGCGGACGGCTTCGGGCTTGCGTCCGGCCTTCACCAGGCTGGCGGCGAGCTTGCGGCGCCACAGGCGAGAAGCGGGCTCTTCACCCTGGGGATCGAGCGCGACGGCGTCACGCCGGTAGTCGACGGCTTCCAGGAAGCGCTCGTGGGTGGTGGCGTCCTCGGCGAGGCGATCCAGGGCCTGATACGAGAGGGCCGCCACCTCGCCCTTCACCGGGGGCTCGGAGGTCGCCGGCTTGAGGACATCCCAGGCCTGCTTCGGGCGCTCGGCCATGTAGAGGCGTGCGAGGCCGATCCGGGCCTTGAGGTCGTGGGCTTCCTGCGCGAGGGCGTCGAGGTAGTGGCCTTCGGCCGCGTCGGGTTCGTCGAGGGCCAGGGCCACCGAGGCCAGGGCATGGTGGGTCGGGAGGTGGCTGGGGTCGGCGTCGCGAAGTTCGAGGAAGGTACTGCGCGCCTCTTCCCAGAAGCCGCCCATGACGGCGATCTCGCCCAGGCGGAAGCGGCGATCGGGGTCTTCGGGGAAGATCCGGACCACCTCGCGCTGGATGCCCACCGCCTCGGCGTAGCGACCCGCGTTGACGTAGGCCTGGCTCAAGCTCTGGAGAGCAGTCTCCTCGTCGATGTCGAAGCTGAGCAGCAGCTCCCAGTAGAGGATGGCATTTTCCCAGTCCCCTTGCGCCGAGGCCTCCTCGGCGAGCAGCTTGGCGCAGCGGGCGATCAGGCCCTGAGCCTGGGGATTGCGGTTGTTGAGGGCGAGGAGTTGCTGGCCCAGCTCCCAGACCTGCTGGATCTCACCGCGATCCCAGGCCATCTCGGCGAGGGCGAAGAGGGCCTCGGCATCCTTGGGGTTCTCGTGGAGAGCCGTCTGGAGGACGTCCTCGGCGGTGGCGAGGTCGCCGGCCTCGCGGTGGCAATCGGCCAGGAGGCGCAAGGCGGTGCCGTCGCCCGGAGCGAGTTCGAGCGTGTGGTAAAGGGTGGCGATCGCCTCGTCGAGTCTTCCCTCGGAGCGAAGAATCCGGGCCTTGCAAATGAACGCCTCGACATCGCCGGGAGCCAGCTCCAGGTAGCGTTCCCACCAGTCGAGCGCAACTTGTCCTTCGGCGCTCTCGGCCAGCGCCTTGGCGGCGCCCATGGCAAACGTCTCGGCCTCGGCGGGAGGCTCCTCGGAGCTGAGCAGAACCTGGCTCCAGCGCCAGGCCTCGGCGTGGTCCTGAAGGGTGGTCGCCACTTCGGCGAGCGTGAGCATGGCCCCCGGATCGCCATGAGTCTCGGCCAGCGTGCCGAAGGGAATCCGGGCTTCTTCCCAGAGTTCGCCGCTGAGGGCGGCATTGCCCCAGGCCTTGAGCAGGACCGGATCGGCGGGGCTGAGAGCATCCAGGCGCGCGTAAGCCTCGCAGGCTTCCGCGTAGCGGCCGCTCCGACGGTAGCAGTCGGCGAGCCGTCGCCAAAGGGCCGTGTTCTCGGGGGCGTGCTCCAGGGCCATCTTCCACCAGGAGATGGCCTCGTCCATGTCGGAATCGTCGATGGCCAGCATGGCGAGCGCGTGGGCTGCCGAGACCGTTTGAGGCCGCTCGGCGAGCAGTCCTTCGAGCAAGGGGCGGGCTTCCCGGGGATCCGGGTAGCAGCGGGTGAGCGAGAGCGCGTCCTCGAGGGATTCGGGATGGGCGACCATGATGCCGCGGTAGAGGGCGATCGCCATCGAGGCGCGACCCGCGTCGCGCGCCAGCTCCGCCCGGAAGCGCCACCAGTCCAGGGTCTTGCCCGCGTAGGCCGCCCAGAGATCGGCGAAGAGGAAGGCCTGATCGACCTCGCGCTTGAGGCGCGACGCCTCTGCCAGCTGACGCGCGCAGTACCCGGCGAGCACCCGCAGCTTGTCGTCCGGCATCCGAGCAAGGGCCCGCTGGGCGTGGTCTCCCGCATTGAGGAAGTCCCCGCGCCCCTGGGCCAGTCGGGCCAAGGCCGCGTGGGCATTGGGCTCTTCGGGGTCCGCGGCGAGCGCGCGGTCGAAGAGCGCCTCGGCCTCGTCATCCTGGCCGCGCTTGATGAGGATTTCGGCCAGCTTCACGCTGGAGCGCGGGCTGGGATCCAGGGGCACCAATCGGCGCAGGAGGGTTTCGGCCTCTTCGAAGTTTCCGAGGCTCTCGGCGGCCTGGGCCAGCCCTTCGAGCGCCGGGACGTCCTGGGGTGCGTGCTCAAGGGCCTCGCTCCAGAACCGGTGAGCGCGCTCGAAATCTCCGGCTTCCTCGGCGCGCTGGGCGAGCCCGCGGGCGGCACGATGCGCCAGGTCCTTGCCCTCGGTATTTTGCTCGCGCAAGAGCCGCTGGGCGGCTTCATGGGCCGCTTCGAGGTCGCCCGTGGCGAGCCCCATCTCGGCCATCGCGCGCCAGGCCGGCAGGTAATCGTACTGGTTGGCCAGGGTCAGGTAGAAGGCCGAGGCCTCATTGAGCCGCCGGCAGGCGTGAAGGGTCTGAGCCAGCTCGAAGAGCGTCTCCGGGGAGGCGTCGTGCTTGACCAGGCTGAAGAGCGGGGTCAGGGCTTCGTCGGGGCGGCCGGCAGCGAGGCGGTCGTCGGCGATCGCCCTGAGCGCGCCGACATGCCCCGGCTCGAGCTTGAGGAGCCGCTTCCAGACGTCAACCGCCGCTGCGCCTTCACGGCTACGGGCCAGTTGCTCGGCGCATTCCACGGCCGTTTGCCGGATCGTCGCGTCCTCACCCAGGGCGAGGGCGTCTTCGAGGAGCTTGAGGGCTTCGTCGGGAGCCGAGTCGAGCTTGAGCCCCGCCAGGATTTTGAGGGCGTCCTGGTTCTCGGGATCCAGGCGCAGGATCTCGCTCAGGGCCGACTCGGCGGCCGGAGCATCCCCGTCTTCGATCAAGAGGGCCGCTAGGCGTGCTCGCAGCCCTAGATCCTCGGGTTCGAGCCCCTGGGCCAGTTCCAGGGCACGCCGCGCGCCCGCGCGGTTGCCGGTTTCCAGGCATGCATCGGTCAGGCTCAACAAGACCGAGAGGTCGCGAGGCTGAACCCGGTGCAACTGGGCCAAGAGTCGTGCCGCCATGGCCGAATCCCCCAGGGCGCGCGCGATGGCCGCCGCCATGCGGAGGGCCTCGGCGTCCTCGGGGACGAGCTTGAGGACCGTCAGCCACCAGGTCTGCTGCTCCTCGGGAGCCGCCGCCCGTCGCGCGAGCTCGCGCGCGGCTTGCTGCCGCCGTTCAAGTGCCGACGCGTGCTCAGGCAAACTCTCCAGCAGGCGCTGGGCCCAGTGCCAGGTTTCCTCGTGCCTGCCGGTTTCCCAGGTGAGGTCCATGAGGGCTTCGACGATTTCGGGGCCGTGCTCGCCGTGGTCAAAGGCGGCTTGCAGCGACTTGAGGGCCGCGCGGCGGTTCCCGAGCGCGAGGTAGGCGTCGCCGAGGCCCTTGTGAATGCTGGCACGCTCGGGAGCTTGCTCCTTGAGGCGGGCGTAAAGCGCGCGCGCGGGCTCGACCGTGCCTTCCGCCAGCCAACGGGCGGCCAGGGCTTCCAGCGGCTCCAGCAGGTCGAGGGCCAAGGCGCGATCCACCCAGGGCGTCGCGTCCGTCGGGGCAAGGCCGCTCAACTGGCGCCGCACGAGCTCACGCCTGCTTTCCGTCACCTCGGGGCTCGGAGCCAGCGCGTCGAGGCGCGTCAGGACGTCCCATTCCTCGTCGAGGACGCCCTCGTGACGGGCGAGGTCGAGCTGGAGCGACAGCGCGCCGACGCCGTCCGGCTGCTGCGCCTGGTGACGTTCCAGCCAGCGTCGCGCGGTGGCGGCATCTTGCCGTCGCCAGGCAGAAACCGCCAGGGGCAGGAAGGCTTCGTGGCGGTCGGCGGAGGCGGCGATCGACAAGAGCGCGTCGGCATCCTCGCCGCTGCGGTGGCGCGCGAGTCCCAGGACCAGGGCCGCATCGGCATTCTGGGGCTCGGCCTCGAGCACGGCAGGTGCATGGCGCTCTTGGGCGGAAACGTCCCCATGCTCCAGCGCGTGGCGGAACAGGGAGGCATGGGCCTCGGGATCGGTCGGATCCAGCTTCAGGCGCTCATGCCAGAGCGGGATCTCGGTCTCGTCGCTGGCGGCAGCCAACAAGTGGTCGAGGGCCTCTCGCGCCAGCCGCGTGGGGGGATCCGGCTCGTCGAGCCAAGGTTTGAGGGCCTGCCAAGCCCGGAATGCCTCTCCATTGGCGAGACAGGCCTGGGCGAACGGAATCTCGCTCTGCTTGCCGGGCGCAAGCTGAACGGCGCGTTCGAGAAGCAGCTGCGCTTGCGCCGCTTGGCCCACCATCATCGACAGGCGTCCCAGCGCCAGATAGGCATCCGGATGCTGCGCCTGGGCGGCTTGCGCGTACGCTTTGCGGGCGTCGTCGAGTTGGTTTTGCAGCTCGAGCGAGGCTCCCAGCGACATGGCGACCTCGGGAGTGCTGGTCCCAAGCGCGATCAGGCGGCGGGTGAGTTCGTTGGCGCGGTCGAGCTGGCCCTTGGCGCGACAGTCGTTGGCGACGGCGCCCAGGGCGCGGCCATGATCGGGGGCGCGCAAGAGCAGTTTCTCCCACCAGAGCACGGCTTCAGTGGGATCCTTGGAGCCGGAGGCCAAGGCCTCCAGGCAGGAGCGGGCGACGTCTTCGAGGGCGGGATCCGGTTCGGCTTGGAGCAAGGCTTCCAGATGGGGCCAGGCCTTTTGGTGGTCGCCGGCCTCCAGGGCCCAGTCCGCCAGGAGGCGCCGAACGTCGCGGCGGGACGGATCGCGCGCGAGCCAGTCCTCGAGGGTCTGGATCGCCTTGGCGCGGTCGATTCGCGCCAGCGTCTGCACGGCCTCCAGCGAGCCTTCCGCCAGCAGGGGCTCCAGGGTCTCGGCCGCGGTCTCGGTATGGCCTTGATCGCGAAGCACCTCGGCCAGGAGACGCAAGGTGTCGCGGTCGTTCGGGGCGAGGCCAAGAGCGCGGTGGGCGTAGGCGAGGGCGGAGTCGAGCTTGCCCGCGTCGTGGTGAAGCTTGGCGATGGCACGATGGGCTTCCAGGCTGCGCGGCTCGAGCTTGAGGAGTTCTTCCCACCAGGGGATGGCCGCGGTTCCGGGGCTGGCCTGGATGAGGCGACGCAGGCAAACGAGCGCGTCATCCCGGACCTTGGCGGCTTCGGGGGCCTGGAGCAGCCGCTTGAACATGACCCAGGCGTCGCTGGCCTTCCCTTCGGCCAGGGTGACCTTGGCGAGTCCCGCCATGGCGGGGACGTTGCCGCGGCTCATGCCGACGGCCTTGCCGAAGAGGCTGCGGGCCTGCTGGGTTTCGCCATCGATCAGGGCGAGCTCGGCCTGGATGAGGATGCCCTCGAGGCGGCCTTGGGCGTCCTTGCTCCGGGCGAGGGTCTGGCGCGCTTCTTCGTGGCGCCCCGCGTCGAGGTGCTCGCGGCTCAGCCAGAGGGCGGCGTCGGGATCCGAGGGCTCCACCGCGACGAGCTCCTGGTAGCGCCGGGTCGCGTCGTCCTTGCGACCAGCCTCGACCGCGCCCCGGGCCAGCTCGCGCAGGGCCTCGAGGTTCTGGGGATCGATGGCGAGAAGTTCCTTCCACCAGGCGAGGGCAATCTCGCCGTAGTAGCTCTCCGCCATGCGCTTGAGGCAGGTGCGCGCGAGTTCAAGCGCTTCGGCGTGCTTGGGATCCTTGTCCAGCACCTTGCGCAGGGCTTCCCAGGCGTCCTCGTCGTCGCTGCGGTCGATGGCTTGACGCGCGGAGCGGATGAGTTCGGGGATCTCGTCGTGGGTGATTTCGAGGAGGCGTTGGCTCCATGCCAGGGAGGCGTCGTCGTTGCCGAGGCCCGCGGCGGACTCGGCCATCCCTTGCACGGCCTGCAGGTGATCCGGGTTGCGCTTGAGGATGGCCTGGAAGAGGGTGGCGGCCTCTTTGAACCGGCCCTCGGCGAGTTCGAAGCCCGCGAGGGTGAGGCTGACCTCGTCGTTATCGGGCTGCCGGCGCAGGCATTCCCGCAGGGTCTGCATGGCTCCCGCGAGGTCTCCGGCGGCCAGCTGCGCATCGGCCATGCGCGCGAGGTCCGGGGTCTGCGGGTGGTAGTGGAGGTGAAGCTTCCACCAGCCGAGCGCCTTGGCGTAATCCCCGGCGTCCTGGAGCTTGAGGGCAATCTGGCGGGCCACCTCGCCGGCCAGCTTCGCGGCCTCGGGAGTGGCCGGCTTGAGCAGGGGCTCCAGCTCCTGCCAGGCGCGGGTGGCATGGCCCATGGTCCAGCTGAGCGTGGCGATCTCGAGGCGCGCGAAGTTGGGGTCTCCGGCGCGACGGGCCAGATCCTGAAGGGCCGCATGGGCGGAATCCGGCCGGCCGGCAGACAGCCAGGCCTGGATCAGGCCCTGGAGGCGGTCGGCTCCGAGCGTCTCGGGGGGGCGCATGGCCAGGGTTTCGGCGAGGTCCTGGGGACGGTTCAGCGCGCGGTAGAGGCCTTCGAGCGCGTCGAGGGCTTGTTCGTCGCCAGGGCGGCACGTCAGGAGGCGGCGCCACCAGGTCGCCGCCGCGCGCGCCTCGAAAGGCTCGGCCGAGAGGCGCTTGGCGAACGGCCGGATATATTCGTCGCCCAGGGCTCGGGCCCGCTCGGAAACGGCGTCTTGGGTCAGGAGGGGCTTCAGGACGGCCCATGCTTCTTCGGTGCGGCCTTCTTCGAAGTCGGCGCGCGCCAAGAGCAAGCGGACATCCGGGGGGAGGTCCGGGGCTTCGCTCAAGAGCTGGCGGGCAACTCCCGGTTGCTGGTCGAGGAGGGCCAGGGTCGCGGCGGCCCGCCGGACTTCCAGGGCCTCGGGCTGCTCGTCGAGGGTCTGGCGGTAGAGCGCCAACGCTTCGGCCGTGCGGTTGATTGCGCCCAGCGCTTGACCTAGCCTTACGATGACCGCGGGATCCGAGGTCTGCCGGGCCTGGGCCTGGAGCAGCCGGATGAGGTCCATCACGCGGCTTTGGCTGTTGTAGCTTTGCTCGAGGGCTTCTGCCGCCTCGATGTCACTGGGGTGGAGGCCTTGCAGGCGCTCCCACCACCGGGTGGCCTGCGCGCCCTCGGCGGCGTGGGCCTGCTGGCGGCAGAGCGCGATCAGGCGATCGCGTAGCCCCTGGGCGTCCGGCTGCCGGATGGTGACTTCGGCGTAGGCGTCCCATGCGCCTTCGCCATCGCCGATGCGGACGAGGGCCTCGGCCAGCAGGAAGTACGCGCGGACGTCGCTTGGCGCGAGGCGGATGACGTCGCGAAGGAGGGCGATCGCCTCCTGAGGCTCTCCCTGCGTGAGGTGTTGATGGGCCTGTGCCAGCGCCGTGGCGACCTCCTGAGGGGCTGGAGGGGCGACAGGCGCGGGCGTCGGAGGGCCGGCAGGCGGGTTCGCCGTCTCGACCGCGAGGTCGCCGTCGGCCGCCGGAGGGGTGCTGCTTGCCTCGGGGGAGGCCGTCGGCTTGCCGGATTGGCTCTCCAGCCAGGCTTGAAGCTTGGCGACGGGAAGGTCGTCGGTTTCCAGCTTCAGGAGGCGGTCGAGCACCTTTCGCGCGTCCGCGTGCCGACGCGCGCCCGCGAGCGCGCGTACGAGGCCGAACATCGCCTTGGGCTGATCGGGTTGGGTGTCGAGAAGGGTGCGGTACTGGGCGATCGCCCCGTCGAAGTCGCCCAGCTCGGCGAGCACGGCAGCCAAGTTGAGACGCGCCGTGTCCAGACGTGCGTCGAGCGCGAGGGCCTGCAGGTAGGCATCTCGCGCTTGGGGAAGGTCACCTTGCTTCTGATGAGCGAGGCCTGCGTTCTGGAGCGTGAGCGCCTTGGGGTGCATGAGCCTCCCATAAATTAAAGATGGGCTCGGTTATGTTACCCAAGGGCCTCCGCTTTGTCAAACCCCGTCAAGCTGAAGTAGAATCAAGATCTAGAGGAGGGCGATGTGGATCGGGGAAATCGGGTGATCTACCGGCTCATGAAGTCCGTTCAGGCTCTGGCCATGGCCCTGCCACGCCGTTTGGCCCTTCGCGCCGGCATCGCGTTCGCCGATGTCCTCTACGGCGTGTATCGCCTCACCCCTTACCGTGACTTCGTCTACGGCAACATCCGCAAGGCCTTCGCCGAGTCCATGACCGAGCGCGAGTCCCATCGCCTGGCGCACCGCCACCTTCGCAACCTCCTCAAGGCCATCGTCGAAGTCCTGCGCTTCGGCGTGCTGGACCGCGACGGCCTCGACCGCCTCGTCTCCTGGGAGGGCCGCGAGCACCTCGATCGGGTCATGGCCGAGGGACGGCCGGTGATCGTCGCGAGCGCGCATTTCGGCAACTGGGAACTGATGGCGGCCGCCCTTTCGGCGCATGGCCTGCCGCTTCACGTGCTCGTCCAGGTCCCGAGCAAGGACGCCTTCGGACAGCTCTTCATCGAGGCCCGCGAGAAGGTCGGCGTGACGACCTACGCCAACCGCGGCCCGTCCTCGCTGCGCCCCGTCCTTCGCGCCCTCAAGCGCGGCGAAGGTCTGGGCATCCTGATCGACCAGCACGGAGAGGCCATGGAGGCCACCGCGACCCTCTTCGGCCGGCCGGTCTCGGTGCCGATGGGGGCTTTTTTCTTCGCCGAGAAGACGGGAGCGGCGATTCTTCCGATGTTCTGCGTCCGGACGCCCGACGATCGGCACGTGATCCACGTCGAGCCTGAGCTCGTGCCGACGGGGGATCCCCAGGACGATGCCCGTGCCCTGTATGCGTTGCTGGAGACCTACTTGCGGCGGTACCCGGAGCTCTGGCTTTGGGTACATAACCGCTGGGAGCGCGAGGCCGAAGTGATGCCGCCCGCTCGGGAGGTCATGGCATGACGCTTCGCGTCCTTCTAGCTTGCTCGCTTTGGCTGGCGGCCGTGGCTCCGGCCGGGGCGATGGCCTCGGCATCGGTCGGCACGGCGATGCGGGTCGGCCAGGTGGGCACGAGCGACGTGCTCGCGGTGTATCGGGACAAGATGGTCGTGATCGATCCGTCGAGTCCGGATGACTGGGGCGTGATTCCCGTTCAGGGCATGGTGCATTCGGCGCTCTGGCTGATGGAGCGCCATATCCTGCTCGTCCATCTTCCCGCTCAGAAGGCCATGGCCGTGATCGACACGCGGCCTGGTTCGGTGTCGCGGTACCGGGCGATCGCCACCTACAATGCGCCGGAATTCTCCGATACCCGCCTGAAGTTCGCGGTCTCCGGCGGGCGGGTCTACCTGGCGCGAGATCGCCAGGCCGTGCTCATCTTCGATCCCGGCTCCCTCTTGGCCAAGATCGGGCTTTACGCGGTGGATTTCCTGCCGGTGGTCTACTCCACGGCGACCCGGACGATTCTCTCGGATCGGATCCTCGCCCTCGAGGAGGGGCAGCTGACCGTGGAATGGACCCGGCCGCGCCCCGGAGAAGTGGCCGCTCCGAGGTACGTGCGCCTGCCATACCGCCCGACGGGCATGCTCTCGCATCGGGAAGGAAGCTGGCTTTATCTTTCGGCGCGGGCCGACGACGGCACCGGCCGGGTACTGGTCCTCGACACCCGCTCGCTGGAGGTGGTCCATGAGATCCCCGTGCCGCATGCCATCACCTCGATGGCCTGGCTGGATGACGGCCGCCTCTGTCTCTTGAGCGCGAAGGAGTCCCGCTTCGCCATCCTGGACGTGAAAACCTGGGACTGGACCCGGGTCTGGACGCCCAAGATCCCGGGAACTCCGATTCGCCTGCTGTCTGCCGCGCCCCCGCCGACGCCCGAGGTCGCGCATGACGGGGTCGGTTTCGGGGAGGTCTACGAGCCGTGAAGCAACGCATTTGGGCCCTGATGGCCGCCCTCACGCTGGCGGGGTGCGCCGCGTTCGACGATCGGCCTCCTGGCGCCCGCGTCCAAGGCGAGGTTCGCGCCTGGCCCGACGGCACGCTCGTGCCGGGAGCCGTGATTCGGCTCAAGGACCGCGAGGTGAAGGCGGATGCTCGGGGAGCCTACGTGATCGACGGCCTGGGGGAATCGGTTTCGCTCGAGGTCTCCGCTCCGCCGCCCAAGTCCGAGACGGGCAAGCCCGAAGCGGGAAGGCCCGGAAACTTGCAGACCGAACCCGCCAAGGGGTTGGCGGCCCGCAAGCGCGACCTCGTGCTGGTGCCCGGCGAGACCCGCCAGATCGATCTCTGGTTGGATCGCACGGGGGAGCCGCTTTCGCCGCGGATCCTCTTCGAGCGCGGCGGCAAGGTCTGGGAAGCGGACGCGTTGGGGACGCATCAGCGAAGCCTGACGCAGGACCTCCCCGGAACCCAGTCGGCCCCTGCCTGGGTGGAGCGGGGGCGCCAGTTCGCGTTCATTCAGCGCCAACCGAGCCGAACGCATATCTGGATTCGCGCGACCGAGCCCACGGGGCCCCTGGAGCCCGCCTCGCGCTACCTCGCGCAGGTGCCGGATAGCGCATCAGAACTTCGTTATAGCCCTCTGGGCAAGCGCTTCGCCTTCACGGTGGCGGTGCGGAGCCCGCATCTCGGCATGCGCAACGAGATTCGCGAACTCGACGCCTATACCGGGGGAATGCGGGACCTGGTCGGGGGCTCGGGGATCGCCTCGAACCCCGTCTTCTCGCCTGACGGGACGCAGCTTGCCTGGGCGCGCCGCCAGGCGACCGGCACCTGGCAGATCTGGCTCTCGGGAGCTAGGGGCGAGTCCTCGCGGGCCCTCTTGGCGACCGGCAACTGCATGGAGCCCGCCTGGTCGCCTTCCGGTCAGCAGATTGCCTACACGTCCAACCTGGAAGGCGCCTGGGACATCTACTTCACCAGCGTCGACCTGGCGGAATCGACCCGGCCCGTGGGCATTCGCCTGACGCGATCGCCGGAAGGCGGCTTCTGCCGCCGTCCCGTCTGGGGCCCTGACGGGGAGATCCTTTTCGAAAGCAACTTCCATCCGGCCACCGGCAAGATCCAGCCGACGATCGATCTTTACGCGGTGAAGGTCTCCACCGGGCGGATTCGCCAGGTGATCCCCGACGCGCGCGCGGCGGACTGGTAAGCCCGAAAAACCAGGTGCCTCCTTAAGTAGCTGTTAAGCTTGGGTTCACTCCGGGTTATGAGACGGGTCTTTGACCAAGCTGAGATTAAGCTCAGGTTAAAGGGTTATGAGACTCCGGCAAAAGTTAACCTGAAGTTAAGGAGGGGGAGAAGCGGATCCTGGCTGGGTTTTTCCGGCGATTTTTAAAAGATTGTAAATTTGTCGTTTAAACGGACTTTAAACTAGCAAGGTTAAAATCCAAGTGGCCGATAAGGGAGGTGTCGGGGGGAACTTCCCCACCGGGAAACCGGTCGATACCAACTGAAGCGCACGATGATATAAGGGAGTACAGCTAAATGAGCGGCACGATTAATCCTAACGGCGGTGGGATCGGGGACATCTTCAAGCGTATGCTCTCCAATGCCCGTGAGGCGGTCCAGCCTGCCCAAGCCGGCGCGGGAGCCGAGCCGGTTGCCCGGGCGGCGGCTCAGGGTGACGTGAACCTCATCGGCAGCGCCTCCAATCGCCTCGCGGCCGGCGCCGGCATCGAGCCCGGCATGGGCCGCCTGATGGGCGACCTGGGCGTCGGCGCCGCGGCGAAGCCCAGCGTCAAGAAGCTTTCCCCTGCGGAGATCGATGGCCTTTGGAAGGAAGCGGGCGGCAAGCCCGAGCAGTTCGTCCTCTTGGTTGCGGAGCGTTCGGGCGCGGCCCTCTCGCCCGCTCAGAAGGTCGAGCTCGCCAACATGGCCAACGCCGTCTCCGAGATGCGTCGCGGAGCGTAAGGCACCATGTCGGTCAACGGGATTTCCAATTCGCTTCCGGATCCGGCGGATCAGCGGTTGTTCCAGGAGATCAACCGCCGAGATCCCCGATTCGGTGGAGCGGCTGGCGGAGCTGGCGGAGGTCAATTCGCCGCGCCCCCGGAAACCCCCGAGACCCCGGCTGCGGCCCCGCTCGGTTCGGATCGCCTGCGCTTCAAGGGGGAACCCCCGACAAACCCCTTTGAGGTCCTGATCAAGAATCGCCGGCGCAAGTCCAAGAAGCAAGACGGCGATCCGACCACCCTCTAAACGACCGAAGGCCCCGCCGCAGCGGGGCCTTCGCATTGTCAGAAACTCGATGTCAGGGGGTAGCGGCTGTTGCGCCGCGAAAGGCTGACTTGAAGAAACGACGGGTCAGAGCCGGACGCGGATGTCGTTGATCGCAGAAACCAAGCGATCGAAACCTTCCTCGATGCGGGTGCTCGGCGAGAGGAGCCCACACTGCTCTTCCTTGGCGTTGTAGAGCGCGCAATCGCCATGAACGCACTCGGCCTTTTGGTTCGCGTAGCTAATGAGCGGACACATCGCCATTTCCAGGTCTCCTGTCCTTTGTTAGAATGGTGTCGGAATGCCCTGATGTCGCCAGGATAGCGGATGTCTCGGCTGACGGTCAACCCCGCGCCTTCGGAAAGAGCCCCCTCATGCCCGACCCCAACCAAGAGTCGTTCAACGAAGAGCTCCTCGTCGAGCTCTTGGTCGGGACTGATCGCTTGACCCGTGAGCAAATCCAGCAAGCCCGCGAGCGCATCCAGTCGGATGCCGAGGCGACCGGCCTTCCGGCCCGCATGGCCTTCGCGGCCGATCCCCTGGCCACGGGGCTCGTCGGCCTCGAACCCTTCAGCGGCAGCCTCGAGGATCGGATTTCGCTCGGAGATACCGCGCCGCCCCTGGACTTCAGTCAGTGGCCGCTCTGGAGCGCCGGCACCGTCCTCATCCTGGATCCGGCCAAGGCCGGCATCCTGGGCGCGGTCAGCGTCAACCCCGAGCAATCCATCGGCTTGATCCCGACGCCGCGCGGAGGGTTTCTCTTCACCGGGGAGGCTCCTCGCCGTGAGGAGAGCCCGCGCTTGGCTTACTTGCCCTCGCCGCGCATGGCGCCTTCGGCGGCCAAGAGCCATCCCTTGGACGTGGTCGCCTCGCCCGGCGGGGAGTTCTTGCTCGCGGCCAACCGCGGAGCGGGCACCGTTCACGTCGTCGTGGCGAACACGCGCCAGCAGGCGGGGGCGATCGCCCTTCGCGCCGCGGGCAGTCCCCGGGCCATCGGCATGGCCATGGCCCCGCGCACGGCCTACCTCACCGATGGCATCACCCCTCGCCTGACCGTCCTTGACGTGATCGGGCTCAAGGTCCAGCACCAGCCGTTTCCGACGGGGCCGCTGGGGGCGATCGCCGTCACCCCCGACGCGTCTCACCTCTTGATCGTCTTCTACAAGGCCAACGACGAGCTTGGCCTCTTGACGGTCTCGACCGCCGATCTCCGGGTCCGCCACCTCATGAACCTGCCCGGCAAGCGCCTCCCCGAGGCGCCGCTGGAGCAAATTGCCATCACCCCGGACGGTCAACTCGCCTACCTGCTCACGGCCCGCGCCGCGGGTGGCCCCACCCTGCTCGTGGTCGACCTCGCCAAGCGGCAGATCACCTCGGAGATCCCGCTGCCCAGCATGCCGCTGACGTTAGCCTTCCCGCCACCGCCCGAGTGGCTTCCTCCCAGGCCCGATCTCGAAACCATGCTCATTCGCATGGGCCTCCTCGCTCCCGGCGAGGTCCAGCGCCTCATGGAGAACGAAGAGGTCACGGGACCGCTCATGGATCCCAAGATCGATCCGACGATCCTGGCGCAGTTGCCCGAACGGCTGATCCGGACCATGGGCATGGTGCCGCTTTACCGCGAAGGCCAGCACCTCAACATCGCCATGGTCAACCCGCGTGATGCGGCTTCCCAGCAGATTGCCCAGCAGCTGGCCGGTGGCCTGGAGACGCGTTTCATCCCGATCACCGTCGACGATCTGGAACAGTTCATGAGCGAGCGCTACCCGGTCCTGATGGAATCGTTCCAGACGATGAAGAACCTGACTCCCGTGACCCGGGGACCCGCGGCCACGGGAGCGGCTCCGCCCGCTCCTGGCGGTCCCGCCCCGGGCGGTCCGCAGCCTGGCGCTGCCAGACCTCCTCAACCGGGTGCCGCGCCACCGCCCCCGCCGCCGGCACCGGGGGGCGCTCCGCCTCCTCCCCCGCCGCTTCCGGGTGCTCCCGCCTCTGGGGGGCCCACTCCGGGAGGCCCTACCGCTGGTGGTCCCACCGCTGGTGGTCCGCGACCGGGTGGTCCGCCGGCTCCGTTGCCTCGTCCTGGAGGAGCTCCAGCTCCGAGACCCGCGGCTGCTGAGGCGACTCCCGAGCCCGCGTCGGCCTCGGCGCCTCCGGCTCCGCGCCTGGCGCGGGAGTTGCCTCATGCAGTGGACGCGGGAGTGCGTGGCGGCAAGGTCCTCCTGCCCGAGAACCTCAAGCGTCAGCTCACCGAGCTCTCCAAGGATCGTGACGCGATCGCCTTCAAGGGCGTCAACGCGGGTGGGGCGACCTACCTGCCCAGCGGGCGAATTCTGGCCACGGACGTGGGCGCGGGCAAGGTCATCGAGATCGATCCGCTCACCCAGAAGATCGTCTGGAGCTTCGGAGGAGATCCGGGCGATCGCGCCAAGTTCCTCAGGGCTCCCCGTTGGGCGAGCCGTCTGTCGAACGGCAACACGCTGATCGCCGATACCGGGAATCACCGGGTCCTCGAGGTCACGCCCGAAGGTGACGTCGTCTGGCAATACGGGGAACCGGGGCGCGCGGGCTGTGCGGGGCAGGGCCTCTTCAAACCGAGCGCGGCCGTTCGCTCCGCGAGTGGCAATACGATGATCACCGATGCCGGTAATCATCGGCTCGTCGAGGTTTCCCCCGAAGGCAAGGTGGTCTGGCAATACGGAAACGCGGCCAATCGCCTCGGTGGCGGCGCGGGTTCGGGCACGGGACAGCTCGCCGAGCCGAGTTACGCTTACCGCTTAGCCAACGATCGGGTGCTTGTCACTGATACGGGCAACCAGCGGGTCCTCGAACTCGACGACATGCGGCAGATCGTCTGGCATTACCGTCATGGGGCGGTGAAGGGCGGTCTGGGGGTCAAGGATCCCATGGCCGCTTTCCGGGTCGATACCGGGACGATCGTGCTGGGGCGCCACGGGGTCGTGGAAGTGGACCCCGAGCTCAAGGTCCTCTGGGAGCATCATCTTGCGGGGGCCGGCACGGCTCCGCTGGCGACCGTGGCTCCGGCGACCCGCGAGCTGACCATGCGCGTCCCTGAGGCTGCCGCACCTGCCGGCGCGCCGGTGGTCGAGCCCGAGGCGGCGCCCTCGACGGGACAGGATCTGCCTGCCAACTTCCCGGATATGTTCCTGGTCTGCGATCGCAACGGGGGACGCGTCGTCGAGGTCGATCGCAAGATGCAGCAGACCTGGCAGTTCACGGGCATGGTCAGTGGCGACAAGCAACGCATCGTGGCCCCGAACACGGCCACCCGTCTGCCCAACGGCAATACGCTGATCGCCGATACCGGGAACCACCGGGTAATCGAGGTTCGCGATCAGGCCATCGTCTGGCAGTTCGGCAAGCGTGGCAACGCCGCGGGTGACGCCAAGCACCTCAATCAGCCCCGGAGCGCGGAGCGCACGGCACAGCATACGGTCGTCATCGCGGACTTCGGCAATGGCCGGGTGCTGGAGGTCTCCAATACCCAGGACGTCGTGGCCTGCCTCAACGGCTTCAAGGCTCCGGCCTACGCGGCGAAGCTGGCCGGGGGAACCTTCCTGGTGGTCGATTGGGGGGCGCATCAGGTGCTGGAATGCGACGAGCGCGGGAAGGCCCTCTGGAGCTACGGTCAGGCCGGGTTTTCGGGCAAGGGAGAGAACCAGCTCTTCCACCCCGAGTTCGCATGGCGCCTCGAGAATGGCAATACGCTGATCGCTGATACTCAGAACCATCGGGTCATCGAGGTCAGCCGGGAGCGCCAGCTTCAATGGCAGTACGGCGGGGATCCGATGTACCTCGGCCGCAAGGGGCGTTTCGGCATGCAGTTCAACACGCCCGTGGCGGCGTGGCGCTTGCCGAGCGGCAATACGATGGTCTTCCACGCTGGGAACAATCACCTGCTCGAGGTCGACCCCGAGCTCAACATCGTCTGGCACTTCACGCTGTCCAGCTAATCTTCCCCCCTAATCTTCCTTTAGTTGTCCCCCCTCGCAAAATCCTTTGATGGGCGAAGCCCTACCTCGGGATTTTGCATCGCCGCAGGCGATACCGGGGGGACAGCCGGCATAGCCGGCAGATACCGTCTTAACTGTCAAGCTCACGCTGGGGCTAGGGTTTAGTCGTAGAGCTCTTCGGGGGCAGGGGTTCCTTCGCTGGCGATTTCGGGGCCCCTGGCGCTGTCGCGCCGTC
>Ga0180215_1001145_pt1 | contig 30306 bp, 27 predicted proteins | sample eDN3rd37CBELigBY_FD_128871 | JGI IMG/M metagenome (GOLD analysis project Ga0180215, IMG submission 128871) | Enriched backyard soil microbial communities from Emeryville, California, USA - eDNA 3rd pass 37_C BE-Lig BY (version 2) (version 2) | ecosystem: Environmental > Terrestrial > Soil >...
GGGTCGGTGGGGTCGTGGCGCAGCACCCGCTGGTACAGCGTGTACGCCAGCGGCGCCAGGCTCATCGCGGTGCCCGGATGCCCGTTGCCGACCTTCTGCACGGCGTCCGCAGCAAGCACACGGGCGGTGTCGACGGCCTTGGTGTCCAGATCGGTCCAGTCGGCGGGGTGAACCGCCGCGGTGAGGGTGCGGATCTCGTCGGTGATCGACACGAGCTTCAAGTCTCCTGACATGGGTGTACGGGATGCCTGCGACCGCGAATGCGTCGCGCGCCCTCCCAGCCTAATGGCCGCGGCGGCCCCGTGCGGCTTACGGGTCGATTCGGCCGAGGCCTGTCCGCGGTCTACCATCGACCGTAGTAGTGCGCGTCCGTGATCGGGCGGCGGTCGGCGGGCGAGCGAAGGTGTGTATTCGCGTGGTGCAAGGAGACAGTGTGCGGGCAGGGCGACGGCCGGGAGGACACGGCTTCGGTGCCCCGGAAGCCCCCAGCGCCCCGCGGCCGGACACCCCGTGGGGTCGGATCTCGGGCACCGTGCTCGCCTACATCGCGCTGACCAAGCCGCGCGTCATCGAGTTGTTGCTGGTCGCGACCATCCCGGCGATGCTGCTCGCCGACCGCGGCAACGTCGATCTCGTTCTCATCCTCAGCACCCTGTTCGGCGGCTGGATGGGCGCGGCGAGCGCGAACTCGCTCAACTGCGTCGTCGACGCCGACATCGACAAGGTCATGAAACGCACCGCCCGGCGTCCGCTGGCGCGGCAGGCCGTGCCCACCCGCAACGCGTTCGTGTTCGGCATGGTGCTCGGCATCGCGTCGTTCGCGTGGTTGTGGTGGCGGGCGAATCTGCTCGCCGGGGCGCTCGTCGTCGCGACCATCGCGTTCTACGTGCTCGTCTACACGATGGTGCTCAAGCGTCGTACCTGGCAGAACGTGGTGTGGGGCGGCGCCGCCGGCTGCATGCCGGTGATGGTGGGCTGGGCCGCGGTGACCGGGTCGCTGAGCTGGGAACCGATCGTGCTGTTCCTGGTGATCTTCTTCTGGACTCCGCCGCACACCTGGGCACTGGCGATGCGCTACAAGGAGGACTACAAGGCGGCCGGCGTGCCGATGCTCCCGGTGATCGCCACCGAGCAGCACGTCACCAAGCAGATCCTGATCTACACGTGGGCGACGGTGCTGGCCACGCTGGTGCTCGTCCCGGCGGCAGGCGTCGTGTACGCGGCGGTCGCGGTGCTCGCCGGTGCCTGGTTCGTGTTCATCGCCCACCAGCTGTACAACAGCGTGCGCGGGGGCGCGTCCGTCAAGCCGCTCAAGCTGTTCCTGCAGTCGAACAACTACCTCGCGGTGGTGTGCCTGGGCCTGGCCGTCGACTCCGTGCTGGACCTGCCCACGATCGCCTCGTACCTCTGATCTGCTGAACCGATCCGCCGACCGACGGCAACGGCGCCGCTCTTCCCGACGGAAGGGCGGCGCCGCTTGTTGCACGGTGCGTCTTTGTGGCGCCCAGGGGCGCCATCAAGGCACACGGGCGCCTACGGCGCCAGCACGATCGAGCCGGTGGTCCTACGGCCCTCGAGGTCGCGGTGGGCCTGCGCCGCGTCGGCGAGCGGATAACGCGCCCCGACCCGGATCTTCAGATCACCGGCGGCGATGGCCGCGAACACGTCACCGGAGCGCCACAACAGCTCCTGGCGGTCCCGCGTGTAGTGCACGAGGGTGGGGCGGGTCAGGAACACCGATCCGGCGGGGTTGAGCCGCTGCGGATCGAACGGGGGCACCGGGCCACTGGCCGCACCGAACAGCGCGAGCGTGCCGCGGATCCGCAGCGACGCCAGCGACGCCTCGAAGGTGTCCTTGCCGACCCCGTCGTACACGGCGGCGACCCCCTCGCCGCCGGTCAGTTCCCGCACCCGGTCGGCGAGGTCGTCGCCGTAGCGCAGCACCTCCGCGGCGCCGGCTTCGCGCGACAGCGCCTCCTTCTCGTCCGAGGACACGGTGGTGATGACCCGTACCCCTTTCGCGGTCGCGAGCTGGGTCAGGATCAGGCCGACGCCGCCGGCGCCCGCGTGCATGAGCACGGTCTCCCCGGGTTGCGCCGGATAGGTCGATTCGAGCAGGTAGTGCGCAGTCATGCCCTGTAGCAGCGCGGAGGCGGCCTGGTCGGCGGGTACCTCGTCGGGGACCGGCACGGCGACCGCTTCCGGCACGACGACCAGTTCCGCGTACGAGCCGGGGGCCGCGGCCCAGCACACCCGGTCGCCGACCGCGAACTCGGTGGTTCCGGGCCCGACGGCTTCGACGCGGCCGGTGCCCTCGGAACCGGGCACGTACGGCAGATCCGTCGCGTACAGGCCGGTGCGGAAGTAGGTGTCGATGTAGTTGACGCCGATGGCGTCCGTGCGGACCAGCAGCTCACCCGGCCCGGGAACGGGATCGGGGAGCTCGGCGGGAACGAGGACGTCGGGACCGCCGAACCGTGTCACTTCGATTGCGCGCATGGGCCCACAGTATTCTGCAGGCATGAGCGCTGAAACTCAGGTCGCGGCCGCACCCGCGCCCGCCGACGTCGTCTCCTCTCTCCGTTCCTTCGTCGCCGCGCACGGCGACACCGCGAAGGCGGTCCTGCAGCCGATCGGGGGAGTCGGGGTGCGCGTGACCGTCGTCGCCGCCGACGGCACCCTGGGCGATCGTGTCGTCGCCGACCTGGCGACCGCGCACGCAGTCGTCGAGGCGCTGCCGAACGTCACGGTCTCGGACTGGGACCGCGAGGTCACCAGCATCGCCACCCCGCAGCAGGGCCACTGGAAGAAGATGGCCGGCTGGGTCGCGAACCAGACCCGCTTCCCGAAGGCGCGCAACGAGCGCTGACGCCGCCGCCGACACGCGAAACACCGCGGGCCCACCTTCCGAATCGGAGGTGGGCCCGCGGCGTCGGATCGCTGTCAGACGGTGGTGACGGCCTCGGGTTGCGGGGCGGCGACGCGGACGCGGCCGGCGCTCCACACCGCTGCGGTCGCGGCCGTGCACAGACCGGCGCCGGCCACGTGCAGCACCACGAGCACCGCGGGCACGTCCGTCCAGAACTGGACGAGGCCGATGAGCGATTGGGCCAGGACGAGGCCGATCAGCACCTTCAGCCGCAGCTTCACCGGGGCCGGGGCGGCGACGGCGTACAGTGCGAACGCCAGGCCCACCAGGAGCGCCAGGTAGCCGACGAGCAGTTCGGCGTGCAGGTGCACGAGTGTGGTGATGTCGATGTCGAGCCGCGGTACCGCGCGTTCGACGCCCTTGTCGCCGGCGTGCGGGCCGGCTCCGGTGACCATGGTTCCGGCGATCAGGACGCCGGCCAGCACGGCCGCGGACAGTGCGGTCAGCCACCGGAGCGGCTGGGGGAGCACCTGCTCGACGACCCCCTCGTCGGGTTCGCCGACCTTGACGAACAGCACGACCGCGAGCCACACCATCAGCATCGAGGCGAGCATGTGGATCGCGACGGTCCACCACGCCAGCCCGGCGAGCACCGTGATGCCGCCGATCACGGCCTGCAGCACGGTGCCGGCGGGCATCAGCCACGCCCAGGCTATGACCTCGCGGCGGCGACGGGCGCGGGTCACCGCGAGGACGATCGCGGCGGAGACGGCGACGACGACGAACGTCAGCAGGCGGTTTCCGAACTCGACGATCTGGTGGAGCGTGTGCACGTTGCTGGACACGCCGACCGGTACCAGGGAGCCGGGGAAGCACTGCGGCCAGGTGGGGCACCCGAGGCCCGACGCGGTGACCCGCACGACCGAGCCGGTGACGGCGATGCCGCCCTGCACGACGATGGTGAGGAAGGCGATGATCCGCTGGGTCCGCAGCGACGGCAGCGGAAGTCGGTCGACGAGGTTCAGGTAGCCGCGATACAGCACGTTCACGATGGTACGGGTCCGTCCACTACGCGCTGTAGTTGGGCTGGGGCCGGGTCGTCACGTGAACCGGAAGAAGCGCCGGGCCAGCACCGCACCGACGACGGCCCAGGCGGCGAGGATCGTCACCGCGAGCCAGTCCATGCCGCCGAGCACGGCCTCTTCGAGGCCGAGAGCCAGCGCCCCGGACGGGGTCACCCGCGCCAGATGCACGAGAGCGTCGGGCAGGCCGTCCCCGGCGAGCACGACGCTGCCGATGCCGAGCAGCACGAACCAGATGATGTTCGCCAGGGCGAGCACGATCTCGGCGCGCAGGGTGCCGCCGAGCAGCAGCCCGAGCGTCGCGAACATCACCGTGCCGAGCGCGATGACGACGGCGCCGAGCAGCAGTCCCAGCAGGCTCGGACGCCAGCCGAGGGCCACTCCGATAGCACCGAGCAGAATCGATTGCATCGCCACTACGATTGCCACCGCGGCGCTCTTACCTGCGATGATGCCCCACTTCGGCAGGGCGGTCGCGCCGATCCTTTTCAGTGCACCGTATCTGCGGTCGAATCCGACCGCGATGGCCTGGCCGGTGAACGCGGTCGACATCACCGCGACCATCATCACCGCCGGCAGGACCCGTTCCACGCGGGGATCGCCGAGATCACCGATCGGCAGCAGGGTCAGGCCGATGAGCAGGGTGATCGGGATGAACATCGTCAGCAGCAGCTGCTCGCCGTTGCGCAGCAGCAGCTTGAGCTCCATGCGCGTCTGCGCCGCGAGCATCGCCACCGGCGTGTTCGGTCGCGGGGCGGGCGCGAAGGTCCCGGCCTCGAACCGGTTGCTCGCCAGCCGATCGTGATGCGTCACGCTCACCCTCTCAACTCCCGTCCGGTCAGGTCGAGGAAGACGTCCTCGAGGCTGCGCTGGTACACGCGGATCTCGCTCACCAGCGCCCCCTGGTCTGCGCACCACGACGCCGCCGCGGTGACCACCGCAGGATCGATCGCGCCCTCGACCAGATAACGGCCCGGCTGCGGCTCCCGTACGCGGAACCCGTCGGGCAGCACGGTCCGCAGCGGCGCGAGGTCGAGGCCGGCGGATGCGGACAGCCACAGCTGGTGCTCGGACCCGGTCCGGGCCACCTCCTCGGGCGTTCCCGCGGCGACGACCCGCCCGTGGTCGATGATCACGACCTCGTCGGCCAGTTCCTCGGCCTCGTCCATCAGATGCGTGGTCAGCAACACCGAGACGCCGTCGCGGCGCAATGCGTCGATCAGTTCCCACACCAGCAGCCGGGCCTGGGCGTCGAGACCCGCGGTCGGCTCGTCGAGGAACACCAGTTCCGGGCGGCCGACCAGCGCGCACGCCAGCGCCAGCCGCTGCTGCTGACCGCCGGAGAGCCGGCGGTAGGGGGTGCGGCGGGCCTCGTCGAGACCGAGGCAGTTCAACAGCCACGCCGGGTCGATCGGATCCGCCGAGTACGAGGCGACCAGGTCGAGCATCTCGCCGGCCTTGGAACCGGGGTAGGCGCCGCCGCCCTGCAGCATGACCCCGATCCGGGGCCGCAGCGCCTCCGAATCGGCGACCGGATCCAGGCCGAGCACGCGCACGGTGCCCGCGTCGGGGGTCACGAAGCCCTCGCACATCTCCACGGTGGTGGTCTTGCCGGCACCGTTGGGGCCGAGCAGGGCGAGCACCTGGGCGCGCTCGACCGTGAGGTCGAGCTCGTTCACGGCGATTGTGTCGCCGAACTTCTTGACGACGCCGTTCAGGCGCACAGCAGGCGCCGTACCGGCAGGGGATCTCGAGGTCACGGGTTTCCAGCGTAGGCGTCGGGGGATTCGGCGGGGCGCGGTGGTGTGCGGTCCTCCTCGCGCCACGGCAACCGGTTCCGGGTGAACACGATGAGCAGCCCGACGACGACGACCGTCGCGATCGCGGCCTGCACGATGATGAACGGCTGGTACTCGCCGCCGTTGGGCATCAAAATGACGCTGACCAGCGACGAGAAGGCCACGGTGGGGATCCGGAAGATCGGTCGGGTGGCCCACGCGGCGAGCGGGATCACCGCCCACAGCAGGTACCAGGGCTGCACGACGGGGAACAGCAGCACGATCGCGCCGAGCGAGACCCCGAGCCCGCCGACGGGGTGGATCCGCCCGACGAGCACCGCCAGCAGCATCCGGATTGTGACGAATGCCGCAATCATCGCGGCGATCGGCCGGGTGATCGACAGGATCGCGGTGGTGTGATCGCCCAATCCGAGCAGCACCCCCGCCAGGCCGGTCCCGACACCGAGCAGCGTGGGGATCGACATCCAGCTGCGCACCTCGGTCGCGGTGCCCAGCGTGTTCGTCCAGCCCAGTCCGAGTCCGCTGCCCCAGCTCACCACGGTGATCACCGTCAGCGACACCGCCGCCAGCAGTGCTGCCGCCGCCAGCACCGCCCGCGCGGTGGCGCCCCAGCGTCGTGCCAGTGCCATGCCCACGAATCCGAGGGCGAGCAGCGACGGCACCTTGATCATCGACGAAAGGGCGATCAGGGCGGCGCCGGCGAGGAGCCACGCGAGGTAGCGGCCTCGCAGCGGTGTCCCCGGTCCGCCGGCGTGGATGCCGCGCAACGCCAGTTCGAGCCCGGCGAGCATCAGGCCGAGCATGAGCGCCTCGTTGTGGATGCCCGCGACCAGGTGGAACAGCAGCAACGGATTGGCGGCGCCGAGCCACAGGGCGGTCACCGACGCGACACCGCAGCGCCGGGCCAACCGCGGCAGCGCCCACACGATCAGGGCGACACCGCCGAGCGCGAGCAGCCGGTGCAGGAAGATGCCGAACACGATGTTCTCGCCGGTCAGGAACGTGATTCGTTCCCCGATCCACAGGAACGCCGGCCCGTAGGGTGCGGAGGTCTCGCGCCAGATGTTCGGCACGGTCCGGGTGAGCACGTGGTCGACGCCGAGCGCGCCGGCCGGGCCGATCGCATACGGATCCAGCCCGCGCGCGGCGATCTCGCTCTGCGCCAGATAGGAGTAGACGTCCTTGCTGAACATCGGCGGCGCGACGGTCAACGGAAGGATCCACAACAGCAGCGTGCGGTCGAGCTGCGAGCGGGACAGCCGTCGGGGCTGACCGTCGGGGTCGCGCCGGCCGACGGCGAAGCGGCCGAGCAGCAGCCAGGCCAGCACGACCAGGACGGTGCCGGTCATCGCGAGGGTCAGGGCCGCGCTCGGCATCCGGGCCGGCAACCCCAGCAGCCGAACGCCCTGGACCGGGTTCTGCAGCACCGGCTGGGCGCCCGCGCCGAGGGCGCCGACGCACATCAGGACCGCGCCGGTCGCGCCGAACAACCGAATCCGGTGCAATTGGGTGGTCTCGGTCGCGTCGAGGCCGCGGCCTTCGCGTTCGTCGCCGTGCAGGACGGTCACCACGTCGGTGTGGTGACCGCGACCGTCGAGCCCGAGCGCGCGCTTGCCCAGCGTGACGGCCCGGATGCCGACGGTTTCGAAGGCACGGGCGGTCTCGGAGCGGCCCGTTTTCGGGGCCGGGCCGGCCGTGCTGGGTTCGTCGATGGTCGGCGGCACCCGAGCAGCCTATCGGGCCGGTCACGGGCCTATTCCCGGTCCGGCCCGGGGTGTGGGGAAGGGCACCCTTGGTGGACCGGGTTTCCGAATTCCGTCACACTGGTGTTGTGAAATCAGCGACCGAACACCCCGTCGACGAGAAATGCGCAGGTCACGTGCCTGACGCAGCGCTCGCCGCGTCGCGTTCGGGCCGCGATTCGTCGCCGCAGCAGGCGCAGCACGAGGGTCAGACCCGCGCGGCGGTCGTGCAGTTGCTGCTCGAGGAGGGCCCGATCACGGCCCCGGAGATCGGAAAGCGGCTCGGACTCAGCGCCGCCGGGGTGCGCCGGCACCTGGACGCGCTCATCGACAGCGGTGAAGCCCAGGCAGCGGCCCCGCCGCGCCGGCAGGGCCGTGGTCGCGGGCGTCCGGCCCGCCGGTTCCAGCTCACCGCCGTCGGTCGCGCCCGGCTCGGGCATACCTACGACGACCTCGCCGGCGCCGCGATGCGGCATCTGCGCGAGCTCGGCGGCGACGCCGCCATCGAGGACTTCGCGCGCCGCCGGGTCCGGTCGATCCTCGCCGGTGTCGAACCGGCCGCCGGATCCGACGAGGTCGAAGCAACCCTCGAGGACATCGCCGAGGCGTTCAGCGCCGCCGGATTCGCCGCGTCCACGCGGCGGGTCGGCACCGGCATGCAGGTCTGCCAGCATCACTGCCCGGTCTCGCACGTCGCCGAACAGTTCCCCGAACTGTGCGAGGCGGAACAGAAAGCCTTCGTCGAGATCCTCGGCACCCATGTCCAGCGGCTCGCGACCATCGCCAACGGCGACAGTTTCTGCACCACCCACGTGCCGCTGCTCCCGGACCCGGCGACCCGCGCCCGGACCGACAGCGACCCCTGACCGCCGCGAGCGGTAACCCCCAGCAGCCCAGCCCGTCGGTATCCCAGTCCGTGCCGACAACGAACAAGACTCCGGAAGGAGCTCGCATGACCCTCACATCGGACCAGGCGTCCGGCGCAGGTGCGCCGCTGACGCAGGAGGAGACCATCGCGTCCCTCGGTCACTACGACTACGGCTGGTCGGACCCGGATGCGGCCGGCGCTGTCGCGCAGCGCGGTCTGTCCGAGGCGGTCGTGCGCGACATCTCCGCGAAGAAGAACGAGCCCGAGTGGATGCTCGACATCCGCCTCAAGGCACTGCGCACGTTCGACAAGAAGCCGATGCCGGTGTGGGGTTCGAATCTCGAGGACATCGACTTCGACAACATCAAGTACTTCGTCCGCTCCACGGAGAAGCAGGCCACCTCCTGGGAGGAACTGCCCGAGGACATCAAGAACACCTACGACAAGCTGGGTATCCCGGAGGCGGAGAAGCAGCGTCTCGTCGCCGGTGTCGCCGCCCAGTACGAATCCGAGGTGGTCTACCACCAGATCCGCGAGGACCTCGAGTCCCAGGGCGTGATCTTCCTGGACACCGACTCGGGTCTGCGTGAGCACCCGGAGATCTTCAAGGAGTACTTCGGCACGGTCATTCCGGCCGGCGACAACAAGTTCTCCGCGCTGAACACCGCCGTGTGGTCGGGTGGCTCGTTCATCTACGTGCCGCCGGGCGTGCACGTCGACATTCCGCTGCAGGCCTACTTCCGGATCAACACCGAGAACATGGGCCAGTTCGAGCGGACCCTGATCATCGTCGACGAGGGCGCGTCCGTGCACTACGTCGAGGGCTGCACCGCGCCGATCTACAAGTCGGACTCGCTGCACTCGGCGGTCGTCGAGATCATCGTCAAGAAGGGCGGCCACTGCCGCTACACGACCATCCAGAACTGGTCGAACAACGTCTACAACCTGGTCACCAAGCGCACCAAGGTCGAGGCCGGCGGCTCCATGGAATGGATCGACGGCAACATCGGTTCCAAGGTGACGATGAAGTACCCGGCCGTGTGGATGATGGGCGAGCACGCTCGCGGCGAGGTCCTGTCCATCGCCTTCGCCGGCGAGGGCCAGCACCAGGACACCGGCGCGAAGATGCTGCACCTGGCACCGCACACCTCCTCGACGATCGTCTCCAAGTCGGTCGCGCGCGGCGGCGGCCGGGCCTCCTACCGCGGGCTGGTACAGGTCAACAAGGGCGCCCACGGCTCGAAGTCGACGGTCAAGTGCGACGCGCTGCTGGTCGACCAGATCAGCCGCTCGGACACCTACCCGTACGTCGACATCCGCGAGGACGACGTGACGATGGGCCACGAGGCGACCGTGTCGAAGGTCAGCGATGACCAGCTGTTCTACCTGATGAGCCGCGGCCTGACCGAGGACGAGGCGATGGCGATGGTCGTGCGCGGCTTCGTCGAGCCGATCGCCAAGGAACTCCCGATGGAGTACGCCCTCGAGTTGAACCGACTGATCGAACTGCAGATGGAAGGGGCAGTCGGCTAAATGGCTGCGAATACCGCTAACACCCCCTCGGGGGTGCAGGACGCCGTGCGCGGCGAGAACAACCCAGTGCCGGCCGTCAACGCGCAGGCGGCGCCTGCAAAGAACAAGGGTGAGCTGTTCACGTCGTTCGACGTGAATGCCTTCGAGATCCCCGGCGGCCGCGACGAGGCCTGGCGGTTCACCCCGCTGCGCCGCCTGCGCGGGCTGCACGACGGCACCGCCGTCGCCTCCGGCACCGCGACCGTCGAGGTCTCCGAGGTCGCGGGCGTGCAGGTCGAGACCGTCGGCCGCGACGACGAGCGCCTCGGACAGGGCGGGGTCCCGTTCGACCGCATCGCCGCCCAGGCGTACTCGTCGTTCGAGTCCGCCACGGTCGTCACCGTCGGCCGCGAGGTCGAGGTCGCCGATCCGGTCACCATCACGATCACCGGTCCCGGTGAAGGACAGGTCGCCTTCGGGCACCTGCAGCTGCGGCTCGAGCCGTTCGCGAAGGCCACCGTGATCCTCGATCAGCGGGGGAGCGGCACGTACGCGGAGAACGTCGAGTTCGTCGTCGGCGACAGCGCACACCTGAACGTCGTCGCCGTGCAGGACTGGGCCGACGACGCCGTGCACGTCGCCGCGCACCACGCGCGACTGCACCGCGACGCGACGCTGCGGCACTTCACCGTCGGTCTCGGCGGCGACCTGGTGCGCATCTCGCCGACGGTCAAGTTCGACGCGCCCGGCGGCGACGCCGAGCTGCTCGGCCTGTACTTCGCCGACGCCGGTCAGCACCTCGAGCAGCGTCTGCTCGTCGACCACTCGCAGCCGCACTGCAAGTCCAACGTGGTGTACAAGGGCGCGCTGCAGGGCGACCCCGAGTCCGGCAAGCCCGACGCCCACACCGTGTGGATCGGCGACGTGCTCATCCGCGCCGAGGCCGAGGGCACCGACACCTTCGAGCTCAACCGCAATCTCGTGCTCACCGACGGCGCCCGCGCCGACTCGGTGCCGAACCTCGAGATCGAGACCGGCGAGATCGTCGGCGCCGGCCACGCCTCGGCGACCGGCCGCTTCGACGACGAGCAGCTGTTCTACCTGCGCGCCCGCGGCATCCCCGAGGATCAGGCCCGCCGGCTCGTGGTCCGTGGCTTCTTCCACGAACTGATCGAGAAGATCACCGTCCCCGAGGTCCGGGAACGGCTCGAGGCCGCCGTCGAGGCCGAACTCGCCGCCGTCGGCGCCTGAGCGCGAACCGCCCACACACTTTCGTAAGGAACCGATTCACCGATGTCCACCCCCCAGAACGTCCTCGAGATCAAGGACCTGCACGTTCGCGTCGCCCAGACCGACGAGAACGCCGAGCCCATCAACATCCTCAAGGGCGTGAACCTGACGGTCCGCTCCGGCGAGACGCACGCCATCATGGGCCCCAACGGCTCCGGCAAGTCGACCCTGTCGTACGCGATCGCGGGCCACCCCAAGTACGAGGTGACCTCCGGCAGCATCACCCTCAACGGTGAGAACGTGCTCGAGATGAGCGTCGACGAGCGCGCCCGCGCCGGCCTGTTCCTGGCCATGCAGTACCCGGTCGAGGTGCCCGGCGTGTCGATGTCGAACTTCCTGCGCACCGCCGCCACCGCCGTCCGCGGCGAGGCCCCCAAGCTCCGGACCTGGGTCAAGGAGGTCAAGGAGGCGATGACCGAGCTGGACATCGATCCGGCGTTCGGTGAGCGCAGCGTCAACGAAGGATTCTCCGGCGGTGAGAAGAAGCGCCACGAGATCCTGCAGCTCGGCCTGCTCAAGCCGCAGATCGCCATCCTCGACGAGACCGACTCCGGCCTCGACGTCGACGCGCTGCGCGTGGTGTCCGAGGGTGTCAACCGCTACCAGGAGCGCGAGCACGGCGGCGTCCTCCTCATCACCCACTACACCCGCATCCTGCGCTACATCAAGCCGCAGTTCGTGCACGTGTTCGTCGGTGGCCGGATCGTCGAGTCCGGTGGGCCCGAGCTCGCCGACGAGCTCGAGACCAACGGCTACGTCCGTTTCACCCAGGCCGCGGCAGGAGCCTAGACACATGACCATCCCGGTGAGGGAACTCGATGTCACCAGGATCCGGAAGGACTTCCCGATCCTGGCCCGTACGGTGCGCGACGGAAAGCCGTTGGTGTACCTCGATTCGGGTGCGACCTCTCAGCGGCCGATCCAGGTGCTCGACGCCGAACGCGAGTTCCTCACCACGTGCAACGCGGCCGTGCACCGCGGCGCCCACCAGCTCGCGGAGGAAGCCACCGACGCGTACGAGGGGGCCCGCGCCGCGATCGCCGAGTTCGTCGGCGTCGACACCGACGAGCTGGTGTTCACGAAGAACGCCACCGAGTCGCTGAACCTGGTCACTCACGTGCTCGGCGACGAGCGGTTCGCCCGCGCGGTCGGCCCCGGCGACGAGATCGTGATCACCGAACTCGAGCACCACGCGAATCTGGTGCCGTGGCAGGAGCTGGCCCGGCGTACCGGCGCCACGCTGCGCTGGTACGGCGTCACCGACGACGGCCGCATCGACCTCGATTCGCTCGAGCTGTCCGACGCCGTCAAGGTCGTCTCGTTCACCCACCAGTCGAACGTGACCGGTGCGGTCGCGCCGGTCGAGGAACTGGTGCGCCGCGCCCGCGCGGTCGGCGCGCTGGTCGTGCTCGACGCGTGCCAGTCGGTGCCGCACATGCCGGTCGACTTCCACGCCCTGGACGTGGACTTCGCGGCGTTCTCGGGTCACAAGATGCTCGGCCCGTCCGGCGTCGGCGTGCTGTACGGCAAGAGGGAGCTGCTCACGGCGATGCCGCCGTTCATCACCGGCGGTTCGATGATCGAGACCGTGACGATGGAGGCGACCACGTTCGCGGCGCCGCCGCAGCGGTTCGAGGCCGGGGTGCCGATGACCTCGCAGGTCGTCGGGCTCGGTGCCGCCGTGCACTACCTGAACGAGATCGGGATGGACGCGGTCGCCGCGCACGAACACGAATTGACCGCACTCGCGCTCGAACTGCTCGGCGGCATGGACGGGGTCCGCATCATCGGCCCCGCCACTGCCGAGCACCGCGGGGGAGCGGTGTCGTTCGTCGTCGACGGCATCCACGCCCACGATCTCGGGCAGATCCTCGACGACGAGGGTGTCGCGATCCGCGTCGGGCACCACTGCGCGTGGCCGCTGCACCGGCGATTCGGTGTCGCCGCCACCGCGCGGGCGTCGTTCGCGGTCTACAACACCACCGACGAGGTGCGTGCCCTGGCCGCGGCGATCCGGCGGGCCCAGGAGTTCTTCGGAACCCACCCGCCGCTGGACATTCACGAGACCACGATCGACGGGGCGTCCTGACATGCGGATGGAACAGATGTACCAGGAAGTGATCCTGGATCACTACAAGCACCCGCATCACCGCGGTCTGCGGGAACCGTTCGGCGCCGAGGTGCACCACGTGAACCCGACCTGCGGTGACGAGGTGACCCTGCGGGTGCACGTGACCGACGACGGGATCGTCGGCGACGTCTCCTACGACGGTCAGGGCTGCTCGATCAGCCAGGCCGCGACTTCCGTGCTGACCGATCAGGTGATCGGGCTGCCGGTCGAGCAGGCGCTCGCGACGGTCGACAGCTTCGCCGAGATGGTCGGCAGCCGCGGCACCGTCGAAGGCGACGAGGACGTGATCGGCGACGGCATCGCGTTCGCCGGCGTGGCGAAGTACCCGGCGCGCGTGAAGTGCGCGTTGCTGGGCTGGATGGCGTTCAAGGACGCCGTGGTGCAGATCGTGGACGGCGCACCCGTTCCGAGCGGAGGACAGAACTGATGACCGAACAGGCATTCGAGACCGGCACCCCCGCCGAAGCATCGGCCCCCGAAGCGGCGACGGAGGCGGCGACCACGACCGTCGACGCACCGCCGATGGACCCGCAGCGCCTCGACGAACTCGAGGAGGCGATGCGCGACGTCGTCGACCCCGAACTGGGCATCAACGTCGTCGACCTGGGCCTCGTGTACGGCATCACCGAGGACGACGAGGCGGTCACCATCGACATGACCCTCACCTCGGCCGCGTGCCCGCTCACCGACGTGATCGAGGACCAGTCCCGCAACGCCCTGGTGAAGAGCGGACTGTGCGAGGAACTGCGCATCAACTGGGTGTGGATGCCGCCGTGGGGTCCCGACAAGATCACCGACGACGGGCGCGAGCAGTTGCGGGCGCTCGGTTTCACCGTGTGACCACACGGTGACCACCTCCCCGGACCGCATGACGGATCCGCTCGACGAGGCCGCACCGGGAGTCGCGGCCGCAGCGCTCGAACAGGAGGTGTTCGCGCTGTGGCGCCGCGGCCGCTCGTACATGGCCGCGAGCGCCCACGCGGTCGATCCCAAGCTGGATCCGGTGTGCTACCCGCTGCTGGTGCTGCTGCGCGACGCCGACGCGATCGCGATGTCCGAACTGATCGGTGCGCTGGGCATCGAGAAGTCGACACTGACCCGGCGCATCGACAGTGCCGCGCGGCTCGGCCTGGTCGAACGCATCCCCGACCCGCACGACGCGCGGGCCCGGCTCGTCGCGTTGACCCCCGAGGGCCGGCGGCGCCTGGAGGAGCAGCGGGCGGAGACGTTCCGGCGATGGCGTGAACGCCTGTCGGCGTGGGACCCGGACGATGTCCGGCAGCTGGCGACGCTGATGCACCGTCTCGGCGGCATTCTGGACTGACGGCCGCTGCGGGCTCCCCGGTGAAGACCGGAAACGCGACCCTCGCCACCGATCGTTAGTTGTATCGATCAACCAAATTTTCTAGGGTGGCACAGGATCGATCGACGAGGGATGGACATGCTGGCTCCGGAAACCGCAGAAGACCTGATCGCGGCAGTGCGCGCGCTGGTCCGACGCAGCCGCAGCCTCAACGTCCGCGCCCAGCAGGCCGACCCCGAGGCCATGCCCAACTGGCTGGTCGCCCTGCTCGCCAACCTCGAACACGGCGGCGGATGCAGGCTCGGCGACCTCGCGGACCGGCTGGGGGTGACCGCCTCGACGCTGAGCCGGCAGGTCGCCTACGCCGAATCCCTCGGATACGCGCGGCGAGGCGCCGATCCCGACGACCGCCGCGCCGCGTGCCTGACCCTTACCGAGGACGGCGCCGAGGCGCTGCGCAGCCACCGCGCGCGGCTCGTGCGGTTGCTACAGGAGGTCGTGCCCGATTGGACCGACGAGGAGGGCCGCGACCTCGTCGACCGGCTCAACCGGCTCGGCGCCGCCGTCGATCGCTTCCGCGACGCCCGCCCCTGACGGTCCCGCCCGTCCCCGACATCGACATCACTTCCGACGAGGAGCGACCATGACCGCATCCGTGCCCCCGGCTCCCGGCACCGAGGCCACCCCGCCGGACGACACGCAGACGGGTATGACCCACCGTCAGCGCATCAACGCGCTCGTGGGCCTGCTGCTCGGCATGTTCGTGGCGTTCCTGTCCTCGACGATCGTGTCCAACGCGCTGCCGACGATCATCATGGATCTGCACGGCACCCAGGACCAGTACACCTGGGTCGTGACCGCGACCCTGCTCGCCTCCACCGCGACCACCCCGATCTGGGGCAAGTTCGCCGACCTGGTCAGCAAGAAACTGCTCGTCCAGTTGTCGCTGATCCTGTTCACCCTCGGATCGGTTCTCGCCGGGCTGTCCCAGTCCGTCGGCATGCTCATCGGCTGCCGCGTGATCCAGGGCCTGGGGCTCGGCGGGCTGCAGGCACTCGTCGTGATCGTCATCGCCTCGATGTTCAGCCCCCGCGAACGCGGTCGCTACCAGGGGCCGATCGCGGCGGTCATGGCCGTCGCCACGGTGGCCGGGCCGCTGATCGGCGGTGTCATCGTCGACACGAGCTGGCTCGGCTGGCGCTGGACGTTCTTCATCGGCGTGCCCCTCGCCCTTGCGGCCTTCGTGGTCGTGCAGCGCACCCTGAACCTGCCGGTCGTGCGCAAGGAAGTCAGCATCGACTACCTCGGCGCCACCCTCATCGCCGCCGGCGTGAGCGTGCTGCTGATCTGGGTGACCCTGGCCGGCAAGAACTTCGCGTGGGGATCGGGCATGTCCTACGGCCTGGTCGCGCTCGGCGTCGTGCTGCTGGCGGTGGCGGTGTTCGTGGAAAGCCGCGCGAAGGACCCGATCATCCCGCTGAAGCTGTTCCGGGACCGCACCACCACCCTGGCGACCCTCGCGAGCATCGCGGTCGGTGTCGCCCTGTTCGGCGGTGCCGTGTTCCTCGGTCAGTACTTCCAGATCGCCCGCGGCTACAGCCCCACCGCCGCAGGCCTGCTCACCGTGCCGATGGTGCTCGGTTCGACCGTGTCCGGGGCCCTGTCCGGCGCCCTCATCACCCGATTCGGCCGCTGGAAGATCTATCTCGTCGTCGGTGCGGTCGCGATGACCGTCGGCTTCGGGCTGCTCGCGACGATCGACCACACCACCGACATCGGGCTGATCCTGGTCTACCTGTTCGTTCTGGGCCTCGGTATGGGCATGACAATGCAGAACCTGGTGCTCGCCGTGCAGAACTCCGTCGCCCCGCACAACCTCGGCGCCGCCAGCTCCACGGTCACCTTCTTCCGGTCGCTCGGCGGCGCCGCCGGTGTGTCCGTGCTCGGCGCGGTCCTGTCCAGCCACATCGTCGACCTGATCGCGAAGGGCCTCGCCGCCCTGGGCATCGAGGTTCCCGCCGGCTCCGGCGGCGCCGGACTGTCCAACCTGCAGGAACTCCCGGCGCCGATCGCCGCGGTCGTGCGCGGAGCCTACGGCGACGCGACCGCCCGGATCTTCCTGATCGCAGCGATCCTCGGCGCCCTGGCGCTCGTCGCGATCCTGTTCATCAAGGAGGTCGCGCTCAATACCCGCACCGGCCTCGAACAACTCGACGACGCCCGCAAAGCCGCCGTCGACACGGCACCGGTCGGCGACTAGGACGGGCCGACCGGTCGGGCTCAGGCGCGCTTGCGCGCGGCGGACTTCTTCGCCGCGGGCTTGTCCGCCTGACTCTTCCGCGCGGACGCCGACTTCGACGCGCTCTTCTTCGCCGGCGTCTTCTTCGCGGCGGTCTTCTTCGCCGGAGCCTTGCGGTCGGAGGCCTTCTTCGCCGGCGCGCGGCGCTTCGACGAATCGTCCTCGTCGGCGTCCTCGCCGTCCGCACCGCCCGCGCGTTTGCCTCCGGCCGCATCCACGCTGCGCTGCAGTGCCGCGACGAGGTCGAGCACCTCGGCGTCCTCGCCCTCGGTCGTGGTTTCGGGAACCTGGAACACCTTCTCGCCGCCACGCGCCAGCGCGTCGTCGATCAGCGCCCGTAGTTCGACCTGGTACTCGTCGGTGAACTCGTCCGGATCGAAATCCTCGGACATCGATTCGACGAGCGTCTCGGCCATCGCCAGTTCCTTCGACGACGGCTTCTGCACGTCGTCGAGCACCGGGAACTCCGCGGCCCGCACCTCGTCCGGCCACAACAGCGTCTGCAGCACCAGCAGCCCGTCCCGGTTGCGCAGCGCCGCCAGCCGGGTGCGTTGCCGCAACGTGAAATGCACGAGGGCGGTGCGGTCGCTCTGCTCGAGGGTCGCCGCCAGCAGCGCATATGCTTTCGGCGACGACGAGTCCGGCTCGAGATAGTAGGACTTCTCGAACAGGATCGGATCGATCTGCTCGCTCGGCACGAACTGCAGCACCGGGATCTCGTGCTTCTCCGCCGCCGGCAGCTTGTCGAAGTCCTCGTCGGTGAGCACCACCCGCGTGCCGTCGTCCGAGTCGTACGCCTTGTCGATCTCCGGATACGGAACCGACTCGCCGCACTCGGTGCACACCCGGTCGTACTTGATCCGCCCGCCGTCCTTCGCGTGCACCTGATGGAACCGGATGTCGTGGCTCTCCGTCGCGGAATAGACCTTCACCGGCACATTCACCAGGCCGAACGCGAGGGAACCCTTCCAGATCGACCGCATGGCTCCATCATGCGGGACAACACGCCACTGTGCAGTCGACCGACCGAATTCGATCTTCGTCCTCAGCTCATCGACCGCAGGATCGTCCGCCGCAGCGCGGGAGAGACCGACCCGAACAACGACCACATCGCCGCTGCGACACCGACCGGATCGTCCCTCCCGGAGAGGTAGGCGCGCTGCCGCTCGACGGGCAGATTGAAGAATGCGGCGAAGAACTCCGCCGCATCCTCGCCGCCGAGACCCAGCAGCACCGCCAATCCCCGTACGCGCAGGGCCGACACCGCCCGGGCCGCCGGGGTCCACAGCACCCGATCCGGGTGGCGTCCGGCCCGCACCGCGGCCACCACCGGGTCCGCGGCCGACAGCGCGGTGGCCACCGCGTATCCCGTGGCCGGATGCATCAGCCCCCCGCGCGCCCCGAACCCGGCCGGGCCGCCGCGCCGCCGCCGAGCACCCTCGACGGCGAACCGGACGTGTTCGGCCGGTTCGGCACCGGACAGCTCCACGCCGCGCACCGCGAGCCGGGTCCGCAGGCGCTGTTCCAGCTCCGGAAGTACCAGCGCCGGCCGCCCCACCAGGCAGGTCTCCTCGAGCAGCACCCGGCCCGGACCGACCGGCACCGCGTACAGGAACGACGGGGCGTCCCCACCGTCGGTGCCGTTGTCCCGCCGCCAATCCATGAACCAGGCCTCGTGACCGTCGAGCGCGGCCTCCGCCGACCGGGCGTCCACGACCAGCCCGAACGCGGTCTGCTGCGCCCGCCCGGGGGCCGGGGGCAACCCGCGCGCATCGACGACGCAGCGCCCGCGCAGCGTCCGGCCGTCGGCGAGCGTGACACCGGTGCGATCCACATCGACCGCGCGTCCGGTCACCACCCGCACCCGATCGAGCGGCAGCGCCCGCTGCAGCGCCCCGGTGTCCAGTACCCGGTACGGGCGCGCGATGCGGTGCTCGCGCACCGTCCACGCCGACGGCGTCTCCACCTGCGCGGCGATCGCGGTCGCGGGCATCCAGCCGGGCAGCTCGTCCGCCCACGCCGCGTACGTCGCCGTCCACACCCGCTCGGGGCGGGGGTCCACGGCCGTCACCTCGAGGCCCGCGGCCGCACCCCGGAACGCGAGCACACGACCGGCCGGCCCGAGTCCGGCGATCAGCAGATCGGCCGTCACGCGATCACATGGACCCGGTCGCGAGCAGCCCGCCGTCCACCCGCACGGTCTCGCCGGTGATCCACTGCGCCGCGTCCGAGGCGAGGAACGCGATCAGGTGCGCGACGTCCTCCGGGGTGCCGAGCCGCTTCAACGGGTATCGCGCCGCCGCCGCATCCTCGCCGGCCGCGACCAGTGCCGCGGCGAACTTCGTTTTCACGATGCCCGGCGCGATCGCATTGACCCGGATCGACGGGCCGAGCTCCCGTGCGAGTTCCTCGGTCAACCGGATCAGCGCCGCCTTGGACGCGCCGTACGCGCCGATCACCCCGGTCGAGCGCAGCCCGGCCACACTCGCGACGTTGACGACCGCCCCGCCGTGCTCGGCCATCCACGCCCGATGCGCCAGCTGCACGTACCCGAGGGCCGCAACGACGTTGACGTCGAAGATCTTCCGCACCGCGTCGAGATCGGCATCCATCAGCGACCCGAACGTCGGGTTGATCCCGGTGTTGTTGACCAGCACGTGCAACCCGCCCAGTTCGTCGACGGCGCGCCGCACCGCGTCGGCGCGCGCGTCCGGATCACCGGCGTTGCCGGGCAGTTCGAGCACCGTGCCGCCGTGACCGAGCGCACGCAGGTCCGCGGCGGCCTCGGCGAGCGGTTCCGGTTTCCGCGCGGTGATCGCGACGTGGGCACCGCGGGCGAGCAGTTCGGAGGCGACGGCCATACCGATACCGCGGCTCGCGCCGGTGATCAGCGCGACACGCCCGGTGAAATCGCGGGGGGCGGGGGATGCGGGGGTACTCGTCATGGCCGGAACGTAGCGCATCTCACCCCGGTGCCGGACCCGAGCCACGGTAAAATCAATGGTTCGTGTGCCCGCTCGTCCGGCATCACGACCCCCGTCCCGCTCGTCCCCCGAGGAGTCCCACGCGTGATCACTGCCACCGACCTGGAAGTCCGCGCCGGCGTGCGGACGCTGCTCACCGCACCGGGGTCGGCGCTGCGGGTACAGGCGGGCGACCGGATCGGCCTGGTCGGCCGTAACGGTGCCGGTAAGACCACCACCCTGCGCATCCTGGCGGGGGAGGGCGAACCCTATGCGGGCACCGTCGTGCGCTCGGGTGAGCTGGGGTACCTCCCGCAGGACCCGAAGGAAGGCAACCTCGAGGTCCTGGCGAAGGACCGGGTGCTCTCCGCACGCGGCCTCGACGAGATCCTGCGCAGCATGGAGAAGCAGCAGGCGTTGATGGCCGAAGCCGTCGACGAGAAGATCCGCGACCGCGCCGTCCGCAAGTACGGCTCGCTCGAGGAGCGGTTCTCGACCCTCGGCGGGTACGTCGCCGAATCCGAGGCCTCGCGCATCTGCCACAGCCTCGGCCTGCCCGACCGGGTCCTCGGTCAGCCGCTGCACACCCTGTCGGGTGGTCAGCGCCGCCGTGTCGAACTCGCCCGCATCCTGTTCGCTGCATCGGACGGGTCCGGCGGCAAGTCCGGCACCACGTTGCTGCTCGACGAGCCGACCAACCACCTCGACGCGGACTCCATCACGTGGCTGCGCGGCTTCCTGCAGAACCACGAGGGCGGGCTCATCGTCATCAGCCACGACGTCGACCTGCTCGCCGACGTCGTCAACAAGGTGTGGTTCCTCGACGCGGTCCGCGGCGAGGCCGACATCTACAACATGGGCTGGAAGAAGTACCTCGACGCCCGCGCCACCGACGAGCAGCGTCGCCGCCGCGAGCGCGCCAACGCGGAGAAGAAGGCCGCGGCGCTGCAGAAGCAGGCCGCGAAGCTCGGCGCCAAGGCCACCAAGGCCACCGCCGCGCAGAACATGGCCAAGCGCGCCGAGAAACTGCTCAACGACCTCGACGACGTGCGCGTCGCCGACAAGGTCGCCAAGATCCGGTTCCCGACGCCCGCCGCGTGCGGCAAGACACCGCTCATGGCGAAGGAACTGACCAAGGTCTACGGGTCGCTCGAGATCTTCACCGGTGTGGACCTGGCGATCGACCGCGGCAGCCGCGTCGTGATCCTGGGGCTCAACGGCGCCGGCAAGACCACTCTGCTGCGGCTGCTCGCCGGCGTCGAGAAGCCGGACCTCGGGGAACTCGTCGCCGGCCACGGGCTGAAGATCGGGTACTTCGCGCAGGAGCACGACACGATCGACGACGACGACACCGTGTGGGAGAACATCCGGCACGCCGCGCCGGATGCGGGGGAGCAGGATCTGCGTGGGCTCCTGGGCGCGTTCATGTTCAGCGGGCCGCAGCTCGATCAGCCCGCCGGCACCCTGTCCGGCGGTGAGAAGACCCGTCTGGCGCTGGCCGGGCTGGTGTCGTCGGCGGCCAACGTGCTGTTGCTCGACGAGCCCACCAACAACCTCGATCCGGTGTCGCGGGAACAGGTGCTCGACGCGTTGCGCAGCTACGAGGGAGCGGTGGTGCTGGTCACCCACGACCCGGGTGCAGCCGAAGCACTGAACCCCGAACGGGTGATCCTGCTGCCCGACGGCACCGAGGACCACTGGTCGCAGGAGTACCTCGAACTGATCCAGCTGGCGTAACCCAGGTGACGGATGGGGCGGAATCGTTGCGGTGCGCAGCGATCTGCCTCGGGTTTCGCCTACGTGAACTAGCCTGGTAAGCGGAGCCTTGTCGAGCCGACGGGAGGGATCCGATGGCACGCAGATCCGAAGACGGGCAGTCCACATTCAGCAAGGGAACACGCGTCACCGGGGAGTCCCGGGATCGCCTCCAACAGGAACTCAAGCGCCGCTACGAGGCCGGGGCCAGCATCCGCACGCTCGCGCAGGAGACCGGCCGGTCCTACGGATTCGTGCACAACGTGCTCGTCGAATCCCACGTCGCGCTCCGCGGCCGCGGCGGCCCCAACCGTCGGCGCGCAGCGGCCTCGGGCAGCACCGCCTGAGCAGCACCGCCGGACCCGGGCGCGGCAGCACCGCCGGACCCGGGCGCGGCAGCACCGCCGGACCCGGGGCCCGCTGCGCTCAGTCGCGGCGCCGCACCGACTCCTCGACCAGGTCCAGGACCTGGGTGAGTTCCTTTTCCGCGTGCCCGGACGCGAGACGTGCGACGAGACCGTCGAGTACCAGATCCAGATAGCCGAGCAGCACACCGGTGGGCACGTCGTCGCGCAGCCGGCCGGCTTCCCGCTGCCGCTCGAGCCGGCGTTCGGTCGCCTCGGTCAGCTGCGCCGAATGCGCGGTCCACGCCCGCGCGAACTCGGGATCGGTACGCAGCCTGCGGGTGATCTCGAGTCGGGTGCCGAGCCAATCGAACTGTTCGGGCGTGGCGAGCATGTCCCGCATCACCTGGACGAGACCTTCGTCGGCCGCGACCTCCGCCATCCTCCGGGCATCCTCCTGGGCGAGCGCCAGGAAGAGTCCGTCCTTGTCCTTGAAGTGGTGGAAGATCGCGCCGCGCGACAGCCCGGTGGCGTCCTCGAGACGCCGAACCGTCGCGCCTTCGTAGCCGTGTTCGGCGAAGCAGCGCCGCGCGCCGTCGAGAATCTGGCTCCGCCGCGCGGCGAGATGGTCCTCACTGACCTTGGGCACCGGCACCTCCTTCGTCGTGTGCGGTGAGCACTTCGGCTTTCCGTGGGCGTGGGGCCCGTGGGGCCGTGGGAAGGCCCCCGTGGCGCAAAGCGCTCACGACCACTACCGAATCGACGGTGTACCACCGCGAAACGTGGTCGTGAGCGCTTGGCGCCTGTGCGGGCCGACAGTGCTCACCGTGCGCGTCGCGCCCGGGGGCGGCGACGCGCACGGGGCGGGCGGCCGCCTCACCGGAACGGCGAGGCAGCCGCACAGCCGTCTCTATCCCCGAATCATGTTGCGCAGGACGTACTGCAGGATGCCGTCGTTGCGGTAGTAGTCCGCCTCGCCGGGGGTGTCGATGCGCACGACCGCGTCGAAGACGACCTTCTCGCCGTTCTCCTTGGTCGCGGTGACCTTCACCGTGTCCGGGGTGACACCCTCGTTGAGCTTCTCGATGCCCTCGATGTCGAAGACCTCGGTGCCCGTCAGGCCCAGCGACTTCGCGGACTCGCCGGCCGGGAACTGCAGCGGGATGACGCCCATGCCGATGAGGTTCGAGCGGTGGATGCGCTCGAACGACTCGGTGATGACGGCCTTCACGCCGAGCAGACGGGTGCCCTTGGCGGCCCAGTCACGCGACGAACCGGAGCCGTACTCCTTGCCGCCCAGGACGACCAGCGGGATGCCGGCCTCCTGGTAGTTCTGCGACGCGTCGTAGATGAACGACTGCGGAGCGCCTTCCTGGGTGAAGTCGCGGGTGTAGCCGCCCGAGACGCCGTCCAGGAGCTGATTCTGCAGGCGGATGTTCGCGAACGTGCCGCGGACCATCACCTCGTGGTTGCCACGACGCGAACCGAGCGAGTTGTAGTCCTTGCGCTCGACGCCGTGCGCATCCAGGTACTGCGCGGCCGGGGTGCCGGGCTTGATCGGGCCGGCCGGGCTGATGTGGTCGGTGGTGACCGAGTCGCCGAGCAGCGCGAGCACGCGGGCGCCCTTGATGTCCTCGACCGGCTGCGGCTCGAGCGGCATGCCGTCGAAGTACGGGGCCTTGCGGACGTAGGTGGAGTCCGGGTTCCACGCGAACGTGTCGCCCTCGGGGGTCTCCAGGTTCTGCCAGCGGCTGTCACCCTTGAACACGTCGGCGTAGGACTTGCGGAACATGTCCTGGCTGATCGCCGACTTGATGGTGTCGTCGATCTCCTGCGCGGACGGCCAGATGTCCTTCAGGAACACGTCGTTGCCGTCCTGGTCCTGGCCCAGCGCGTCGTGCTCGAAGTCGAAGTCCATCGTGCCCGCGAGCGCGTACGCGATGACCAGCGGCGGGGACGCCAGGTAGTTCATCTTGACGTCGGGGGAGATGCGGCCCTCGAAGTTGCGGTTGCCCGAGAGCACCGCGGTCACCGACAGGTCGTTGTCGTTGACGGCCTTGGAGATCTCCTCCGGCAGCGGGCCGGTGTTACCGATGCAGGTGGTGCAGCCGAAACCGCCGAGGTAGAAGCCGAGCTTCTCGAGGTACGGCCACAGGCCGGCCTTCTCGTAGTAGTCGTTGACGACCTGCGAACCCGGAGCCATGTTGGTCTTGACCCACGGCTTGCTGGACAGGCCCTTCTCGACCGCGTTGCGGGCCAGGAGGGCAGCGCCCAGCATGACCGAGGGGTTCGAGGTGTTGGTGCAGGACGTGATGCCCGCGACCACGACGGCACCGTGGTCGAGGATGAACTCGCCGCGCTCCTCGGAGACGACCTTGACCGGCTTCGACGGGCGGCCGTGGGCGCCGTTGGCAGCCGAGTGGAGGTCGACAGCGTCGTCGTCGGCGAAGGACAGGACGGCCGGATCGGACGCCGGGAAGGACTCCTCGACGGCCTCGTCGAGCTTGCTGTGCTCGGCCGGCAACTGCTCCTCCACGTAGTTGTGGATGTCCTTGCGGAAGGCGATCTTCGACTCCGACAGCAGGATGCGGTCCTGCGGGCGCTTCGGGCCGGCGATCGACGGGACGACCGTCGACAGGTCCAGCTCCAGGTACTCGGAGTAGGCCGGCTCGTTCGCGGCGTCGTGCCACATGCCCTGCTCCTTGGCGTACGCCTCGACGAGCGCGAGCTGCTCGTCGCTGCGGCCGGTCAGGCGCAGGTAGTTGATGGTCTCGCCGTCGATCGGGAAGATCGCGGCGGTGGAACCGAACTCGGGGCTCATGTTGCCCAGCGTCGCGCGGTTCGCGAGCGGCACCTCGGCGACACCGGCGCCGTAGAACTCGACGAACTTGCCGACCACACCGTGCTTGCGGAGCATGTCGGTGACGGTGAGCACGACGTCGGTGGCGGTCACACCGGGCTGGATCTCACCGGTGAGCTTGAAGCCGACCACGCGCGGGATGAGCATGGAGACCGGCTGGCCGAGCATCGCGGCCTCGGCCTCGATGCCGCCGACGCCCCAGCCCAGCACGCCGAGGCCGTTGACCATCGTGGTGTGCGAGTCGGTGCCGACGCAGGTGTCGGGGTAGGCCTGCCCGTTGCGGACCATGACGGTCGGCGCGAGGTACTCGATGTTGACCTGGTGGACGATGCCCATGCCCGGGGGGACGACCTTGAAGTCGTCGAACGCGCCCTGGCCCCAGCGCAGGAACTGGTAGCGCTCGCCGTTGCGCTGGTACTCGAGGTCGACGTTGCGCTCGAGCGCGTCGGCGGTGCCGAAGTAGTCGAGGATGACGGAGTGGTCGATGACCATGTCGGCCGGCGACAGCGGGTTGACCTTGTTGGGGTCGCCGCCGAGCGTGGTGACGGCTTCACGCATGGTGGCGAGGTCGACCACACAGGGCACACCGGTGAAGTCCTGCATGATCACGCGGGCAGGGGTGAACTGGATCTCGACGCTCGGCTCGGCCGAGGGATCCCAGTTCGCGATGGCGCGGATGTGGTCAGCGGTGATGTTCGCACCGTCTTCGGTGCGCAGCAGGTTCTCCGCGAGAACCTTCAAAGCGTAGGGCAGCTTCTCGGTGCCGGGAACAGCGGAGAGGCGGAAGATCTCGTACGAGTTCTCTCCGACCTCCAGCGTCCCTTTGGCGCCGAACGAATCAATACTGGTGCTCACGTCAGCTCCACTCGTAGATGAGGCTCGCCGCCGACGGGGCTGTGTCGACGGCCGAAGCGAGGCACACGAAACCGCACCGTGTTCCCAGGGGCGGGGGTGGTGGTGTCGTGGCGTCTCGCACCGAGTCTAACAGTACGCTTGTCCTGCAATGCGCGCGGCGCAACCCTCGGTTGTGTCCTCGCACCGCGCCCGGGTGCCGGTGCGGGCCGGCCGTCCGCACCCATCGCGTAGGGTGCGGATGTCGCCGCGCGCGGGGTCTGCGAGTCCATCCGACTCATCGGGCCCGACCGCGGTCCCGTCCCCGCACCACCGGAGAGAGATGTCTGCGCCACTGCCACGAATTCCTGTGCCATCGGCCACGGACCTCCCGCCGAGCGTCACGCTCGAGCAGGTGCTGGCAGACCTTGCCGACGACGGGGTATCCGCGCCGTCCGACCGCGTCGACGACCTGGTCGAGCAGGTGGAACGCGCCCAGGACCACGGCATCGACCTGCGCGTGGTCGTCGTCGACCGGGACCCGCGGATCGACTCGCAACTGCGTGACCTCGCGACCGAGGTCGGAAGCGAGCAGGGCGGCACCGTGCTCGTGCTCAGCCCCGGCTGGGTCGGCGCCTACAGCGACAGCCTCGATCGGGTGACCCTCGAGGCGGCGCAGGACCGCACGTACACCGGCGACCCGGTCGTCTCCACCCGCAACTTCGTCGACTCGATCACCGAACCCGGTCCGGACTGGACCGCCTGGACCATCGTGCTGATCGTGCTCGTCGCGGCCGCCGCCGGCGCGACCGCGGCCGCCAAGGCCGTGCGCCGCCGCAAGGACGAGGCCGCGATCGTCGAACCCGACGTGCGGTAGCGAACACTCCTTCACCTGGCCGCTCCGTGTCGGAGCGGCCGTCTTTCCGTGCGCTCACCCGGGCCGCGCCTTCGTCGACCCTTCGTCGACACGGACAAAATTTTGCGGCTTTATCTGTGACAGTCGCGCGAAATGAGCCCGATGTGTCGTACGGTGCCATTGGCGCTCTTGGGGAAGGAGTGTCGCACTTGCCGTCGTGGGACCGCAGTCCACGGCGGCGGAACGGCTCTGCGGACAGATCGCGCGGCGCGCGATCCGATGCAGCGTGCAGTCCTTCCCTCGGCGCGGCGGATCGGTTTCGTCCGCGACACCACCGAGGGAGAAATGATGTGACGCGCTTCGGTTTCCACGGGGGAGATTCGCGACGGTTCGGGTCGCGGCGGCATCGTCGCGGTGGGGGAACCGGCCCACGGCCGTGGGCCGGGTCGCGGCTGCCGGCCGGACGGCTTTTCATCGGACGCCGGCCGTTCATCGGACGTCGGCTGTTGATCGCACTCGGACTCGTCGCATCACTGCTCGTGGGGACCGCCGCCTCGGCGGGGGCGGTACCGGAACCACCTCCGAACCCGAGCGACGACGCACTCGCGGCCGCCGGAGCGGCCGTCGACACCGGCATCGACCGCGTCGGCGAGCTGATCGTGCGCATCGCGTCCGCCGATCAGCAGCTCGCCGAGCTGGAGAACCAGGTCGCGATCAAGCGCGAGAACGTCAACCGCGCGCTGGTGGACCTGCAGAACGCCCGGGACGCCGCCGACGCGGCCGCCTACGCCGTCGTGCAGTCGCAGCAGGCGCTCCGCGACGCCGGCATCCGGATCCAGCAGGCACAGAGCGATTTCGACGCGTTCGCCCGGAGCAGCTACACCCGCGGCATCAACGCCGCGTCGCTGTCCGCATTCCTCGGTTCGGCCGGCCCGGACGAGCTCCTCGACCGTGCCCAGGTGATGCGGCTGCTGTCGGCGGGGCGCAATGCCGTGCTCGACGCGCTCGAACGTGCCCGCACCGAGGAAGCGAACAACAATTCCCGGGCGCGGGCGGCCAAGCAGGAGGCCGACGCGGCGGCCGAGGCGGCCGAACAGCGCAGGGCCGAGGCCGAAGCCGCAATCGCGCAGGCACGGTCGGCGCTGGACCAGCAGGCAGCGGACAAGCAGCGGATCGAGATCGAGCGTGCGGCGGCGCAGACCGAACTGGACGCGGCCCGGCGGAACGTCGCCGGCCTCGAGAACCAGCGCGCCGATTACGCGGCGTGGGACCGGCAGCGGCAGGCCGAGGAGGCCGCCCGTGCCGCCGCCGAGGAGGCGGCACGGCAGGCGGCAGTGGAGGCGGCACAGCGGGTCGCGGCGGATGCCGCGGCGCGCGCCCGCGCCGCCGAACTCGCCAACGGTCAGCGCCCCCACACCCAGATCGACGGTTATCGCGTCGACCCCGGTGACTGGGCGGGCGCCGAAACCCCGCTGCCGGATTACGAGGACGAGGACGACACCTCGACCGGGGATTCGTCGTCGGGGGATTCGTCGACCGGGGATTCCTCCACCGGAGATTCGTCGACGGGAGGTTCCTCGACCGAGGACGACACGGACACCGAGGACAGCTCCGGCGCCGGGGACAGCACGGACACCGAGGACACCGACGCGCCGCGCAGCAGCGGCCGGGACTGGGGCAACCCGGACCCCGGCGACCCGATCGACGAGAGTTCCGTCTCGCCGTCGACGCCGAAGTCCAAGCCCCGCACCACCCCGCGGACGACGATCACCGGCCCCGCCGCCGTCGAAACCGTGATCGATCGCGCGATGTCGCAGATCGGTGTGCCCTACGCGTGGGGCGGCGGCGACGAGAACGGCCCCACGCGCGGCATCCGCGACGGTGGGGTCGCCGACAGCTACGGCGACTACAACAAGGTCGGCTTCGACTGCTCCGGACTGATGATCTACGCGTTCGCGGGCATCGGGATCTCCCTGCCGCACTACACCGGCTACCAGTACACAGCCGGAAAGCAGGTGCCGTCGGCGGAGATGAAGCGCGGCGACATGATCTTCTACGGTCCCAACGCGAGCCAGCACGTGGCGTTGTACCTCGGGGACGGACAGATGCTCGAGGCCCCGCAATCGGGTTCGCACGTGAAGATCTCCCCGGTTCGCTGGGCCGGAATGACGCCGTATGTGGTGCGGATGGTGTCGTGACAGCCGCGTGACCTCGCAATTCCCGATTGCCGGTCCCTGCCGGGCAGCACGTGCGGGGCACGGTGGCGGCGCCGGGCAGCCACACCTGGAATAGTGGTGCCCGAATGTGATCTCCAGCGGAACGACCTAGGCGAAAGCGGTGGATTCTTGGTGACCTCACGTGAGGGTGGGACGTCGGGCACGAATACCCAGGGCAATGCCCAGGGCGCGAATACCCAGGGCACGACCGAGCAGGGTGCGACCACGCAGGGCCCGGCCGGCCAGGGCTCGGGTTCGGCTCCGGCCCTGTCGAAGGACGGGGCGAAGCCGCCCGCCACGACCGGCCAGGTTTCGGACGCGCAACTCCTCGAGAGAGCGATCTACGAGGTCAAGCGCGTCATCGTCGGCCAGGACCGGCTCGTCGAGAGAATGCTCGTCGGTGTCCTCGCCAAGGGCCACGTGCTCCTGGAAGGTGTTCCCGGTGTCGCCAAGACCCTGGCCGTGGAGACGTTCGCGAAGGTGGTGGGCGGCTCGTTCTCCCGCGTCCAGTTCACCCCGGACCTCGTGCCCACCGACCTCGTCGGTACCCGCATCTACCGGCAGGGCCGCGAGGAGTTCGACACCGAGCTCGGGCCGGTGGTCGCGAACTTCCTGCTCGCCGACGAGATCAACCGCGCGCCCGCCAAGGTGCAGTCCGCGTTGCTCGAGGTGATGGCCGAGCGGCACGTCACCATCGGCGGCAAGACGTTCCCCATGCCCGAACCGTTCCTGGTGATGGCCACCCAGAACCCGATCGAGAACGAGGGCGTGTACCCGCTGCCCGAGGCGCAGCGCGACCGCTTCCTGTTCAAGGTCCTCGTCGACTATCCGACGGTCGAGGAGGAACGCGAGATCGTCTACCGCATGGGTGTGTCCGCACCCGAACCGAAGCAGATCCTCGACAACACCGAACTGCTGCGCCTGCAGGACGTCGCCAGCCGGGTGTTCGTGCACCACGCGCTCGTCGACTACGTGGTGCGGGTGATCTTCGCGACCCGCGCCCCCGCCGAAATCGGCCTCGTCGACGTCGACGGCTGGATCGCCTACGGAGCCTCGCCGCGCGCGACCCTCGGCATCATCTCGGCGGCCCGGGCGCTGGCCCTGGTCCGCGGCCGCGACTACGTCGTTCCGCAGGACGTGCTCGATGTCATCCCGGACGTGCTGCGCCACCGCCTGGTGCTGTCGTACGACGCGCTCGCCGACGAGGTCACGGCGGACCAGATCATCAACCGGATCCTGCAGACCGTCGGCCTGCCGCACGTCGCCCCGCAGGTCAACGCGCCCAACCCGCCGGCTCCCGCACCGGCGGCACCGGCCGTGGGTGTCCCGGCCGGCCCCGAGGCGGGTGCGGGGCAGCGGTGAGCCCACGCGCGCACGGCTCGCCGCCGACGTTCCGGTCCGGCGAACTGCGAGATCCCGCACTGACCGCGGCGCTGCGCACCCTCGAGCTCACCGTGCGGCGACGGCTCGACGGCGTGCTGCACGGTGATCACCTCGGCCTGATCCCGGGACCCGGGTCCGAACCGGGCGACGCCCGCGAATACCAGCCCGGCGACGACGTGCGGCAGATGGACTGGTCGGTGACC
>Ga0180215_1001147_pt1 | contig 30291 bp, 27 predicted proteins | sample eDN3rd37CBELigBY_FD_128871 | JGI IMG/M metagenome (GOLD analysis project Ga0180215, IMG submission 128871) | Enriched backyard soil microbial communities from Emeryville, California, USA - eDNA 3rd pass 37_C BE-Lig BY (version 2) (version 2) | ecosystem: Environmental > Terrestrial > Soil >...
CCACCAGCCTCCATCACGACCTGAGCCCTGTCCGGACACCGCGATCGATGCCGACGCTCACGCCGACATGTTGTCGGTTCGGTGATCCATTGTCCAAACTCCAAATTTCGAACCGCAGTGAGAAATCTCCCACCCGCCCGATACAGTCCAATGCAGTAAATTGCCCTGACGCACGGCCCTAACCATACGTCCACGCCGTAAACACAAACACGCCGGAACGAGAGCGCATTTCGCGCCACGTTCCGGCGTGTTGCTTTATGTCCGCGAGTTGTGCGGGACTAGTGGCCGCAGCCGCAGCCCTGCGCGGTCTCGCCGTTCATGCCGGTGTCAAATGAGTGACCGCAAGCGCACGACGCCACAGCGTTCGGGTTGCGAACAGTGAAGCCGCCGCCCATCAGGCTATTGACGAAGTCGATCTCAGCGCCACCGACATACATCGCCGAAAACTCGTCGATCAGGAGCTTCACGCCCTTTGACTCGATGACGGTATCGCCGTCGTCGGCCATCTCTTCGATCGACATGCCGTACTGCAGTCCTGAGCAACCACCCGGAGCAACGAACACGCGCAGCGCGTGATCCGGTGTGCCCTGATCGGAAAGGAAGTCACGAAGCTGCTCGACGGCCTCATCGGTAATCGTCAGCATTGACATACTGCATCCTCCTATGAAACCAGCGCCCCCCTGGCGCTATGAACCTGTCCAAGTATATACCCATTACGAAACCAAGAGGATTATAAACGACCTGCGGAATTTGCAACATCCAGCGACCGACGAAGCTGTACGAGCTGCCGTCGCAGAGCTTCGGGCTCGCCCCGATACTCCAGCACCAGCGCTCCCGGTCGCGCCGCCTCCAATGCCTGAACTAGCAAACGCATATCAACATCAGTTAGCTCGGCGTGGACGTCATCCAGCAATCCGGCATGCTCGCCGCTCTCCAGCGGTCGCGGACTACTGACGTGCACTTCGCCGACGCGCTCCAGCGGAAGCGCTGCCAGCAACTCTTCCGGCTCAACCCCGAGCCAGCTGGCAGTCACCCGCATATGACCGATATCAAGCAGCATGCCGCAACCGGTCGCATCAAGCACCTGCCGGATGAAGTCCGGCTCGCAGACGTACTCGTACGCCCCTTCCGGGCAGTAATCGAGATTCTCCAGCAGCAAGGGCACGTCCAGCAGCTCTCGCGCCGCCCTGGCTGTCGCCACGATCCGGTCGAGCAGCTCGTCGCGCGGCAGAACGTCTGACACCGGCAGCATGTGTTCCTCAAACCGGACGGCCTCGCAGGAGAAGCCCAGATGGAGGCTGAACCACGGGCTCTGCGCACGGCGAATCATTGTGTTGGCCCGCGCCGCCCAGTCTCCATCGACATATTCCGTGTTGGCCAGGCTTACGTCCATATCGAGATTGTGGAGAAGCAGCGGGGCCGGTCGCACCGCTAACGCCGCGTCCAGCCCCCAGCCAGGTACCTCGATGATGTCAACCAGCGAATCGATATCTTCCAGCGCGGCCAGAGCTGGAGACCACGTCGCCCCCAGCATCGTTCGCGCACTGGATGTCACGCCGCCACCACTGCCGCAAGACGGCGCCGAATCTCGTCGCCGAACTCCTCAGTCGACAGCGCCACTCCGCCCTGCGCGATGTCTGCCGTACGCGCGCCGGCGTCGAGCGTCTGCGCGACGGCAGCCTCGATTGCGTCGGCCTGCGCGTCCAGCCCGAACGACACCCTCAGCATCATCGCCGCCGACAGGATCGCGCCCGTCGGGTTTGCGATGCCCTTACCGGCGATGTCCGGCGCCGACCCATGAATCGGCTCGTAAACGCCGAACGTGCCGTCCGCCCCGATGCTCGCCGACGGCAGCATCCCTAACGAACCAGCCAGCACCGACGCTTCATCACTCAGAATATCTCCGAACGTGTTCTCCATAATGAGAACGTCGAACGACGCCGGGTTCGCAATCAACCGCATCGCGCACGAATCGACCAGTTGATGCTCAGTCGCCACATCCGGGTAACCGGCAGCTACCTCGTCAACGACCGCGCGCCATAGTTGCGACGTCGCCAGCACGTTCGATTTGTCAACGCTCGTGACCTTGTTTCGTCGCCCAGAGGCCAGCCGATAGCCCAGCTCAGCAATCCTTCGGATCTCGCCCTCGCTGTACGCCATTGTGTCGACCGCCTGCCGGCCCTCGTCCGTCGTCCACTGCTCGGATGGCTTGCCGAAGTACAGTCCGCCGGTCAGCTCACGCACGATGAGCAGATCGACGCCGCGCACGACATCCGGTTTCACCGGCGTCGTATCGGCCAGCGCATCGAATACCTTCACCGGCCGCAGGTTCGCGAACAAACCGAGGCTGTGGCGCAGCTTCAACAGGCCAGACTCCGGCCGCAGCTCTCGCGGCTGCTTGTCCCAGTTCGGCCCGCCAACCGCGCCTAGCAGTGCGCCGCCACATCCGCGCGTCGCCTCAATGTCCTCATCACGAATCGGCACCCCGTAGGCGTCAATCGCCGCCCCGCCGATCTTCGCCGACTCGAACGCGAAGGGAATGCCGGTCACTTCACCAATGGCTTCGATCGTCTTGCGCGCCTCGTCGATCACCTCCGGCCCAACACCGTCGCCGGACAGGAGCATGATGCGCTTCGTCTCCGGTTCCGTCACGAAGTCGCCCCCGACTTCGCTTCGCGCTGCCGCACGCGCTCAGCTACGGCCTCAATCAGCCCGCCAGCATTGACGATCTCCTGCACATACGGTGCATGCGGATTGGATGTGTAGGTCTTCCCAGTGCGCGTGTTGACAACGAACCCCTCGGTCGTATCGACCTCCAGGATGTCGCCCGTCTCAGCATCCGCCACCGCCTCCGGACATTCCACCAGCGGTAGACCAATATTGATGGAGTTGCGGTAAAAGATTCGCGCATAGCTCTCGGCCATCACCAGCGACACACCAGCGCCGCGAATAGCCAGTGGTGCGTGCTCGCGCGATGAACCACACCCAAAGTTCTTGCCGGCGACGATGATGTCGCCTTCCTGAACCTTCTGCGGGAACTCCGGGTCGATGTCCTCCATGACATGCTCGGCCAACTCCTTGGCATCGAACGTCAGCAGGTGGCGCGCCGGGATGATGACATCGGTATCGATGTCGTCGCCGAACTTCCAGACTCGTCCTCGAAACTGCATGGTTCCCCCGTCATCCGATTCCCGCCGCGCTGCAACGTGCTGCGCGCGTATCGTTCGCGTTGCCGACCTAGTCGCCGAACGCGCGCATCATCCAGTCATCCGGCGAGCGCTGCTGCTCCTGCCAGCGCCGAGCGAGGCTGTCGATATCCGCTGCCTCGCTGATGCTGACCGTCTCCCGTACCCACTCGTAGACTCGCAAAACTGTCCCGACGTCTGCGCCAAACGGCTCTATCCGCTCGCACAGTGCCGTCGTCAGCGTGCGTGCCTGCTCGTCCATTCCATCATGATGTGGCGTAAATGCGTGTTGCATCGTTGTGTTCCTCTATGCGCTGGGTACTTTGTTTCTCACCATCTCCGGCGTGCCGACGCGGCCGAGAATCGCGCTCGCAGCGGCGACCCGCGGACCAGTCAGAATGACCTCGGACTCACGATGTCCCATTCGCCCGCGGAAGTTCCGGTTCGTCGTCGAGACACAGCGCTCGCCCTTGGCAAGGACACCCATGTAGCCACCCAGGCACGGCCCACAGGTCGACGTGCTGAAGACAGCTCCGGCATCCATGAAGATCTCGTCGAGCCCTTCCCGCGTCGCCTCGCGCGCGACCTTCTGCGAGCCCGGAATGACAATGCAGCGCACCATCGGATGCACCTGATTGCCGCGCATGACTTCGGCAGCAGCCCGCAGATCGGACAACCGGCCATTCGTGCAGGAGCCGATCACAACCTGATCGATCGGATCGTCACCGACCGAATCCGCGTCGTGGACGTTGGACGGCAGATGCGGCAGCGCTACAACCGGCTTCAGGTTCGTGACGTCGATCTCGACGACACGCGAATAGGTCGCGTCCGGGTCCGACGCAAACGGCGTGTAGTTACCGTCCGTTACCTCGTCCAGGAACCCCTTGGTGATGTCATCGAATGGGAAGATGCCGGTGTCACCACCCGCCTCGATCGCCATGTTGCACATCGCGATCCGGTCGTCCATCGGCAGCGCATCGATGACCGGCCCGGTGAACTCCATCACCGAGTTGAGCGCCCCATCGACGCCGATCTTGCCGATCGTGTGCAGAATCAGGTCCTTGCCGCCGATGTCCTCTGGCAGCGTTCCCGTGTAGACGAACTTGATCGTGTCCGGCACGCGCACCCAGGTCGTGCCCAGCGCCATCGCCGCCGCGATATCGGTCGAGCCCATGCCGGTCGAGAACGCGTTGAACGCGCCATAGGTGCAGGTGTGTGAGTCTGCGCCGATGATAATGTCGCCCGGCTTGGTCAGCCCGTTCTCCGGCAGCACGACGTGCTCAATACCGGCGCGGCCAATCTCGAAGTAGAGCGTGCCCTGCTCGTGCGCAAACTCGCGCATGATCTTTGCCATCCCGGCCGCCTTGATGTCCTTGGCCGGCACGAAATGATCCGGCACGAAGACGACCTTCTTCGGATCGAAGACGGATTCCAGTCCTGTCTTCTTGAACTCCGCGATCGACAGCGGCGCGGTCACGTCGTTCGTCATCACCAGGTCAACCGCGACCTCGACGATCTCGCCCGGCGTGACGCTTTCCCGTCCGGCACCCTTGGCCAGGATCTTCTGGGCCATCGTCAATCCCATGTCAGACCACCCCCTCCGCCTTCAACGGCGCATGCACCGCTACCGCTGCCCGATTCAAAGCCGTCAGATATGCTCGAACACTCGACTCCACGATGTCCGTCGTAACCGCGTGGCCACTGAAGATCTGCCCGTCAACGCGAATCCGTACCGACACCGAACCCTGTGCATCCTCGCCCGGCGTCACAGCATCGATGTGGTACTGCTCCAGCTCAGCGTCAATCTCTGCCACCTGATCGATCGCCTGATAGAGCGCGTCGATCTGGCCATTGCCGCGCCCAGTAGCCTCACGCTCGATACCGTTCACCCCGACGATCACCGCCGCTTCGGCGTCCCCCTCCGAGCCCGAATGCGCGCGCCACGCCAGCAGTGTGTACGGCTCGACGCCGACGTGCTGGAACGACTCCTCGACGATTGCGACGATGTCCGCATCGGTGACCGTCTTCTTGCGGTCGGTCAGCTCGATGAAGCGGATGTACAGCGTCTGCAAGCGCTCGGCGTCAAACTCGTAGCCCAGCTCCTTCAGGCGCTCGCGAAATCCTGCTCGCCCCGAGTGCTTGCCCATCACGAGCTTGCTGCCGGTCCAGCCGACCGAGTCGGGCGTCATGATCTCGTAGTTCTCCGGATGCTTGATCACGCCGTCCTGATGAATGCCCGACTCGTGTGCAAATGCATTCGCGCCGACAATCGCCTTGTTCGGCTGCACGGGGATGCTCGACGCGCGCGTCACTGTCCGGCTGGTCGGCACGATCTCGCGCGTGTTGATGCGCAGATCGTAGTCGCCGAAGTAATCGCGCCGCGTTCGCAGCGCCATCACGACCTCTTCGAGCGCCGTGTTGCCGGCCCGCTCCCCGATGCCATTAACCGTCACCTCAACCTGCCGCGCCCCCGCCTGGATCGCCGCCAGCGTGTTGGCCGTCGACATGCCCAGGTCGTCGTGGCAATGCACCGAGATGGCAACGTTTTCAATCCCTGGCGTATTCGCCTTCAGGAACTCGATCAGCCGCGTGTACTCCTCCGGCGTCGTGTAGCCAACCGTGTCGGGCACGTTGATCGTCGTCGCGCCCTCTTCGATCGCCGCGCCGAACAGCCGAGCCAGAAAGTCCCAGTCCGCCCGCGTCGCGTCCATCGCCGAGAACTGCACATCAGACAGATAGCTCTTGCAGCGTCGCACTGCCGCGCGCGACATCTCCAGCACCTCATCCGGGCTCTTACGCAGCTGGTACTGCATCTGGATTGGCGAGGCGTTGACGAACGTATGGATGCGCGGATTCTCAGCCGTCCGCACACCCTCCCAGGCAGCGTCGATGTCGTTGAGATGCACGCGCGCCAGCCCGGCAACGACGACACCCTTTACCTCGCGGCCGATCATCTGGACCGCCTCAAGGTCGCCCGGCGACGCCGCCGGATATCCGGCTTCGATAATGTCAACGCCGAGCCGCACGAGCTGCCGAGCGACGTCAATCTTCTCCGGCGTCGTCATCGTCGCGCCCGGAGACTGCTCACCATCACGGAGGGTCGTATCGAAAATCAGAATCCTGTCAGCCACGGAAGGTGCCTCTCTCGTATCGAAAACACTGGTCGTTTTCAGATGGCCCCGCGATGGGGCTTGGTAAGCAGGAGCGAACCTCGCGACCATCGTCGCCGGCTGCTCTGCTTCACCTGCCGATACCCCATCGTGCGTTTCACGGCCTTCGACCTGCTCCGATTCCAGAGAAACAAAAAACCCGCCCCTGAATAGGGACGGGCTCAACCCGCGGTACCACCCTGATTGACTATCGTCCTGATCCCGCCTCAGCGGAGGAACGACAGCCCACTCGGAAAGCTGTAACGGGCTGACCCGGCGCGATCTGACGCTCGTTCGCTCAATCGCGCGGCTCGGGTGCGAGTTCGCGTTGCGCTTCGTGCCGGACTCTCACCAACCACCGGCTCGCTGACCAAACGCAGACGCTACTACTCACCGTCATTGCCATCTGTGCAACGCAATCTAACAGCGCGTCGCAGGACTTGTCAAACACGGTTCGCTTGCCGTGCGGTCGGGAAATCTCGTTCTACTGAAAATACACTGCCGCCGCCGTCACCAGCAGCCACGGCGGTTCGCCGACATTGCCATCACCGGCAGCATTGACAATCGAGAGGGTATTGTTGCCCGGCTTCAGCGCATCCAGATTTCCAACCAGCCAGGCAACATCGGTCCACGCCTCGTTCGCAAACGGGCTCGGCCCTTCCCAAATCAGATAGTCGTTGAGCCAGAGCTGCATCGGAACGTGCTCCGACTTCTCGTCGTCCATGCCGGTGATTGTCACCAGAATAAACTGCGACGCTTTGCCGCCCCCGCCAACATTCACCGACGCGCTGGCCTCGTCATAGCCACTGTCGCCGCCGTAGATATGCACCGCCGGCAAGCCATACAGCGAGCCGTCATCGCGCCGATACGCACCCTTGAAATCGCTCGCGTTCAGCGTCACCGACGGTCCCTGAAAGATCTGCACCGGCACGCTCGACAGCGGGAAGGGTGTATCAAACGCCACAGTCGGAACCGGCGGAACTGTCGGGGTCGGCGGCTCCGGTGTCGGCGTCGGAGGTTCCGGCGTCGCCGTCGGCTCCGGCGTTTCGGTCGGCTCCGGGGTTGGAGTCTCGGTCGGCTCCGGTGTTGGCGTTTCTGTCGGTTCCGGCGTCGGTGTCAGCGTCGGCTCAGTAGTCGGCGTCAGCGTCGCTGTCGGCGCAGGCTCGGTGGCCGTGGCCGTCATGGTCGGCTCGCTCGTCGGCGAGGCTGCAACAACGCCCGACTCCGGCTCATCGCCCCAGTTCGCCAGCGCAAACGCAGCTATCGCCAGCCCCAGCAGAAGCACAATGAGCAACGGCACGATGATCCGCCAGCGGCTGCCACCGCCACCGCCCTCGGCCGGTACAGCCACTGGTGGTGGAGGCGGCCCAGGTGGTGGTACAACCGCTGCCCCTGCCGGTACAACCGCCTGCGCTACCGCCGTTCGCTGGGTCGGATCGACGTTCGACGGTCGGATCGCCGCCGCCGCCGCTGTCGGGTTCAGCAGCGCATCGCGCATCGCCTGCGCGTTGGGATAACGATCGGCCGGCGATTTAGCCAGCCCCTTCATGATCACCGCTTCAAGCGCCACCGGAATCGCCGGGTTGATCGTTCGTGGTGGCGGCGGCATCTCATTGACGTGCCGATACATCACCTGCACCGGGTTGTCACCCGGAAACGGCAGACGCCCGGTCAGCATCTCGTACACCACGACCGCCGCCGAATACAGGTCACTCGACGGCGTGATGTCGCCGCCAGACGCCTGCTCCGGTGCCATGTACGCCGCTGTACCGATCGCCGTGCCGGCTTCAGTCAGCCCCGCGTCCGCCGAGCCGAGCCGGGCGATGCCAAAGTCGGTCAACTTCACCTGATGCGTTTCGGTCAGCAGGACGTTCTGCGGCTTGACGTCGCGGTGGACAATCCCGGCTGCGTGGATCGCGCCCAGCCCGTCCAGCATCTGCCGGCCAAAACCGACGGCTTCTTCGACCGTCAGCGGGCCTTCCTCGCGGATGTAATCCTTGAGGCTCGGACCCGCCACAAACTGCATGACGATATAGGTCGTGCCATCGTCACGCCCATAGTCAAAGACCTGAATAACATTGGGATGGCTGATGCGCGCTGCCGCCCGCGCTTCGTTCTCAAAGCGCGAACCGAATCCCGCATGCGACGCATACTGGTCGCGCAGGATCTTGATCGCGACATCACGCCCCAGAACCGTATCGGTGGCTCGATAAGTAACCGAGAAGTTACCCTCGCCGATCGGCTCACCAAGTTCGTATCTACCGCCCAGGATTCGCGGCTGCGACAGCGCCACGCGTCCTCCAACCAACCGGAATGAGCGCCGAGCGGGTGCAACTTCCGCCTTCCGGCATCTCTCGTATCGTCAATTACAGGTCGTTATGCCAAGCTTCGTTACGATACGGGTGTCCGTACACCCCTCGTGACAATCATGCCACGTTCGGCGCGGCACCACCGATATGCGACGATTGTCGCCAACGTCGGCGACAGTACAGTCTACTTCGCCACTGCAAAGAGAGGACCAGCCCAAGTGAGTCGTCAATCACCTGACGCAGCCGACCCGCAGGACGACGCCATGAGCCCCGAAGAGAAAGCCGCAATTGTCGACGCCCTGCTCGATGAGATGCGCACGCTCTTTCACGAATACATCAACGGCACGCTCGCCTACGATGAGCTGTCGTTCGAGATGTTCGACACCCTCCAGACCGTCCACGCCGTCGCGAACGACGCGTTGATCGTTGAGTACGACATGGAAGACCTCACCGAAGACGTGATCGTTGAGCGGCCAACCAATCGCCAACGCCAGAAGGGACGCGGCAAGCATGGGAACTGACCTGGAGCGCAAGACGCGCAATGAGCTCGCTCTGCTCCTCGAGCGCTGCGGTGCCCTCGCCGAGGGCGTCCGCTTCCTGGAGGGCGACGACCTCATCGAGCTGCTCGACGAGATCGACTCAATACGCGCCCTCGTCGCCGACTCATCGACGACCCTGCGCGCGGCAATCAGTCGCTAACAATTACCTGTCCCATCGGACAGTCGCGACTGTCCAGCGTGACGGTGTGCCGATCATGGGTCCATCCTATGATGATGTTCGTCGGCGAGCCTGACGGTTCGCCACCCAGACGATCGTCCTTCGTGGCAGAGAGGAGGTCACTAGTGGTTCGCGCGTCTCTCCTACAACGTCGCCTCACGCGGGCGCACGACATGGCCTCCCCTGCCACGGATCGACGATGGTGATGCTCGGCATCTGAGCCGACATCAACACCACGCAATAACCGACCCGGGTAGCAATGCCCGGGTCGCTTGCGTCTCTGGAAAGGACATCCCCGATGAAAAGTCGTAGCAGCACAACTCGCACCCAGACGGTCTACGGACCAGTCGTCATGCTCGTCGGTGATCGCGTCACCGTCCACAGACCGACACCCTGCAACGCGCGTCGACAGGATTAACCACCTCTGCCGTCGCCGGCCTCATTCCGGCGACGGTGAGGGGTCGGTCCGGTATAATGCCAACCAGTCAACGTACGTACAGCGCCGGATCGGATGCCCCATGCCCCGCATTATCGCCTTCTTTAACCAGAAGGGCGGCACTGCAAAAACCACCAGCACATTGAACGTCGCCGCTGCCCTTGCTGAGCGCGGCCATCGCGTGCTGGCGATGGATCTGGATCCCCAGGCCAGTCTGACAATGGCATTCGGCATCGACGTTGCATTGCTCGAAACGTCCGTCTACGACCTGTTTCTCGATGACGACATTCCGGTCAACGAGCTGGTTGTCCCGTCGACCATTGACAACGTCACGGTCATCCCGAGCCACCCCGACTTCGCGACCGCCGAGATGGCACTCATCAACGAGCTGGAACGCGAGCGAATGCTCGCTACGCGCCTGGCGTCCGCCGATCTCTCCGACTTCGATGTCGTCCTGATTGACGCACCGCCAGCGCTGGGCCTCATCAGCATCAACATCCTCGTCGCCGCGACCGATCTCATCATCCCGATCGAGCCGCACCCGCTGTCGTTGCTGGTTCTGCCGCGCCTGTTCGACACAATCGCCCGCGTGCGCCGACTCAACCCCGGCCTGCAGGTCGTCGGCTTCCTGCCGACCAAAGTGCAGCGCACATCGCGCCTTGCCCACGAGATGATCGACGCTCTCCAGGAGCGCTACCCGGACGTGCCGGTGCTCCCGTCTGTCCCGCTCTCGGTCAAGGGCGCCGAGTCAGTCGCGGCCCGCACCTCGATCCTCGAGTACATGCCGCGCTCTCCGCTCTCGACTGCCTACCGCGAAGCCGCTGACGCGCTGCTGCAGCGCTCGCCGATCGGATCTGCCCATGTCTGAGACACGCTCACGACGCAAGCGCTTCTCGGTCGACGCGTTATTCACCGACACCAGCCCGCGCGGTGTCGGCGTCTCCGAGCTCGTCGAGGCCAAGCTCATTCGCCTCGACCGCATCGAGCCCGACCCCGACCAGCCGCGCACTGAGTTCGACACTGAAGCACTCGACGAGCTCGCCGTCTCAATTCGCGCCGACGGCGTCCTCCAGCCAATTGCAGTCCGCTACGACGCCGAGCGCGACATCTACGTCATCATCCACGGCGAACGCCGCTGGCGCGCAGCCAGCCTGGCCGAGATCGAATCGATCCCGGCCGTCGTCCGCGACATTCCCGAGGATCGCCGCCTCATCCACCAGCTCGTCGAGAACATCCTCCGCGAGGATCTCAATGCCCTCGACCGCGCCGCCGCATTGCGCGCGCTGAAAACGCAGATGGATGACGCACCGTGGGAGAAGGTCGCGGAGTCCGTCGGCATTCGCCGTAGCCGCCTGTACCAGCTCCTGGGCACTGAAAAGCTCGCGGAGCCAATGCAGGAAGCGCTCAGACGCGGCGTCATTTCCGAGAAGCAGTCGCGCGCAGCCCAGCCGCTTCCGCAGGACGAGCAGATCGATCTCGGCCGCCGCCTGCTCGAAGGGGAGCTCAACCCCAGCCAGATCACCGCCTACGCCCGCTCGATCAAGCCGCGCCCGCGAAAGCAGAAGCCGGATTACGAGCCGATCGTGCGCGAGGCACGCTCCCTCCAGCACAAGATCGACGCGCTGACCGGCCCCGCCATCGCCGCGTCCGCCAGCGAGCGCAAGCACATCCGCCAAACCCTCTACGATCTCCAGGAGACCATCGACATGCTCCTCCGCCGCCTCGGCGACTGAGCCCTGGTACGAAACCTGTCTCGCTCGACATCCGCGCTGTAGGGGCGTATAGCATACGCCCGTTTCAACCGCGTTCGGTTCGACCGACAGCCACGAGTCCGGGTGCCCTGGATGGTCGGGTTTCTGGCCGGGCGCGTGCGACACGCCCCTACCTCGCGAGGCCAACGCGGTGGCACCGCCATCAACCGACGCAGGGGCGTTGTATCACGGCGAGAACAGCTCGAGCGTTGTCCCCGACGAAACGATTGGCAGCTCCCTCCCCGTGCGCTACTGAATCGTCTGCCCACCATCGGCGACCAGCATCGCGCCGGTCACGAAGCTCGCCTCATCACTCGCCAGGAACAGCGCGCAGGCCGCCAGCTCATCCGGCTCGGCGACGCGCCGCAACGGAATCCCTTCAATCGCGCCGGCCAGCGCCGCCGGATCGTCGACGACGTCAGCCGTCAGCCGCGTCCGCACGAATCCGGGAACGAGCGCGTTGACCCGGATTCCCTCCGGCCCATAGGTCACTGCCAACGCCCGTACCAGCGACAGCAGCGCACCCTTCGTCGCCGTATACGCATGCGTCGGCCGCCCTCCGACGCCGATCAACGCGCTACTCGACGACGTCACGACGATCGACCCGCCCCGTACCCTGAGGTGCGGCAACGCCGCCCGACAGACCGCATAGACACCGCGCGTGTTCACGTCGAACGCCAGATCCCAACGCTCCGGCTCGATCGACTCAACGGTCCCGCCAACGGTGATCGTTCCCACAGCAGCGTTCGCCATGACAACATCGACCCCGCCAAGCCGACCTGCCGCAGCCTCAACAGCGTCGGCAACCGCCGCCACATCTCCGACATCACAGCCGATCGCAAACGCCGTTGAGCCTTGATGGGATATGTCGGCCGCAAGCGCTTCTGCAGACCCGGTGTTCACGTCAAGGATCGCGACCGCAGCACCCTCGGCAACGAATCGCCGCACGACTGCCGCTCCAATGCCGGTCGAGCCGCCGGTGATAACGACTCGCTTGCCGTGCAATCGTGTCATGCGCCAGTTCCCTTCATGCGCTGCCCAAACATGTCCCAGATCGTTACGGCATAGCGAATGCCGTTGCGGTAGTGATCGAGCGTCATGAACTCGTTGGCCGCGTGGCCGCGCCAGGCTGGCGGGCCGACGCCCGTACCGGCAGCCGGAATGCCGCCGAGCATCCCACCCAGCCAGACACCCTGCCGCCCTGACGCGTCGCCGGTCGGCTGGGTCTCCGGCTCAACGCCGTACACCGCGTTGGCTGCATCCACAACGACATCGGCGAACGGGTTGTCCAGCGCTGTCCGCGACGGCTCAATCGAGCCCATGTCCTCCAGCTCAAAGTCTTCGCAACCATGATCGTCAAGGAAAGCCCGCAGCGTCTGCAATATCACCTGCGGGTCCTGATCGGCTACCAGTCGGAAATCGAGTCGGCAGGCTGCTCGGCTCGGCAGCACCGTCTTGTGTCCCTCACCCATCCAGCCCGTCCCGAAGCCGGCGATATTGCAGGTCGGCGTGAACAGCAGCCGCTCGTAGGCATCTACACCGCTGACCCCGTCGATAAACGACTCCACGCCGAGATCGCGCTGCTGCGCCGAATCGTCCCAGCCTGAACGCTCCAGCATCCCGCGCTCCAGCGCCGTCACCGGGCGAATCGCGTCGTAGAACCCCGGCAGATTGATCCGCCCGTCCGGCCCCTTCAGTTGCGACAACGCCCAGACCAGCCGCCAGGCCGGGTTTTGCACGAGCCGCGCCCGCGCCGAGTGCAGATCCTTCTCTGCGCCCCGCGCCCGGATCTCGACGAACAGCAGCCCGCTCGAACCGAAGTTGATTCGCGGTCGATTGCTGCCGCCGAACCCACCATCAAACGACAGCGCCGCATCCGCCTGCAGCAGATCCGTATGTGCCTTCACCCAGCCCGGCAGGCTCGGGCTGCCACTCTCTTCTTCGCCGTCGAACACCAGCTTGATGTTGCACGGCAGATCGACTCCGGCATCGCGATAGGCCGCAATCGCACGCAAATGGCAGAGCAGATTGCCCTTCGCATCGGTTGTCCCGCGCCCATACATTACAAAGTCAACGATCTCAGCACCGAACGGCGGATAGTCCCATTCTTCAAGCGGTTCCGGTGGCTGGACGTCATAATGGTTGTAGATCACTAGCGTCGGCGCGCCGGGCCTCGGCGACTGTATCTCGCCGTACACGACCGGCAGTCCCTCGGTCTCCATCACCCGCGCGTCAACGCCAAGCGCCGTCATCATGCTCACCAGCAGCTCGGCGCACTCCCGCACTCCGATGTTCTGTGACGAAATGCTCGGCTGCTGCACCACTCGCTGTAACGCGACAATGCTCTCGTTGATACCGCGATCGACTTCCCGGAGGACATCCTGTAGTTCACCGGCCATAACCCGCTCCTCTACTCAGCCTGCGTCCATCCGCTAGATCTGCCACTCGTGGTCGCGCAGCACACTCGCTGTCTCGCCATCGCCGCGCACGCCAAGTACCTCAACATCCGGCGCTCCGACCATAAAGTCCACATGGACCAACGAGCGATTGACGCCGATATCGTCCAGCGCCGCGTCGGACATCGTCGCGCCGCCTTCAATGCCAGTCGGTATGCCGGAGCCCCACGCCAGGTGGCAGGCGGCATTCTCATCGAGCAGCGTCGTATAGAACGTCAGCCCACTCGCGCCGACCCGCGACGTCTTGTCTACCAGCGCGATCTCGCCCAGCCGCGCAGCGCCCTCATCGGTCGCCATATGCTGCCGCACCAGCTCCGCGCCGGTCGATGCCTCAACGTTGACTGCTCGACCATTCTCGAACGTCAGGCGCAGGTCGTGAATCACGGTGCCGTCCAGCACGAGCGGCAATGTACAGGAAACGACGCCGTCAACCCGCGCCCGATCCGGCGTCGTGTACACCTCCTCGGTCGGAAGATTCGGAATGAACCGTCGCCCCGAGTGTGTTTTCAGGTCAGCAACGCCCCATCTGCTCTGCGGCAGCAGCCCGACCTGCAGATCAGTTCCCGGACCAACGAGGCGCATCGCCTCAAAACGCTGCGCGTTCAGCGCTGCGGCCTTCTGATGCATAAATGCCCAGCGCTCCCGCCATGCCGCGACCGGATCCGGCTCATCGAGCCGCAGGAACGTCCGCAGCAATCCCGCCAGACGCTCGGTGTCCGGTTCGCCAAAGACCAACTCGGCCCATCCCGGCGTCGGATAGCCCACGATTGTCCACGGCACCTTGCTGCTCTGCTGCGCCCGAACCCGCGCCGGCACCGCCGGCATCAAGTCCAGCGCAGCTCGACGCTGATCCAGACCGGACAACAAATCCGGCTCCGCATCGCCGCGAACAGACACCAGCGCCGCGTTCTGCTCCTCCATCGAGTCATAGCGCTCATTCAGCCACGGTGGAATCCAGCTCAGCGTCTCCTCTGGCGCATACCTGATCCGTGCCCGCTTGCCGTGTGGCTCCCAGTACCAGACATCTACGTAGCGCGCGCCGAGCCGATAGCCCTCGTCAACCAGAACCCGGATGAAGGGCGCATGCTCGATCTGACCATCAATCAGTAGCACCTGTCCCGGCTCAAAATCCAGACACAGGCGCAACACCAGCTCCGCATACTGTCGATGCCAGTTCCGCTGATCTCGAACCTCGACCATACATCGCCCTTCCTGCAATACCGCATCTCACGGCCAGCCATCATGTCGCCAATCGGAGAGCCCGCCAGCCTCACCCCATTCTCGCGCGACTCCCACCCAACCGTGCAACAGTTCCGAACCTGGCCGCCTCCAATGCGATCGCAGGAAGCGGCGGTTTCCTGGCGGCGATGTACGAATCTCCGCAAACAAACAAGGGACACACGATCGTGTGCCCCCGAGATCTCATCGAGTTGTCAGTTGGAAGAAGAAATCGACGCTCGCTACACGTACCGTTTAAAGATCGCGACTGCGTTCTGCCCGCCAAAACCGAAGGCATTCACCATTGCGGCATCCACCTTCATCTCACGAGCCACGTTCGGCACGTAGTCCAAATCGCAGTCCGGATCGGGATACTCGTAGTTGATCGTCGGCGGGACTACGCTATCGGTAATCGACCGAATCGCCGCCACTCCGGCGACCCCGCCGGCTGCGCCAACCAGGTGGCCGACCGCGCCCTTGATCGACGACACCGCGATCCGCTGCGCATGTTCACCGAACGCGCGCTTGATCGCGACCGTCTCGGCCTTGTCGCCCAACGGCGTGCTTGTGCCGTGCGCCGAGATATGCGCAATCTCCTCCGCGTTCGTGCACGACGCTTCGAGCGCATTCTTCATCGCCCGCATCGTGTAGGTGCCGTCCGCCACCGGTGCCGTCAGATGAAACGCATCCGCCGTCATCGCGCCGCCGACCAGCTCGGCATAGATTCGCGCCCCGCGTGCTCGCGCGTGCTCTTCCGTTTCCAGAATCATCGCCCCGCAACCCTCGGCGAAAACAAACCCGTCGCGCTCGGCGTCGAACGGTCGGCTCGCCCGCTGCGGGTCGTCATTTCGCCGCGACAGCGCGTGCATGTTCGCGAATGCCGCGACAGATACAGGGTCCATGCCTGCTTCAGTTCCGCCGGCAATGACAACATCTGCCTCACCGCGACGCAGCAGATGCCACGAATCCACGAACGCCTGCGCGCCGGCTGCGCAGGCTGCCACCGAACCACGCACCGGGCCATGAACGCCGTACGTCAGTGACACCTGTGCCGCCGCCATGTTCGGCGCGAACATCGGAATGAAAAACGGGCTAACCCGCTCCGGCCCCTTGTCGTAGTAATTGCGCACCTCGCGCGTCAGTGTCAGGATTCCGCCGCCGCCAGTGTTCATCATCACGGCGATACGCTCGGACTGCTCCGGATCGATCTCGATCCCCGAGTCACGCAGCGCTTCGCCTGCGGCAGCGACTGCGAATTGCGCGTAGCGGTCCATCCGTCGGGCGGACTTGGGATCCATGTACTGCTTGGGATCGAACCCCTTCACCTCACCGGCGATCTGGACCGGCAGCGGCGACGGATCAAATTCGGTGATACGAGCAACGCCGCAGGTGCCGGCGAGCAGATTCGTCCAGAACGTCTCGACGTCGTTACCGATCGGCGTCAGGGCGCCAAGACCCGTTACTACTACACGCTGCACGTTACGGCGATTCCTCTCGGATCAATCGCCCCGAATCGCCGAGTTGGCGAGGGGCTCAGTCGTTACGAAGCTTTGCGGTAGCCTGGCTGACAAGCCCGCTGGCGTCGAGCGAGATCCCGAGATCTGCGACGCTCATCGTCTTCACCTCGCGCTTGACTCGCCGGATCAGGCCGCTCAGGACCTGTCCCGGCCCCACCTCAAGGAAGGTGTCGACGCCGTGGTCAACCATCTCGCGCACCGAGCCGGACCACATCACCGGCCGAACCATATGCTGGCCCACGTTGCGCTTCAGATCGTCGACCGACGTAATAAAGCGTCCGGATATATTGGAGACGATCGGCATCGACGGCTCGCGGAAGTTCACCTTCTGCACCAGATCGGAAAGCTGCTGCCCAGCTCGCTCCATCAGCGGAGAATGCGAAGCAATGCTGATGCCGAGGCGCACAACGCGTCGCGCACCGGCAGCGCTCGCGAGCGCCATCGCCCGCTCCAGCGCCTCAACCTCACCGGAGATGACCGTCTGGCCCGGGCAGTTGTCGTTCGCCACGACAACGATGCCGCCCTCCTGCGAAGCTTCGGCGCACAACGCCGCCAGCTTCTCCTCGGACAGGCCGATCACTGCCGCCATGCCGCCCGGACGTTCGTCGCCGGCTTCCTTCATCAACCGACCCCGATCACGCACGAGCTGCAGCGCATCGGTAAAGTCGATGACTCCGGCCGAGACAAGCGCGGTGTACTCACCCAGCGAGTGCCCGGCGACACAGACAGGCGAAACGGCCTCGCCGAGATGGGCTAGCCGCTCCCGCAGCGTCTCTAGCGCTGCGTAGCTCACTGTCAGGATGGCAGGCTGGGAATTGTAGGTGTCTTCAAGCTCTTCGGCCGGGCCCTCGAAGCACAAGCGGCTTAACGAGAAGCCCAGGGCGTCGTCCGCCTGCCGGAAAATACGTCGTGCAGTATCGGACGCGTCGTGCAAACGCTGCCCCATGCCAACAAACTGGCTGCCCTGCCCCGGAAAGACAAGAGCAACTTCGCCACCCAGCACAGACGCGGCTGGCACCTCACTCGTGGTATTCACCCTGACCATTCCCCCACAACACAGCAGGCCGCGACGTCGCAAATACGTACAACTGCGCAATGCGGACTATACCAAAATCGCCGTTCATTCGGCTCATATGTCAACTCTCAGGGAACGGAAAGCGACCGTGGGATGTTCTCCCACGGTCGCTCTTACGCAACCTATTCCAGCTCGACTCTGCCCAGCGCTGCCACTTCGGCTGTCACCGGAGGAACGCCCAGCATCGCGATCAGCTGTTCCTCGTCAATCGTCTCCTCTTCCATGAGACGATGGGCGAGCGCGTCCAGTACGTCGCGGTGGTCGGTCAGCAGGACGATCGCTGCGTCCATTGCTTCTGTCACCAGACGCCGCACCGCCTCATCTGCGCGATCCAGCGTCTTGGCGCTCATCTCGCGCTCCTGCGTCAGCTCGCGACCCAAGAAGACGTGCTGCTCACCGGTGCCGAGGTAGACCGGCCCGATCTCGTCACTCATACCCCACAGGCCAACCATACGGCGTGACAGGTCTGACGCTTCCTTCAGGTCGTTCTGAGCGCCGGTCGTGACCTCGTTGAAGCGGATGATCTCAGCGGCGCGACCGCCCATCATCACCGCCAGCCGCGACAGCAGGTACTCGCGCGAGTAGTTGTAGCGGTCCTCACTCGGCGTCTGAATTGTCACGCCCAGCGCACGCCCTCGCGGAACAATCGACACCTTGCGCAGCGGGTCAGCCCCCGGCGAGAAGTGCGCGACAATCGCGTGCCCCGCCTCGTGGTAGGCCACCACCAGCTTCTCGTGCTCACTCATCAACGTTCCACGCACCGTGCCGAGGATGATCTTGTCCAGTGCCTCGTCGAAGTCGGCCCGCGCTACCGTCTTGCGATTATGTCGCGCAGCCGTCAGGGCCGCTTCGTTGACCAGGTTCGCCAGATCGGCGCCCGAGAACCCCGGTGTCCCTGCGGCCAGCGACTCCAGATTGACGCTCGACTCCAGCGGAATGCCACGCGTGTGGATCTTCAGGATCGCCTCGCGACCCTTCTTGTCCGGCAGGCCCACTGTCACCTGGCGGTCAAAGCGGCCGGGCCGCAGCAACGCCGGATCCAGCACGTCCGGCCGGTTGGTCGCCGCAATGACGATCACATCCTGGTTCGGCTCGAAGCCGTCCATCTCAACAAGCAGCTGGTTCAGCGTCTGCTCGCGCTCGTCGTTCGAACCGCCCAGTCCGGCAAACCGCTGCCGACCGACGGCATCAAGCTCGTCAACGAACACGATGGCCGGCGCAGCAGTCTTGGCGCGCTCGAACAGATCGCGAACGCGCGACGCGCCAACGCCGACGAACATCTCAACGAACTCAGACGCACTCACACTGAAGAACGGCACGCCGGCCTCACCGGCAACCGCCTTCGCCATCAGCGTCTTACCGGTACCCGGAGGGCCAACTAGCAGAATACCGCGTGGCAGCCGCGCGCCGATCTGGTGGTACTTCATCGGATTCTTCAGGAAGTCCACCACCTCGGTCAGCTCGCGCTTGGCCTCCTCTTCGCCAGCCACGTCCTGAAATGTCAGGTGCGGCCGCTCGGGGTCGTACATCTTGGCCTTCGATCGACCGAAGCCGAACACGTTCTGCTGGCCGCGGCTCATGTTCCGCGTCATCAGAATGATCAGACCGACGAATAACAGGAGCGGCGCGACCGTGAAGAGCAGCGTCGGCAGAATCGACTGACTCTGCTTCTTCGCCTGAATCTCGACGTTGTTCTCTCGCAGCAGCGTCAGCAACTGCTCACCCGAGTCCTCCGGTATCACCGTGTTGAAGTCAGTGTCGGTGACCTTTTCGCTTGAGTCCGGCGGCACGGGCTGATCGGACGGCTGCAGCACGCTGCCCGTCCAGGTCATCTCAACCACGAACTGCCCGGTCACGTCCTGGCCACTGATCGTCACGGCCTTGACTTGGTGCTCCTCAACCGCTGTCAGCAGCGTTGAGTACGGCAAGTCAATCCGCGATTCCTCCTGCGGCCACAGGAACATGTAGATATAGCCGGCCGAGAGTGCTGCGAGCAGCACCCAGAAGAGCCAGCTCGGCAATCGGAAACGCGATTGTGGCTCGCTTCCCTTCTTGCCGGGTGGGTTGCGCCTCGGCTGTTGCTGGCGCCCGCCTGGATCCATCATTGTCGTTTAGACTCCTCTATGTCGCGCCAGGCTGTAACGGTTGTCTAGCCGCGCCTGGACACGGGGAATGGCATGCCCAGCGGACGTAGCGCGTCCGCTCGCCTCTAAGGATAAGCCACCGATTGCCGCTTGGTTAGGGCAGTCTTTCACCACACAAAAGCCACCCTTTGCGGTATGGTTGTGCGCCGCACATCGGCGGCGCGCGAAGGAGCGACCTGCATGGACGTCAGCCCCCACGACAGAGCCTTCCTGACGTTCTGGTCACTCGCCCAACAGCTGAAGCAGCTTCGCCGCCAGGGATGGCTCGACCGTGGCGTCAACGATCCCGAATCGGCCGCCGATCACTCCTGGGGTGTCGCCTTCCTCGGCTGGCTCCTCGCCCGCGACCGGCCCGAGATCGACCGCGAGCGCGTCCTTCTGCTTGGCCTCGTTCACGACCTGCCTGAAGCCATTGCCGGTGATCCGACGCCGTTCGATCATCTGCGCAATCGTCGCGGCGCGATCGACCCATCGCACTTCAGCGAGTCGCCAATCTATTCGGCCACCGCGCGAGATCGCAAGACGGCCGCCGAGCGTGCCGCTCTCACCCAGCTCCTCGACGGCGTCGAACCGGCTCTCGCCGCCGACATCCGCTCAGCCTGGGAGGAATACGAAGCGTCTGCCACGCCCGAAGCCCGCTTCGTCCGCCAGATCGACAAGCTCGAAACCCTCCTGCAGGCCGAAACCTATCGCCGCATCCAGCCGGACATCGTCATCGACTCCTTCCGTCGCGGTGCCACTCGCGACGTCACCGACGATTACCTCACGCGCTACCTCTCCCTGCTCCACAACAACTGAGTAGGTGAGCGGTCGATCACACAGCCCCAAGAGATAGCGTTCTCGCTGTCCTCGCTGTGAGGCGACCCTCGCCGTTCAGGAGTAGCGGCCATCGCGCGCTGCGAAACGATGTCGAGCCTCGCGGGATCTTCACGTCACCGCGACCGACCACCCGCCGCCCCCGCCGTCTCCATCTGCGCCTGCTCTTGCATCTGCGCGTCCGCATCCAGCTCGGCCAGTCGTGCCCGCGTCATGCGCGGCAACAACGCGCCCATCGCAATCGACACCGCCACAACGGCCCCACCACCGATAATCATCGCCAGCCGCGGTCCCACCAGCCCGGCCATGATGCCGCTCTGGAATTCGCCGAGGCGCGGCCCGCCCGACGCCATCGCCGAGTGCGCGGATGCCACCCGCCCGCGCAATGGGTCCGGCGTCGCCAGCTGCCGAATCACCGCGCGCATCGCCACGCTCACCGAATCCGACGCCCCGGCCCCGGCCAGCGCCAGCAGCGCCACGATCAGCGTCGTGCTCGCGCCAAACAGCATCAGGCTTGCGCCATAGCCAATCACGGCCCCGACCATCACCAGCCCCGGACGATCCGGCTGCGGCACCAGGCTGACCAGCAGACCGCCGATCACGGCACCGGCAGCCGGTGCCGACAGCAGCAGACCGAACCCTTCCGGCCCGATCTTGAGCACATCGGTCGCGAACACCGGTGCGAGCCCAACCGTTGACCCCAGCAGCGTCGCCAGGAAGTCCAGCAGGATCACGCCCCAGATGACCGGCGTCTTACGGATGAACGCCAGTCCTTCGGCGATCGCCTCCAGATGGTTACGGCGCATGAGCGGCGGCTCCGTCCGCGTCTTCATCGCCAGCAACGCACCGATGACGAACACGAACGAGGCAGCGTCCAGCAGGTACGTCCCCGACAGCCCGACCCGCGCCACAGCCACGCCGCCCACAGCCGGACCCACCATGCGTGCGATTGCGAACACCAGGATGTTCATGGACATGGCCGGGGCCAGCTCGTTGCGCGGCACCAGCGCCGGTATCAGCGCTTGCCGAGCTGGGCCATCAAAGGCCGAGATCGCTGCAGCGATAGCCGCGACAGCGTAGAGCAGGATGATCGTCACATTGCCGCTCGCCGTCGCTCCCGCGATGACCAGGCTGATTGCCATCAGACCTGCCTGCGTGAAGAGCAGAACGCGGCGACGATTAAATGCGTCCGCCACCGCTCCGCCGAGCAGCGATGTCGAGAAGATAGCGATGGCGCGGATAAGACCGAGAATGCCGAGCTGAACCGCCGAGCCGGTCATCTCATACACCTGCCAGGACAGCGCTGCGGCATGCATCTGCGTGCCCAGCATTGAGACAAACTGGCCCATCCAGATGTACCGATAATCCCGATGCCGCAGCACATGCACCGGCAACCGACGTCGCGCGTCGCTATCGACCCCGCTCAGACTCTTCCCCCATCCGACCAACCCCAACAATCCAGCGCCGCAGGCGCGTCAGAATACGTGTATGCCGCAAATATCGCCAGTTGTGTCCCGCTCACAGTGGGGTATCATCGCCTCGCCGAACGGGATCAGGGGAGTACATGACAACTGGCGAGAGCGCCACACCTTCTGAAGCGTCGCCTGACGCGGTGGTCGATCCGCCGCGCGATACCGCGCGCTTTGGTGCGCTCGAAGTCACCGTCTTTCGCAACTACTTCCTGGCAACCATTGTCTCGAACATCGGCTCGTGGATGCAGATCCTCGCCCAGGGCTGGCTCATCCTTGAACTGACGGACTCGCCGTTCTACCTCGGCCTCGTCGGACTTGTTCGCGCCGTCCCGACGATCGGACTCTCTCTCGTCGGCGGCGTATTGGCCGATCGCTTCTCGCGAACGCGCATCCTCATGATCACCCAGTCAGTTATGGCGCTTTCATCGCTGGTCATCGCCATCTTGACGGTCGCCGGCGTTATCACCGTCTGGCATCTGCTCGTCATATCGTTTATCTCGTCGGTCTTCTTCTCCGTGGATAATCCCACCCGCCAGGCGCTCGTCCCAGACCTCGTCGGCCGCGACAAGCTGGCCAGCGCGATCGGGCTCAACTCCGCCGCCTGGAACGCAGCAGCAATCATTGGACCCTCCGTCGCCGGTGTCCTCATCGCTGCCGTCTCGATCTCCGGCGCGTTCTTCCTCAATGCCGCCAGCTACATCCCCGTTCTCATCGTCGTCGGGCTCATCCCGCGCGTCGAACGCAAGGTGACGGCGTCGCGCTCCATGTCCCGACAGCTCAGCGAAGGACTGAGCTACATCCGCTCCGACCGCATCATCTGGGGCATCCTGCTTCTGATCGCGATTCCCAGCGTTGTCGCACGCCCATACACGCAGATGATGCCGGTCTTCGCCCGCGATGTGCTCGGCCTCGGAGCGACCGGCTTCGGCGTGCTCATGGCCGCTAGCGGCCTCGGCGCGCTCGTCGGCGCGCTGATCACCGCGTCGCTCGGCGGATTTGCCAAGCGCGGCTGGCTCCTCGTCATCAACACGATCGTCCTGGGCATCACCCTGGTCGGGTTCGCTCAATCGCGCTGGATCATTCCCTCAATCATCCTGGTGATCTTCGTCGGTGGCACATCGACGCTCATGATGTCGCTCGCCAACACATTGCTGCAGGGCCTCGTCCCCGACGCCATGCGCGGGCGCGTGATGAGTGTTTACACGTTGATCGCTGGCGGCCTCATGCCGCTCGGCTCGATGATCCTCGGCGCGGCCGGAGAAGCGATCGGCGTGCCCCTTGCCGTCGGTATCGGCGGCATCATCACGATCATCGTTGCTTTGGGATTTGTCCGTGGCCTGGAGGACGTGCGTCACGTCCGCTGATTTAGCGGCCGAGCGCCAGATAGAGCAGCAGGATGCAGCCAAGAGCCACGACGGTCATCGCCAGCCCGGTCAGCACGCCCCAGATCGCCGCTCGACGACGCCCCTCTCGAACGAGCTCGTCGTGCGCTATCTGAGTCTGGTGCGCCGAGTCCTCGTCCGACGACACCACCGTCGCCTCAGCTTCTGTCTGCGCCCGTTCGTCCACCTGGGTGGATTCCAATCGTTTGGCTTGCTCTTGCTGTTCGTCGCAATCGGTCGATAATCGGTCGCGACGCATCTATCGGAGAGAGCAGGATACCATGACGACACGCGTGCAATCGCTGACCATCCTCGACCTCGGACGCGCCAACATCGACATGGGCACGGTCATGGCTCCGGGAGATCTGGACGGCGAATGGGCCGTCTGCACCTTCCCCGGCCATCTCGTCGAACTCACAGATGGCCGCCATGTCCTCATCGACACCGGACCCAACCGTCGCCACATCCGTGAACCGATGTACGAATATGTCGGTACCAGTTTCGGCGACCACCTCATCCCGCAGCTCACCGAAGCCGACGACATCCGCAACCGCCTTGCCGAAGTCGGGCTGACGACCGCCGACATCGACATCCTCGTCCTGACTCACAACCATTTCGACCACGCCGGCAACGTCGCCGACTTCGTCGACAGCGAGATCATCATGCACCGTGCGGACTACGACATCGGCATCGACCGCCGCCAGAACGGCCTGCCGGGCGGCATCCCCGATCGCGCCGACGATGGCCGCCCCCTCCGCTATACGCTAATCGACGACGACGCCGAGCTCGTCCCCGGCTTCACCCTGCTCCACACGCCCGGCCACAGTCCCGGCCACCTGTCAGTCGAGCTATCCCTGCCCGACATCGGCCCGGTCATCCTGGCCATCGATGCCATCTACTCCGCCATCAACCGCCAACGCGGCAATTACCGCATCGGCAGCGACCCTGCCGCTGGCGCTCGCTCCGCCGCGCGTCTCATCACACTCGCCGACCGCACCAACGCCCTGCTCATCTACGGCCACGACCCCGATCAGTGGCCCACGCTCCGCAAGGCACCGGAGAAGTACACCTGACAACGTGAAGCTCTCGTCGGTTGCACATGCCTTTGTCGCGAAAGTACTCGCCCCGTCCTCGCCGTGAGGCGCCCCTCCTACGCCGAACGATCGGCGATTGCCGCACGTCACCACCACGTCGGCCCGGCATGTAGGGGCGTATTGCATACACCCGGCCAGAACCATGACCATTCAGCACGTGCACCCAGACACCGTGGCTGTCGCACAGACCGCATCGGAGTGCCAAACGGGCGTATGCAATACGCCCCTACATACTTTCGTTCTGGAAGGCCGCCCCTTGCCCCATGCAAGACGTCAGGGCTGCCGGTACCCATTCTCCTCTTCCCTACTCCACGCCCCCCAGGGTCCCCGCCTTCGCCAGCGCCTCGATCTCATCCGCCGACAGCCCAAGGTCCGACAGGATCTCCGTGCTGTGCTGACCCAGCACGGGCGGCGCGTGACGCACTCCGCCGGGCGTCGCGCTCAGCTTCACCGGCAGCCCCAGCAGATGCAGCAGCCCTGCCGTCGGATGCTCGATTTCCACAACCATGTCGCGATGACGCACCTGCGGATGATCGAGCGCGTCACCGACGCCCAGAATCGGCCCGCACGGCACGCCGGCGTCATTAAGGATTGGCTCCCACTCCGCAGACGTCCTGGCTTGCAGCTTCGCGCTGATCAGCTCGGCCAGCTCCATCCGGTTGGCGTGCCGGCCGCCGTTCGTCTTGAACCGCTCATCCTCCAGCAGCTCCGGCGCGCCAATCGTCTTACACAGAATCGGCCAGCGCTTGTCGCCGGTCCCGCCGACCGTCAGGTAGCCGTCCTTCGAGCGGAACACGCCATACGGCGCATTGATCGGATGGTGGTTACCAGCCGGTGGCGGCACATCGCCCCCGTTCAGGTAGCGCGTCGCCTGGAACGCCAGCATCCCGACCATGCTCTCCAGCAGCGACGTCTCAACTCGCTGACCGCGCCCGGTCTGGTGCCGCGCTTGCAGCGCCGCCAGCACGCCATATGCGCCAAACAGTCCGGTCAGCAGGTCAGCAATCGGGATACCAACCCGCGTCGGCTCGCCGCCCTCAAAGCCGGTGATGCTCATCAGCCCCGACACGCCCTGGATAATCTGATCCAGCCCCGGCCGACCCGCGAACGGACCATCGGCACCGAACCCCGAGATCGAGCAATAGATCACACCCGGGTTCGTCGCCGATACCCGCTCGTACCCGATGTTCAGCGCATCCATCACACCCGGCCGAAAGTTCTCAACGATGACATCCGCTGTCGCGGCCAGCTTCCGAAAGACCTCCTGGCCCTCCGGAACCTTCAGGTTCAGCGCCAGCGAGCGCTTGTTCCGGTTAGCGGCCAGAAAGAACGCGCTCTCGCCGTTGAAAAACGGCGGCCCCGAGGAGCGAGCATCCTCGCCTTTCCCCGGGTTTTCGATCTTGATGACATCTGCCCCCAGGTCGCCCAGCCACATCGCCGCCGTCGGGCCGGCAAGATGGCGCCCCAGGTCGATTACGCGAATGCCGGATAGCGGCATCGTGTCCTGTTCGGACGACATGCTTTATCTCCCCTGCCAGTTCGGCTTGCGCTTCTCCAGGAACGCATTGACGCCCTCTTTGAAGTCCTCGCTCATGTAGGCGCGGACAACCAGGTCCGTCTCACGCGGCGGACGGCGAGCCTGCAGCACGCGGCGCACGGCCTCCTTCGTCACCTGCAGCGTGATCGGCGCATGCCCGGCGATCTTCTCCGCCAGGGCACTGACCCGCTCGATCAGCTCGTCACCCTCGACGATCTCATTCACCAGCCCGGCAGCCTGCGCATCCTCAGCCGTCACCATGTCGGCAGTGAAGATGATCGCCTTCGCGCGCGCCGGCCCGACCAGATCAACCAACCGCGCGTAGCCGCTCATCGACAGGCAGTTGCCCAGCGTCCTGGCGATCGGCACGCCGAACTTTGCATCTGGTGTGCAGACTCGCAGGTCGCACGACAGCGCGATCTGCGCCCCGCCACCGACGGCATAGCCGCGCACCGCCGCGATCGTTGGCCGCTGCAGCGATTCCAGCCGCGACAACGCGCCTTCGATCCGCGATTCGTACTCGATCGCGTCGTTCGGCTCCTTGAACGAGCGGAACTGGCTAATGTCCGTCCCGGCCACAAACGCCTTCTCGCCCGCGCCCGTCAGCACGAGCACGCGAATGTCCGGATCGCTCTCGACCTCGTCGCAAATGCGAACCAGCTCGTCATACATCGCGAACGTCATCGCGTTGCGTGCCTCTGGACGGTTGAACGTCAGCCAGGCGACAGGTCCACGACGCTCAAACAGCACATCCTGATTCGTGCCGGTTGCTGTGGTCACGCGCTCCCCCTCATTGTGCAGCCATCAGTTCCTTTGGGCTCGTTGCCGCATGGTAGCCGCCACCCCTCAACCCGCGCAACGGGCGCTCGGTTGCCAAGCGCCCCGCACCATGCTAGGCTGTCCCTCTGATCGACGCATTCCTGCGCGAACCCGGGAGACTCCCTTGACGACAGACCTGTAACCAGATCGAACAGCGGCCGGTGCATTCCGGTTCGTGTCGTCCATCGTTCAACGATGAGGTTGCAGGTATTCCATGTTGCTCAGTGTCTCTCATGTATCCATGTCTTTCGGCCCAATATCCGTGCTCAACGACATTTCGTTTGTCGTCAACGACGGCGAGCGCGTTGGCCTCGTTGGCGCGAACGGCGTCGGCAAATCGACGTTGCTGCGCATCATCACCGGCGAGATCACGCCCGATAGCGGCGACGTGCTCATCCCTGAGTCCGTGACACCCGGATACCTCGCGCAACAGCCGCCACTGCTTCCGGATGCCACCGTTGACGACCTGATCTACGAGATTGTCGGTGAATTACGTCAACTGGAAACGCAACTCCGCGATATCGAGTCGCGCCTCGCCAATCCAGACGAAGACCTCGATGCTCTACTCGTTGACTACGGTGAGATTCAGGAGCGCTTCGAACGCGCTGGTGGCTATGAGATCGACCATCTGATCGAGAGCGTGATCGCTGGCCTCGGTCTCGGCGACCTCGATCGCCAGCGTCTGTTCGTGTCCCTCTCCGGCGGTGAGCAGGAGCGCATTCTGCTGGCAACGCTGCTGCTCCGTTCGCCCGACCTCCTGCTGCTCGACGAGCCAACGAACCATCTCGACTTCGCCGCCCTCGGCTGGCTGGAGAGCTACCTCTCGACCTATCCAGGTGGCATTCTCGCCGTTTCACACGATCGCGCGTTTCTTAACAGGACGGCTAACCGCATCGTCGAGATCGACGAGCGCACTCGCACTGCGAAGCAGTACGTCGGCAACTACGACGACTTCGCCGCGCAACATGAGCGCGACCGTGCAGACTGGATTGCGCAATACGCAGCCCAGCAGGAAGAGATTCACGAGTTGCGCCGCGCCCTCCGTGTCAGCAGCCGCCAGATCGCGCCGAATCGCGCCCCGCGCGACGCCGACAAGATGGCCTACGACTTCAAAGGCGGTCGGATCGACGCCGCCATCTCCCGCGGGGTGCGTGCCGCAGAGGAGCGCTTGCGCCGCATTGAGGCCGAAGCGATCGAGAAGCCACCGAGCACCCTGCGCATCCTGCCCGAGTTCGACGTAGCCGCCGTGCGCAGCGCCGAAGTCATCGCTGCCACTGACCTGCGCCAGGAGTGGGATGGCAAGGTCATCCTCGACGACGTCTCCTTCGTCATCGGTGCAGGCGATCGGATCGTCATCGTCGGGCCCAACGGCGCTGGCAAGACAACGTTGCTGAACATCATCGCCGGTCGCGCCACACCCACCAGCGGCGAGGTGCGTGTCGCGCGAGATGTGCGCCTCGGCTATCTCGACCAGGCCGCCGACCTCAGCGCTGAGTCAGGCACCGTCCTCGATGTCTACCGACGTGGTCTGGAGATGGATCAACAAGCCGCCATCGACGAGCTCATCCGCTACGGCCTCTTCACTATCGAGGACGTTCGCAAGTCAGTTAGCGTCCTCAGCGCTGGGCAACGTCGCAAGCTGCAACTTGCCCGTCTGCTCGCCGAACACCCGTCGGTGCTGCTGCTCGATGAGCCGACAAACCATCTCAGCTTCGACGTCCTCACCCGACTCGAGCACGCCCTGCTGGAGTACCCCGGGCCGCTCGTCTGCGTCTCGCACGACCGCTGGTTCATCGAGCGCTTCGACGGCGTCGTCTGGGAGCTCAGGCATGGCAAACTCGTCGTCCGTCATGGCTCCCCCACCGACGCGCTGGAACAAATCACAAGCTCCGCGCTATCCGCCATCCCGGATGTATGATGACGCGTGGTCGCAGCGCTGGCGGCGGCGTGCAGGAGCTCGCAGCAGGGACGAGGACGAATGACCGATACAACGCAGGCTGAGCTGTCAATCGCGGATATGCGCCGCGAGTATCGCCAGCCCGGGTTCGATGAGTCCGACGTTAACGAGGACCCATTTCTACAGTTCCAGACATGGTTTCAGGATGCCGTCCACGCTGACGTGATCGAGTCCAATGCCATGATCCTCGCCACCGCCACGCCGGATGGTTCCCCGTCGGTTCGCGTCGTCCTGCTAAAGGGCATGGACGGCGACGGCTTCGTCTTCTACACCAACTACGAAAGCCGCAAAGGTCGCGAGCTCAACAGCAACCCCCGCGCCGCCCTGCTCTTCTATTGGCCCGAGCTAACCCGGCAGATCCGCATCGAGGGTAGAGTCGAAAAGGTCAGCCGCGAAGAATCAGCCGAGTATTTCCACTCGCGCGCCCACCTCAGTCAGCTGGGTGCCTGGGCCTCACACCAGAGCACTGTTATCGACAGCCGCGAGCAGCTCGAAACGCGCATGGCCGATCTCGTCGAGGAATATGAAGGCAAGGACGTGCCGCTACCGTCCTTCTGGGGCGGCTACCGTCTCCACCCCGATCGCTTCGAGTTCTGGCACGGCCGCCCCAACCGCCTCCACGACCGACTGCAATACACCCTGCAACCCGACGGTCACTGGCAGATCGACCGACTTTCTCCGTAATGACGACTCACAACGCGCGCACAGTACCTGCAACACGCCGACGCCAGATAACCGAACCCGCACGCCCGACAGCCATCCTTTAGCTTCGTCAGCGTCAGCGGGTCGTCACTGGCAACATGTCCGATCGGCAGCCACTCTCTTGTCCTGTCATCTCGAGCGCGCACGCGAGAAATCTCCCTGGATTGGAACGGGTCCAACGGGGGGAGATCTCTCACTGCGGTTCGAGATGACAGGACAAAAGGGGTGGCTGCCCAATAGACACTTTGACGCTGACAGCGCATTCAGAATGACAGAGAAGGGGGCAGGGTGCGGCTACGGTCGTCTGTATCGGGCCAGGGGAGATTTCTCGCGCGCGCGCTCGAAATGACAGGTTGCGGGGACGACTGCCGCACCAACATACTGACACTTTGGCGTTGACAGGCCACTCAGTAATCGACCGCAGTGAATATATCAGGCGAGAATCGAGCCCTTGATCCTTGCGTAGGGACAGCGCTGGCGCTGTCATCGCCGTGAGGCGACCCTCCCGCGCCGGCCCCAAAATGTAGGGGCGTATCGCATACGCCCGGCCAGAAA
>Ga0180215_1001149_pt1 | contig 30244 bp, 31 predicted proteins | sample eDN3rd37CBELigBY_FD_128871 | JGI IMG/M metagenome (GOLD analysis project Ga0180215, IMG submission 128871) | Enriched backyard soil microbial communities from Emeryville, California, USA - eDNA 3rd pass 37_C BE-Lig BY (version 2) (version 2) | ecosystem: Environmental > Terrestrial > Soil >...
AAACGAATGCTCTCCCGCTTTTCCCCTGAACGCACTTCTACCCATTGATTCTCCTTATAGGCAATTAGATCAATCCTTGGGTCCTGCTGCAGTCGGTAAATGATTTCCGTATCAACACGGGGTTTCAAGGGATAAATATTAGTCATTCTTTCATTATTGGCTATCACCAAATCATCTGATTCTTTTACCGTTCCTGCATAATCTGCTATCTTTAGGCCTCTTAGTAAATCATCTAAATCGATATTATGGTTCTTTGCTTGACCAATTAAGGTTTGTCCGTGGTCTCCTGTTATTATAAAAACATGCTTATCTACAGCTTCCTCCCACGAGGAAAACATGTTTAAAACCTTCTGGATTTTATCATCCACTTTTCTTAGAATCCGACAAGCCTCTTTAGGTTTTCTATGGACTTTATGATCATTATCAGGCATATAAACCATCGTAAAATCGGGCAGAAGCTGATGTCTGATTAAATGGCAAAGAACTCGAGTAGCAAAATGATCATTGATGCCATAATGACCAATGAGTGTTTCATCCCAGCTCCACGGCAGGGGTGGATCTAATTTACTTTGCGCCACCCGTCCCAAAGTAAAGACATCCGGACCACTCACCTCTTCAAAAGGGCGAAACATCGTCCCAAGTTTCAATAAAAAGGGCAATCTCACAGGATATTTTTGTGAGGAACGGTGGGCAATCAGATTGATTGAGCCGGAAGTTCTACCGAGTTTCTCCAGATCTTCGTAAATGGTTTGGACATTTTTACTTAGATGAGACTCATTCAAGGAACAAATTACATCGTGAGCACAGGTATACAATCCCATTTTTGCGACAGGCAGCATCCCGTTTATGTAATTAACTAAACGTTTTTCCTCCGGATTATACCAAATGAGGGCAGGAATCTTGTGGATGTCTGCATATTCACCCGTAATCAACGAACAATCTACCGTCGCAGTCATGGTTGGAAACACCGTTGTACATTGATCCCAATACATTCCTCTTTCAATTAGAAACTTAAGCCCAGGTACCAAATGTTTCTCGATGCATTCGTCTAAAACATGCGGCATTAGCGAATCAATCATGAAGAAAATCACTTTTTTCACGGGGAAGCCCTCTCGTTACAGTTTGGTCAGTGTCATTTAGTTTTCGCAAGATGACGTGAATTATTCATTCCTTTTTAATAGCTCTAATTCCTCAACGGTTAGTTCTCTTGATTCACCAAGGGCTAATTGCGGATCTAGTTCTAAACTTCCCATCTTAATTCTTTTCAGGTAAACGACTTTTTTCCCAACGGATTCAAACATTCGTTTTACTTGATGAAATTTCCCTTCGAATATGGTCAATTCAATCTTTGAAACCTGACTTGTTTGCAAAATCTCCAGTTCAGCAGGCAAAGTCTGATACCCATCATCAAGCGTAACACCTTTTTTAAATTGTTCCTTATCTTTTTCTGTTACTTCACCTTGAACCTCTGCATAGTACCTTTTAGGGACATGTTTCTTAGGGGATAACAATTCATGAGCAGTTTTCCCATCGTTAGTTAAGATCAATAAACCTTCCGTATCCTTATCCAAACGGCCAACGGGAAAAACCTGAAAGGGAAGATACATTGGATCCAATAGGTCAACGACCGTTCTTTCCACATGATCTTCCGTTGCCGAGATGACTCCCTTCGGTTTGTTTAGCATTAAGTAAACAAATTCACGGTACCTTACGATTTCACCGTCAAATTCGACCTCGTTCGTTTCGGAATCTACATGCTGACTAAGATCTTTGATAACCGTTCCATCCACACGAATAATCCCCTCTTTGGCAAACTTCTTTAGATCTTTTCTTGTTCCATACCCCATATTTGCTAGCAACTTGTCTACCCTCATTTTGGCCATCTTTACCTTCACACCTTTCATAAAAAAAAAGGGTATTCCGTGGAATACCCATTCAAAAGTCTATTCTCGGTCTTCGAACCATTGATCCAAAACCTTTGCTTCCATTACTTTACCTTTAATAAAGCCAACCTGCTGTTCGGTGAAATTCGTCTTCCAATCCAATCCAAGCCCTTCAGCAAGATTTGCAATTGTTAATAGTTCTTGCCAAGCGACATAACGTTTATACCAAAAAAATTGTGGATGTTCACTCATATAAGGGTAAAGATCATCGAATTCCGTATGTTTACAATCAATGGCACGTTCGAAAGTAATCTTTGCCCGGTTAAGTTTTTCTTGGAAATAATTAGTAATGTCCTGATCGATACGGATTGTCATGTCGTTTCCCCTCCCGTGTGTCTTTAACCTTATTATAGTATATTTCAATAGGGAAAATCGAATGTTTTTGAAGATTACTGTTTAACAAATTTACCCGGCTAATTCCTGTTATTCGTTTTGATTGCGCCCCTTGTCTCTTTTATTTGGCGCGGGCTCTGTTCCCTGTTCCGATGGGTCACCCTGATCCAACAGCTGATCTCGTTGTGATTGCTCCCCATTCTCAAAATTGTTTTGAGAATTCTCTTCTGGAACGTTCAGATCTGGTTGGTCTACTTCCCCATCCTCTGGTATTGGGCTATCCAAATCTGGTTCTTCATCATTTAAGGGTGGGGTTAGCAAGTCTTCTTCGTCAGAAATTTCTTGTTCCGGCACTAATTCCACTATATTCGAGCGTTCACTTTCCTTTCCTGTTACCGAATCGATCTGAATCACATAATAATGGACAATCCGGTCTGTAGGTACATCAAGATCAACCCATTCCTGATAATCTGTTTCCCCAATCATTTCCTTCTGCTCAGGATCCTCAAAGTAACGGTAAACCTGATAATGGATCTTTTCATCCGGTGTTCCAGTCCAATGAAGTTGTACCACATCTTCTACCTTTTCCGCTGACAAATCCTGGATTGGCTGCATCACCACTGGAGGTTCTAATTCCTGCACTCCTTTTGGTTTGGCGAAGTCCTGAATCGGCCGTCCCTGAAGTGCTTCTGACATCACCACACGGAAGAAGTTAGCTGGAAAACCGCTTCCCTCCCGTAAGTAATTGGTTGTGGAATTGGATTGATCATATCCCATCCATACTGCCCCGACATATTCGGGGGTATAGCCAACAAACCAGGCATCACGGTTGCCGTTCGTACCGGGTTCTTGAGTTGTTCCGGTTTTTCCGGCTACCGGCCGGTTCATTGCCGCCCTTTTTCCTATACCGTTCTCAACAACCGAGCGGAGCATGCCTGTCATATAATAAGCGGTTTGCTCGCTGACAACGGTAGATGCAGCTGGCTTCGCCTCGACAACCGTTTCTCCATCCACTTCGATCTTTCGAATCGCATGGGCTTCCATCATCACACCCCGATTCGCAAAAGCACCATAAGCCTGTGCCATATCCAATGGAGAAACACCGTACGTCATGCCACCTAGGGCAATCCCCAGCTTTCGATCCGCCTGTTTATCGTAGGGGATCCCAAATCGATCTAAATAGCGAAAACTCGTATCGATCCCGATTTCATTCAGCAACCAAACTGCCGGAACGTTTTTCGACTGTTCTAATGCGTAAATCATGGTTACTTTTCCGAGGTACCCATCCCCATACCAATTACTTGGAGAGTAATTTCCTGGAAAGGTCATTTTCTCGTCCTTCAGCAAACTAAAGGGTTCCCAACCATTCTCGAGTGCTGGAGCATATACAGCTAAAGGCTTAAAGGTGGACCCAGGACTTCGTTTGGCCAATGCCCGGTTCATTCCCTTCGCCACATAGTCTCTTCCCCCCATCATGGCTGCAATTCCACCAGTGTGGGGATCAGTAATGACCATACTGCCTTGTACAGGGTCCGCCGACTGACTGGATGGGAACAGGTTCGGATCGTTAAAAGCATTCGCCATAGCCTGTTGGGCCTGCGTATCCATTTCCGTATAAATATGGTAACCGCCCCGATACAGCTCACTTTCGCTAATGCCGTATTTCTCTTCTGCCTCCTTGAGGACATAATCAATAAAAGACCTGTAGGCTTGATTTGCCTTATTCTGATTACCTACAATCTGAAGCTCGGCATTGCTTGCTTCTTCTCGTTGTTCCGCCGTAATGCTTCCATTTTTCTCCATCAATTTCAAAACGACCTTACGTCTTTCTACCGATTTTTCATAGTTGTTAATCGGAGAATAATTGTTAGGTGCTTTAGGAAGTGCAGCAAGGGTTGCAATCTCAGCAAGATTCAGCTCTTTCACATCTTTTCCGAAATAAAGCTTAGAAGCCGCCTGAATCCCGTATGCCCCTCCACCTAGATAGATTTCATTCAAATAAAATTCCAATATTTCTTCTTTGGAGTAGTTACGTTCCAGGTTCATCGCGATGAGTGCTTCTTTGGTTTTTCTTAACAGTGACATTTCCCGTCGGTCAAGGTAGACATTTCCTGCAAGCTGCTGCGTGATGGTGCTCGCTCCTTCAACCGCTGCTCCTGCACGTATATCCTTGTATAAGGCTCTACCGATGGAGATCAAGTCTACCCCTTTATGGGTGAAAAAGCGTTCATCCTCTGTATTAACAAAGGCCTTCACCAATAAGGGTGGGATCTCTTTGAACTCGACATACTCGCGATTTTCCACATAAAGTTTTGCCATTTCTTTTCCGTCTTTATCATAAAGAACGGAACCTTCAACCTGTTCTTTTACCTTCCCCTTATCTATCAACGCATTTCCAGCTGATATGATCGCTGTACATCCAGCCATCAGCGTAACGAGCAACAAAATCGTGAACAAAAACAGCCAGCGCCTCGTCCTACTTTTCTTGCTTTTTTTGCGTTTTTTCATTTTTCTCCCCCACTTAATTGTGAAACTATTTTTCTCTTTATCTATTTAATACTCATAAAACCAGTAAAAAGTTTCATAACAACGAGCAAAAGGTGCAAAATGCACCTTCCGACCTAAGCATTATTTAATTCGGACACTCTTTTGCGAATCCCCATCAAGGCGCTGCGATACATGTCATCGTCTGCTAATCCAGCCTCGTAAAGCTCCTTTAACTCTTCTTCCATGAGCAAGCAATCGCCGAGGGCATCGCCTGTATAAATGACCACCCCAAAGCGGCGTAAAAAGTCCTTCACCTCAATAAAAGTCATCGGACCCGACATTTTCGTTACCCTTCTTTGGTATATTCAACCACAACTTTTGTACCCAGTCCCCCGCGTGCGTTCCAATCTGCTTCGATTTTCATGTAGAGTGGGTCACAAACGGCAACAAGTTCCTTTATGATCCGGTTTGTAGCATGCTCTTGATAGATCCCAACATTTCGGTAGGATGTTAAATAGTATTTTAAAGATTTCATTTCAATAAGCAGCTTATTGGGTATAAAGGTAATCTTGATGTCTGCAAAATCAGGCAGTCCAGACCAGGGACAAACGGATGTGAACTCATTGGTCGGAATCACAACCTCGGTTCTTTTCCCTACGTACTCGTAAGGAATCGTCTCAAGAATGTCGGTCATAATCGCCGATTCATCCTGTGTGTCAAAGCGGATCCCTGTGTATTTCCCATAATCATGTTCTACTGTTGCCAAAGTAAAAACCTCCCTTTTTCCGTTCACATGGGGAGACTCAAGAAAACACCACTCGTTCCTGGCAAGTGAAGAGTTATTTCACAAGAGGGGAGTGGTGCCAATTGACATCTTTAGAAATGTGGATATTTTTTCCGTTGGTTCCCCCACATAAAACAACGCATTATTTTACACCGTAGTAATTATGAAACATTTTGATTTCCTATGCAAGCTATTTTTTTTGGAAACGGTTAGTTTCTTGCGACAAATTTCATTAATTCTGGATAGAGAAAGGGGTTACTAGCCACTACTGAATTGGCTTTTTCAAAGGTAAGCCTGCTTCCATCAATGGTTGAAGTAATTCCACCAGCTTCCTCCAGAATGATTTTGCTAGCAGCAAAATCCCATGGGTTTAAAGAAAGACTTATATAGGCATCAACACGTCCCGCCGCAACATACGCCATCTCTAATGCAGCACAACCATATACGCGAATTCCACGGCAGCTTCTGGGCAGTTCATAAATTAAATGATCCAGGCCCAGCTTCTCTGTCTTTTGATTCCAGAAGAGACTTGTGCAAATGAGTCCCTCCCTTAGCTGTACAGGGGATTGCAGCTGAATAGGAAAATCATTTAAAGTGGCCCCTTCTCCCCTTTTCGCAAAAAACAACTCATCCCGGGTAGGGTCATAAACCACCCCAATCAACCCTTCCCCTTTATGTGCTACCGCAATCGAAATCACATAGTTTACTTGTTGATGTACAAAATTCGTTGTTCCATCAATCGGATCTATAATCCATAGTGTATCGTAATCTTTTGGATCCCCTTTAAAAAATCCTTCCTCACCGACAATCCCATGACCTGGATAAGAAGAAAGAATCTGGCCGATTAAAAATTTTTCAATTTCTTGATCGACTTCCGTGACAAGATCCGATGGTGAACTTTTATATTTTATCTTTATTTGTTTTTTTCTAAGTTCTATACTCTTCTTTCCGGCCTCTTTCGCCCAAAGAACAGCCTTTCGCGATAGTTCCTGAATGTCTAACATCAGTTCTCACCTTTTTCCAAGTATCATCCCTAGTTTATTCCTCATGGGAATAAAAAATCCTCCCTATCGCAGGAATTATTGCAGGATAAAGGATTTGGAGAGGGAATAAATTACTGAGAGAGCATGTATTATGGGGGCTGACCCCTATTTCAAAGGAGGAGGGGGTTGTTTTAATGTCCTTTGAATGGCACAAGGAAAGTCATTTGCAATGGAATAGTATGTCCGATCGCTGGCAGCAAAACAGCGAAGAAATGTGGGAAAGAGGCAGTCGGAAAACAATTCTCCCCTTATTTACGAAACACGTTGATGCTACAGGAGGGGCTATTCTCGATGCAGGGTGTGGAGATGGATATGGCACCTGGAAATTGGCTTTATTGGGATTTAAAGTTACGGGAGTTGATCTCTCCGATGAAATGATAAAAAAAGCGAGTAGCAGGACTAAGGAAGGGTTGGCTTTGCAATTCATGCAGGCTGACGTGATTCAGCTTCCCTTCGAGGATGAAAAGTTTGCGGGAATCCTTACGATTAATTGCCTGGAGTGGATAGAGGATCCATTGCAGGGATTGTTGGAATTAAAGCGGGTCCTGATTCCTGGCGGTGTAGCTTGCATCGGAATACTTGGCCCCACTGCTGCCCCACGACAGCATAGTTTTCAAAGACTATACGGAAAAAATGTCATATGCAATGGCATGATGCCCTGGGAATTCGCCCGCTTAGCTGAAGAAAACGGATTCCAGATTATCGACCAAGAGGGAGTCTATAAACGCGGCGTGTCGGATCGAACGGTGGGCGCACTATCCTTAGAATTACGGCAGGCCTTGAGTTTTATGTGGTTGTTTGTGCTACGGAAAGACTAAACCTAGAAATATTTTAAACAAACAGGAGACTCGCTCCGGGTTTTGGTCTTCATTGACCCGATGATGACCATTTCATCCGTTTTCAAAAGCGGTTTTTGTCTTCATTGACCCGATGATGACCATTTCATCTGCCTCCAAAGGGGAGTTTGGTCATCATCGACCCGATGATGACCATTTCATCCGTTTTCAAAAGCGGTTTTGGTCTTCATTGACCCGATGATGACCATTTCATCTGCCTCCAAAGGGGAGTTTGGTCTTCATTGACCCGATGATGACCATTTCATCCGTTTCCAGAGGGAATTTTGATCTTCAGAGGAGTTCAATGAGCGTGGAAGCCATTGATACTTCCCCTCACCTGCTCTAAACTGTTACTCCATCTCCCCAATGACTACCCTTAAAACATTAGGTTGTTGGGATAATTCCTTGCTTCCTGCACCATACCCGATTAGTTTCACTGTGAAAGGAGGCATAGGACAAAACTGGTCGACCAAAGCGGCCAAAATTCCTGCACCTGTAGGCGTTGTTAATTCCCCTTTTTCCTCTGTATAGCGAATCGGAATATCCTTTAGCATTTCCAATGTAGCCGGGGCTGGAACGGGGTAGATTCCGTGGTCACATTTTATGTACCCATTTCCAACAGCTACGGGTGATGCAAAAATCCGTTCAATCCCCAGATCTTCAAGGGCAATGCATGCTCCAACGATATCAACAATTGAATCCAATGCCCCAACTTCATGAAAATGAACATGATCCAATGGGATATTATGAATCTTTGATTCAGCCAAGCCAATTTCTTTAAAAACCGCCAATGATTTTTCCTCTATGTAGGGAGAGAACTCCGCCTTTTCAATCATTCTCACAATGTCACTATAATGACGATGCTCATGATGGTGTCCATGACTGTGACTATGGTCGTGGTCGTGCTCATGACTATGGATATGATCATGATCGTGACTATGCCCCTCACCATGACTATGTTCATGGCTGTGACTATGCCCCTCACCATGACTATGTTCATGGCTGTGGCTATGCTCCTCACCGTGACTATGTTCGTGGCTGTGGCTATGCTCCTCACCGTGACTATGCTCGTGGCTGTGACTATGCTCCTCACCGTGACTATGCTCATGACTATGAATATGGCTGTGCTCGTGACCATGAACATGCCCTTGAGCATGTCCGTCCACTACTTCCTGATCCCCAATATAAATCCGTAATTTCTTTGCGGAAACTCCCTTTTTCACAACAGGTTCAAAAGAAAGTTTCACGCGTTTACCTAGCAATCGTTCTAAACCCTCTTCAATTTTCCGCACATCAGCACCAGCATCGACTAATGCTCCCAATGTCATATCCCCACTGATCCCGGAAAAACAGTCAAAATAAAGAACTTTCACAGCTAGATCCCCTTTTCATATTTATTTTTAATAATGACACCTGCGCTGTACCCTGCACCGAAACCGTTATCAATGTTGACAACCGTAACCCCGGTTGAACAAGAATTTAACATCGTTAAAAGTGCAGATAGTCCGCCGAAATTTGCTCCATACCCAATACTCGTTGGGATGGCAATAATGGGTCGTGAAACAAGTCCACCCACAACGCTTGCCAATGCCCCTTCCATCCCAGCGGCAACCACGACAACATCTGCCTGCTGAATCTTTTCAAGCTGATCAAACAGCCTGTGGATCCCGGCAACGCCCACGTCATAAATACGCTCTGTATTGCAGCCAAAGGCTTCAGCAGTTACTGCCGCCTCTTCGGCCACAGGAAAATCCGAAGTACCAGCACAAACAATAGCAACATATCCCGGGTACCGAGGACCCTCCTGTTTTTTCCATAGGAGTGTCCGTGCATCACGATTATATTGCACATCAACAATTGTTTGCTGGACCCTGTCCGCTTTTTCTGCATCGACCCTTGTCGCAAGGACGGTATCATTTTTTTCTTTTAATCGGAGAAAGATCTCGTATAACTGGTCGACTGTTTTCCCTTCGCCAAAAATGACTTCAGGAAAGCCCTTTCGTTTTTGTCTCCTGTGGTCCAATTTCGCAAAGCCCATTTCTTCATAGCCCTTAAGTTTTTCCGCGGCCTCGGCTACACTGACTGAACCGCTCTGAACCATTTCCAATATTTGTTCTATATTCACTCCCATAATAGCTCCTTTTTCGTTTTCAATTCCTAGATGCTAACCTCTCATTATTTTACTATACTTCATTTTCCTCTTAAAATCTTTACAAAGCAAAAAAATCCCCTATCGAAATCGACAGGAGATTCCCTTATTAAATCATTTGCTTCATAAGATCCTTATGTAGAGGATGTTGCTGAATAATCATCATCAAATTCTCTACCCAGGCCTTGATTTCTGATAGCTTGTCCAGATCCTCTTGAGTAAAGGAGGTTTCCTGGACAAATACACCTACCTCAGAAATAAAATGCTCAAGCCTAGTATCAAAATGATTCCATCGAAGCATTTGCTTTACTTCCGGATTTTTGTAAGAGACATTCTGAATCACATGATACATATATAAAATCTGTTTCAAATCTTCATAGGCTTCTTTTCGATTTTCCACTATTCTTCCTTTTGCCTGATAAACCGAGTTTCGCTTTACATAGTAAAAATAGGAAGTAAAGTGACTTAATGTCATCATCAAAGCGCCAAGGGTCATGGCAAGTCCAAAATAGAAATAAATCTGTGCCATGCCAACCTGCGTCAAAACCCAAAGTGCAAAGTGATAAATCAGGCAAAATCCCCAAAGAATAATGATGAATATTTTGGCTTGGGCAATCTTTTTAATATCATGGGTTGATTTTCCGGAGATAAAAGCAAAGGCTAACAAATAAAGGTCTAAAAATAAAATACAGCTAAAAAACAGAATGATCTCCATGGTTTGCAAAAGCCCAATCCCTGTGGGAATCCGCAAGTAATTAAGCATCGCGTATACTATGGCGATATAAAGAATCGTCCAAGGGATTCCTTCAACAATTCCCGGCTCTGAATGCTTCATCTGCCTATTTTTTTCAACTCGTGATAGAACCTCCACCCATTCACCTACTTTCCCTCTAACCCTATGTTTTTTATTCTACCTTCATAGCTGGTTTCCTTTTTTCATTCTTCTTATATTTTGAGGCTTCTATCGATCGTCTTTCAAGGGTAAAATATTGTTAATTCTTAGTAGAGGTGTAAGTAATGAACAAAGTACCTGATTTATTTTTAGAACGTATGAAAAATATGCTGGAATCGGAATTCCCGGAATTTGAGCAGTCCTATCAGTCAACCGCCCAACAAGGGCTTCGCGTAAATACATTAAAATTGCCTGTAGAACGGTTTTTATCGCAGACTTCATTTTCTTTAGAGGCGATCCCATGGTGTCCGACGGGTTTTTATTATGCCGACCAGGATCGGCCGGGAAAACACCCCTATCATGCCGCAGGTTTATATTATATTCAAGAACCTAGTGCCATGTCTGTTGTAGAGGTTTTGCAGCCCAACCCCGGTGAAAAAGTGCTGGACCTCTGTGCGGCACCCGGGGGGAAATCGACACAGATTGCTGCCTATCTGCAAGGAGAAGGATTGTTGATCGCCAATGAAATCTATGGGAACCGTGTCAAGGCCCTTTCCGAGAATATCGAGCGCTGTGGGGTTAAAAACGCCCTCGTTACAAATGAAACACCCTCCCGTCTCGCTGAACGTTTTCCTGCATTCTTTGATCGCATCCTTGTCGATGCCCCTTGTTCCGGCGAGGGAATGTTCCGGAAATTAGCGGAAGCGTGTACCGATTGGTCGACCCAAAAAGTTCAGGAATGTGCTGCCATCCAAGCCGAAATCCTCGATGATGCAGCAAAAATGCTTAAGCCGGGAGGCAGCTTGGTATATTCAACTTGCACCTTTTCACCCGATGAAAACGAACTGTCGATGGACAATTTTTTGGAAAGACATAACGAATTTGAACTGCTTGAGATTGCAAAGGAACATGGCATGTCCTCTGGACATCCGCAATGGGGAAACAACAGGGAGGATCTCCAAAACACGGTGAGACTTTGGCCGCACCATCTTAAAGGGGAAGGGCACTTCATAGCCAAATTGAAGAAAAAGGATGGAGAGACAACTACAACTCCCCAACGAAAAGGGACGTCTGATTCCATTGCAAAGGAATCGCTTCATTTATGGAGAGCATTCCAGCAGGAATATCTTCATTCCTCCTTTCCCAATACAGGTTATATCCAGTTTGGTGAGCAGCTTTATTTATTGCCCCCAAATAGCCCCGATCTAAACAGGCTTAGGGTTGTAAGACCCGGTTTGCACTTAGGAGCCTTAAAGAAAGGGAGATTCGAGCCCGGTCACGCATTGGCTCTCGCCCTGCAGCCAAATGAAATGGGACAGTCCCTATCCTTTTCTGGGGACAGTGAGCAGATCTTACGGTACCTAAAAGGGGAATCCTTGATGAGTGAATCTGAACAGAAAGGCTGGACAGTCATCTGTGTGGATGGCTACCCGCTTGGTTGGGGAAAGGTCGCAAATGGTCAAATAAAGAACCATTACCCGAAGGGATTACGATGGTTCTAGAAAATAAAAAAAAGCGTAACGGAGAGACACTCTCTGTTACGCTTTGCTTTTGGCTTTTCTAGTACGAATTTCCTTCACAATTCTCTCTCTAATTTGTTTCTGCTTTTCCCTTTTCTCCTGGCGAGCCTGCTCCAACACTGCTTTCTTCTTATAACCGGGTTTTACCTTTTGCTTCTTGCCTGGTTTTTCTTGGGAAGAAGTTGGGCGGTTTTCGCTTATTTTCGGGCGTCGTTCCACCTTTTCAGTCGGTTTATTTTTTGCCTTCTCTCGACCTGGAGCCTCGACAAAACCTTTAATACCTGTTAAGACCTTTTCTTCAATTGTTTGTTTGATTGCCTTTTCGATTTTTTGCATAATGGCTTTTTGCCGTGGTGATACAAAAGTGATAGCAGTTCCCTCTTGACCAGCCCTGCCGGTCCTTCCAACTCGATGGATATAGCTTTCAGGGTCAGATGGAAGATCAAAATTTATCACATGTGTAACCCCTTCAACATCTACACCGCGGGCAGCAATATCTGTGCAAACAAGATATTGAAATTTAATATGGCGAAACTCATCCATTAACTGTTCGCGTTTCTTTTGCGATAAACCACCATGTAGGGCTTTTGCTTCATATCCCCCCATTTGCAGCTGCTCTGTGACATGTTCCACTCGATCCTGCGTATTGACAAAAATAATCGCCAAATAGGGCTTCAATACTTTAAGGAGTGACTGCAATGCCTCTACTTTATCGCTCTGATTGATCACATAGTAATATTGTTTCGTTTTTTCCGCTGTGGCTTGCTTCGTTTCAATTTTAATATGGGGTGGCTGAAACATGAAGCGCCGTGCGAGCTGCTTCACCTGATCGTTCATCGTTGCGGAAAAAAGCAGGGTTTGACGGTCTCTGTTCGATTGCAAGATAATTTCCTCAACATCCTCAAGAAATCCCATTTCCAACATTTTATCCGCTTCATCCAAAACCAGCATCTTAATTCTTCCGAAGTGAAGGCTTCCCCGTTTCATGTGATCTAGAATTCTTCCCGGCGTTCCCACGACGATATGGGTTTGATCCTTCAATCGATTCATTTGCGCCTGAATATCCTTGCCGCCATGGAGTGTGAGCACGTGGATCCCCATATGCTTTCCAAGCTCAGCCACATCATTGCCTATTTGGATGGCTAATTCTCTTGTGGGAGTCATGATTAACCCTTGAATGGATCGTGCGTTTAGCTGAATTGTTTGTAACATCGGAATGACAAAAGCAGCAGTTTTTCCCGTCCCGGTCTGTGCCTGTCCAATCAGATCCTTTCCTTCCAAAGCCAGCGGGATTGTGCGTTCTTGTATTGGGGTTGGTTCTGTATAATATAAATCTTTAATACCGTTCAACAGTTCCTTTTTTAAACCAAATTTTTCAAAACCAGACATATATTTCTCCTTCTTCTTTGGTTTGATCGTATACAAACCGTGTAATTACATCATCCTATTGTACCGTAATTCTGAGTGAAAGCAAGAAATCCCATTTGAGGTAGATTTTTATTTAGTATTTCCCTTTACCCTTATGAACAAATTCATTTTATATCGTTTACATCATATGATGGTAAATATGCTATAATCCGATCAAGAAAGAACGTTCACTACTGTGAAAGGTTGAATGTCTTCATGTTTATTGTAAACAGTATTGTACTTATAAAACTTGCAGTTTCTGTAGTATTAGGAATGGTTATTGGCTTAGAGCGCGAATTGCGAAAAAAACCGTTAGGACTAAAAACCTCCCTTGTAATTTGTGTGAGCAGCTGTCTCCTTACCATCGTTTCCATTGAATCAGCAGATCGTTTCGCAGTGCCTGGTGTTCATGTCATGGACCCTATGCGTTTAGCGGCACAGATTGTTTCTGGGGTAGGCTTTCTTGGAGCAGGCGTAATCCTAAGAAAAAGCAACGATGTCATCATGGGGCTAACAACGGCTGCTATGATATGGGCTGCTTCCGGATTAGGAATAGCAGCGGGTGCGGGTTTCTTCATTGAAGCGACCGTAGGACTTTTATTAATTATTATTAGTGTTGAACTCTTGCCTCGCATCCTTAAGATTATTGGACCCAAAGCCTTGAGTGAAAAGGAAATCCGACTTGATTTACTGATGGAAAAGGCTGATGACCGGATTATTGAAATCATGGATCAGATTAAGGCAAAGGGCATAAAGATTAAAAATATCCGTATCCGGGATTTAGGGCATGAACCCGAAAAGCGAGAAACGCATCGTGTCAATTTGATCATTACCGTCAACGAAAAACGATTTACAGCAGACGTCTACCATGATATTCGGGATATTGATGGGATTATTAGTATTGATATTGAGAATTTGTAGAGATAAGGAAAATTTCAAGGGCATAGCACGCAAAAAGTCCTTCATGACCTCGATGAAGGACTTTTCGATTACTAAAACGGCGACGTTTCCTTTCCCCGCTCAAAATGGAATCCATCGACTACTTTCCCATCGTGGTACATGCGGATGTTTACCCATTCGATCGGGGCGGTCAGTGCCTCCTTGAATACTTGCTTCATGAGATGATGGGTGATATCTTCTACCGGTTTAATCATTAATTCGACGTTGACATCGACCCCATCTTCGGAATAAATAAAGGTGGCTTCCGCTAATTGATGATCCTGTGGGTCGACGAGGTCATAGATCACTTCTACTTTTTCGCTCTCCTCGTCATCACCAGATTCCGACTCAATTCGCTCCAGCAATTCAACATCGTCTGTGGAAATCTCAGCAAAATCTGTTTCAACTTCTACTTCTTGATATTCAGTCCCATTAATAAAATAGGTGAAATTATATTGATCAATCAGCTCATGATCATAATCCTTAAGAAGGAGCGCCTCTATATTTTCCATTTCTTCTTCAGAAGGGTCCTCTGTAAAGTTAATTTCCCCAATAATTCGCGTTCCTTGTATATCAACAACAGCTTCCGCTACAAGATTTTTTTCCTCATCGTAGATTTGGTATTCAATTCCCTGCTCCCCTTGCCCTACGATCCACCGTTCATATTCTTGTCCATTTTGGACCAGAACCTCCATCTCGTCATCATCCAACCCTTCATCAAAGTAATCCTCTAAAAGAGAATATTGTCCATGATATAGATGGATGGCATAATCCACAATATTTAAAGCAAAGGAGAGATTGGTTATATAGGGCTGAATTTCGCCGGCTATTTCCTCAAGTTCCTCCGCATTCACATAATCTTCGTCAAGATGAATAGTTCCAGTCAGCCAATCATTCTCCCTGTAGATAAGAAAAACATCTCCAATCCACTCCCCATCCCGGTGAACGGAGAGAGCTTCTCCCCCGGCTGTACGTAATTCAGGTTGTATTTGAATGTCGCTCATAATTCCAACTCCTTGCCTATTATTAAATCTCTTCCTCTATTGTTGGAAAAAGACGGCAAGGATATACCGATCAATGAATTAGGGTGAACACATTTAAACGATTGTCGAACGTAGGAAAATTCCATCTGAACACGGAAATCCTCCGATTACCCCCCACTCACAGGCGGGATCAACGCAACTTCATCCCCCACAGATATAACAAAATCATTTGCAGCATAATCTTGGTTCACTGCTACCATACTTTTTTCAATCAAATCCTCCAAATTGGGCAGAAGGTTTTTAAGCTCATTCCTAACTGCTTGTACATTTACCTGTTCATCAGCAAAAGATAAAGAAATCTTGGAAGCTCCAGCAGTCTCCGCTAAACCGGCAAATAACAGCACCTGAATATTCATTCTCTCTCCCCTCCCAATTCGGGTTTTCCTGATGGATAAGCGACCTGTTCCTTTTGGTCACCAATCCATTGCTGGCCATCCTCCCAGTTTTCCTGTTTCCAAATTGGCACTATTTCCTTAATTCGTTCTATAGCATAACGGCAGGCTTCGAAAGATGCTGCTCGATGTGGGGTAGACACAGCAATCGCCACCGCGACATCGGAAATTTCTAATCGTCCAATGCGGTGTGCAATCGCCACATCGGCATCGGGATGTTTCGCCTGGATTTCCTCCCCGATCTGTTGCAGCTTCTTTTCTGCCATCTCCACATATGACTGATACTCCAGAAAAAGCGTCTTCTTTCCTTTTGTCATTTCTCTAACCGTTCCGATAAAGGTACAAATTGCCCCAGCATTTCGATTTGTAACCAAATCAATTAATGGTTGAATTTCAATTTTTTCCTTTGTAAGAAAGAAGTTTTTCATTTGATCCTCCCACTATTCTTTTATATAGTCCTGGATTCTTTCAAAGATCGCTTCATAGTTATCACAGGCCACAACTGGAATACTGTCATGGTGATAAGGAAACCATGTTGAAATTAAGATAATTCCCTCGGTTTCGTTTACCAAAGGAATATCCATTTCATTTCGTAAAATGACGACCTTGGGATATTTCGAATATTTATAACCTTCGACTAGGACTATATCCAGTCCTTCCATCTGTTGCAAAAGATGAAGAAGGCTTGTACCTTCCTGCCTCATGATTGCTGTTTTATTTTGTGAGGCAATTGCAACTACCTGTGCCCCAGCTTCTCGATGACGCCAAGTATCCTTCCCTGGATAATCGACTTCAAAGTGGTGTGCATCATGCTTGATACTGCCGACCTTCCAGCCAAGTGCTGTAAAACGTTTGATCAAGTCGCAAGTAGTCGTCGTCTTTCCGCTATTTTTAAAGCCTACAATTTGAATGACCACAGGTTTTTTCATTTTACTATCACTCCGCTGCCCTTTCTTCTTTCCAAAATTCTTCATCCTCTTTTAATTGCTTTTTGTAAACCCCTTTGGATAACCAAATGCTAAATTCATATAACAACAAAAGTGGGATGGTGACGAGGAAATCGGAGACAAACTCTGGCGGCGTAATCGTCACGGCAATAATAATAAGAAGAAAATAGGAAATCTTTCTCGCCTTAGCTAAGCGCATCGGATTTAGGATGCGAATTCGTGTCAGGAACATCACAATAATTGGTAATTCAAACAATATCCCAAAAGGCATAACAATAGAGAACAGAAAACTGAAAAATTGCGTAATTCCATAGGTTTCTTCTGCTTGCAGCGTTTTCGTCATAACAAGCATAAAATTTAAGACCATCGGAAAAAGTACGAAATAGGCAAAAGAAATCCCGATCAAAAATAATAGGGTCGCAGCTGGTATAAATCGAAGGGCAATTTTTTGTTCCTCGACCCGCAGCCCCGGCCTAACGAACGCCCATAACTGATAAAGAAAGAAAGGTAATGACAAGATGACACCAATCACAATGGCAACTTTAATATAAACAGAAAGAGCATCAGAAATCGCAAATACATGCCAATCCATTTGATTTGCTACGGGCCCGCTTTTTAGTAGATTGACCACATCTGCGGAGTATACAAATCCAATGATGGTGGCGATGAAAAAGTATATTGCAGAAAAGATGATTCGCTTTCTTAGTTCTTCTAAATGGTCCGTCCAAGGTATTGCTCGATCGATCGGATCTTTCATCGGTGTACTTGCCCCCACTACTAGCCATAATTATGTATAATTAGATCATAACAGAAACGGATTTCTTTGTTAAATTTTTATATTTATTAAAGGGGAAATGGAACCCATGGATTTGAATCGACAATTAGAGCAATTGAGATATGCTATTTTTATTGGACAAGATCCTTCTCAACTGGAAAACATTCTAACGCAGGAGGAATATACAGACCACTACGAAAGTCAATTGGAAAGAGATCCTGCTACAGAACACCGGCTCCTAGTGGAATATTCTAAACCGATCCTGCCGATCTATCGAAAGGAAATGGAACAGATCGCAAAGATCGAACAAAGTCTAAGCGGCGATGAACAGCCTATCTCTTTTACTGATGAAGAAGTGATGGAAGAGCTTTACGATGAAATGATGAATTTGGAGACGGAAGATGAGTGGAACTCATTTAAAAGAAGGTTTGAGAAGGAGTAATTTGGGCTTTTTTGTGATACTCCTTTTCCATCTTGCAAACGTATAATAAAGAAAACTTCCATCAGAAGGGGGGACCAACATCCCCCGCTGATGGTTAGTTGCACTTACCCTAGCATTTACGGGCAGTTCTCCACCACTTAACACGTTTCAAAAAGTTTTGTTCAGGGATCTTACTGCCCGTTAATGCCGGATAAAGCGATAAGTTTTGAGGAATCAGAAGAGAAACAAGCAATTGGATCACTTGTGAATTGATTTTCACAAGTGATTTCCGATTTAAGGTGAAGCTTTTTTACTTCGTAACCTCTAAGATGGAAGGTGTAGCTCTTGAACTTTAAGGTTTTTATAGCTGAGAAAGCCTACCAACAAATTCAAACGGAAGTGAAACGACATCCTGGGAAAGAAACAGGCGGGATTATGGTAGGTTTTCGGACTCCTATGGCATTAATTGTTTCCAGCGTGTCAGGACCTGGCCCCTCCGCTATTCACTTACCCTTCTCCATTCAATTCGACGAAGCTTATTGCAACCGCAGAGTGAAACAGTTGCAGCGACAAGGAAAAGTTTTTAAATATATTGGTGACTGGCACAGCCATCCCTTTTCGAAGTTGAAACCAAGTAAAGTCGACAAATACTCCTTCAAAGTAAAGTCCTTAACACATTATGGAACTACCAATCCTCTTATGATTATCGCAGGTCCGGATCCGCTTATTCCCTTACAGGCCTTCCTTTTGCAAAAAGGCATTACGCCAATCACCCCAGAACTGATCGATAGTGAGACTATGCAGCAGTTAAAGAAACAGGCAATTCCTTTTTAAGAAAAGCTTCCATCGGAGCCTATTCGAGGAAGAGGCATCCCTCATTAGAGGAAGCTTTCCCCCTACGGGGACTACAATCCCTTCTGAACAGGAAGCAAATTCGACGTAGTCCAGAAGGAAACAGATGCTGTCATGGCGATTGGGATGTAAATTCAAGGAAGTTAATTCTTTCCTATGCGGAAATTTATTTCGCCCACAGCTTTCCCTGCCAGGTATTCCTCTTTACCAACAGCTTATCTATGCCATTTAGCACTTCCCATTTTTTCCGACTCCATAAAGGGCCGATTAACAAATCCGGAGGTCCATCACCCGTTAAACGATGAATAATCATCTCGGGCGGAAGGATCTCCAAAATATCCACAACAAGGTTGGTGTACTGCTCCTGGCTTAAAAATTCAAGCCCACCTTGTTCCCATAGTTTTACTAAAGGAGTCTTTTTCAATAAATGCAATAGGTGTATTTTAATCCCCTGAACATCTAGCTTTGCTACTGCTTTTGCCGTTTCCATCATCATTTCTTCCGTTTCACCCGGAAGCCCCAAGATAATATGGGAACAAACATTAATATTGTGCTTTCTTAACTTCTCAACGCCCTCCACATATGTAGCATAATCATGGGCACGGTTAATCAATTGTGCCGTTGATTCATGCACCGTTTGCAGCCCGAGTTCTACCCAAAGATAGGTTCTCTGATTAATTTCCGCCAAATATTCAACAACATCATCCGGCAGGCAATCCGGTCTTGTGGCAATGGAAAGCCCCACTACATCCTCTTCTAAAATGGTTTCATAAGACTCCCGAAGTTCTTCAAGAGGGGCATAGGTATTCGTGTATGCTTGAAAATAGCCTATATATTTCGCCTTGGGCCATTTTTGATGCATTCTCCCAGCAATGTCGTGGAATTGCTTTTTCAGGTCATCCCGCCTGCTTCCTGCGAAATCCCCAGACCCCCGTGCACTGCAAAACGTACAGCCGCCAATCGCAACTTTTCCATCTCTGTTCGGACAAGTAAAGCCGGCGTCCAGCATGACTTTAAATACTTTTTCGCCAAATTTTTGACGAAGATGATAATTCCATGTATGGTAACGTTTATCTCCCCAAAAACATGGAGATACCTGTTGTTGTAACATCTCTGTCATTCATGCTCCCCCTATTCATCCGGATAGACCGATCTTCCGGACATACAGCACCCATCAATTATTGTCATAGTATATCCATATAATTGTGGTACAATATCGTTAAAATTGCAATGGGAGCTGATACATATGAACCTGGAAAACCCTAGCCGCGAAAATATAGCCTTTATCATGGATGAAATTAAAAGGAAACTGACGATGGTAAACACTTCTGTCATGAACCCTGATTCCTTTGGACTTGAGGTATATGAGGATCTTCTTTATCTTTATCAAATGATTAGCAAAAAAGATCGGTTTAGCATAAGTGAAATGGAAGCGATTGTGACGGAGCTTGGCAGCATGCGAAAAAAATAGGATGTGTAGAAATGAAATTTGATGTGATTATTATAGGTGGCGGCCCTTCCGGTTTAATGGCTGCCACTTCTGCGGGAACAGAAGGTGCCCGCGTTCTTCTGCTTGATAAAGGGGACAAGTTGGGGAGAAAACTTGCCATTTCTGGCGGAGGTCGGTGCAATGTGACCAATGCTGGGGACATCGATTATATAATCAAAAACATTCCTGGCAATGGGCGATTTCTCTACAGTGCCTTTTCCAGCTTTAATAACCAGGACATCATCCGCTTCTTTGAAGGGTTAGGGATCTCTCTAAAGGAAGAGGATCGTGGCAGAATGTTTCCTGTTTCAAACAAGGCTAAAGACGTGGTGAATGCCTTAATCCAAAAAATAAAATCGCTCAACGTAACCATACGGACTAATACACCGGTGCAACGGGTTTTATATGACGCTGGAAAAGTTACGGGTGTTTTGTTAAAAACAGGGGAAATCATCGAGTCAGCATCTGTGGTTGTGGCTGTTGGTGGAAAATCAGTTCCCCACACAGGTTCCACAGGGGATGGTTATGCATGGGCCAATGAAGCGGGACATACCATTACCGAATTGTTCCCTACAGAAGTCCCCATCACTTGCAACGATGCCTTTATAAAGGATCGAAGCCTGCAGGGTCTTTCGCTCCGGGATATTAACTTGTCTGTATTAAATCCCAAGAATCATAAAAAAATCATTGAACACAACGGTGATATGATTTTCACCCACTATGGGATTTCTGGACCAACGGCACTTCGCTGCAGTCAATTTGTAGTGAAAGCTCTTAAAAAATCCGAAATAGTGGATTTATTGATCGATTTGTTTCCGAACACCCGCGTGGATGAGGTCCAGGCAGATCTTTCCGATTTACTAAAAAACGAACCCAAAAAAGCCATCAAAAATGTCCTCAAAGGATATGTACCAGAGCGGATGATCCCCATTTTATTAGCGAAAATTAACTTGAAAGAAGAGACAACGTATGATCATCTTCCCCGGGAAGCTTTACATCATCTGGCAGAAATGATGAAACAATTTCCTTTGCAAGCAAACGGAACGCTTTCCATTGAGGAAGCTTTTGTAACCGGCGGTGGCGTCCATTTGAAGGAGCTTGATCCCAAAACTTTGCACTCGAAAAAGATGAATGGACTTTTCTTTTGCGGGGAAATTTTGGACATTCACGGGTATACAGGCGGGTTTAATATTACCGCTGCCTTTGCAACGGGATTTGTTTCAGGGAGAGCAGCCGCGAAGATGAGTCAAGAACTCTGACCCCGTTGTGGGAGCGGTTGGTTAAACCAACCGCTCCTGAACATTTATTGTATTACAGGTAATTCCTCTTTTTGTGCCTTTTCTTTTGTTGAAACATAAACAACATCGTCAGCAACATTGTCCTCCGGGGCCGAGCGCCTGCGACTTGTAGCGATGCCTATGATCAAACTAGAAAGCCCAAACCCAAATAATCCCCAACCAAAAGGGTTATCAACTAAATTTTCCCGCGGATTCACTCTTCTCATTGGCATGGTGAAGAGACCAGCCAATAAGAAAACACCTCCCAAGAGCAGCATCAAAAAACCTTTTTGCATTTTCATCACACTCCTATCCATAGTATTAAATTTCATATCCTCTTATATCCTTGGCACTAATTAACAACAAAAAACAACAATAAAAAAACATAAAAAACCTTTAGGTAAACAACACTTTATATAGTATAATAAGTAGGTTAATTTTCTAGTGGAAACTAATTGTTTGTGAAAAACAGTTCGCAAACAGTATAAGAAGCACTAAAGGACAACTAAATCGTTTGCGAAAGTAAGTAGCATTAAACGAAGCTCGCAAACAACAGAAGAAGGAGAAAAAATTTGTGATGAGAAGAGAAGACCTAAGAAATATTGCAATCATTGCTCACGTTGACCATGGAAAAACCACCCTGGTTGATAAAATGCTTCAACAATCCGGTATTTTTCGAGCAAATGAAACGATTCAAGAACGTGTCATGGACTCGAATGATATAGAAAGAGAACGTGGAATTACCATCCTTGCCAAAAATACGGCGGTAAAATATAACGATATTACGATCAATATTATGGACACTCCGGGACACGCAGACTTCGGTGGTGAAGTGGAACGGATTATGAAAATGGTTGACGGCGTTATTCTCATCGTAGATGCCTTTGAAGGATGTATGCCGCAAACACGATTTGTTTTAAAAAAGGCACTCGAACAACATCTAACCCCTATTCTTGTCATAAATAAAATCGACCGCGAAAATGCCCGCCCAGAAGAAGTGGTTAATGACGTATACGATTTGTTTATTGATTTAGATGCGACCGAAGAACAGCTTGAATTCCCTGTCATCTATGCATCTGGAATAAACGGTACTGCGAGTACGGATCCCCACCACCAGGATGAAAATTTTGAAGCACTTTTCCAGGCAATAATCGAACATATTCCAGCACCGGAAGTTGATTTAGATGGACCTTTACAAATGCAGGCAACCATCCTTGATTACAATGATTACCTTGGTCGGATCGGTATTGGCCGCGTTCATCGCGGAACCATTCGTAAAGGCCAAACGGTGGCTCAAATTAAACGCGATGGATCAATTAAACAGGTTCGGATCGCTAAGTTATTTGGGTTCTCCGGTTTGAAAAGAATTGAAATTGAAGAGGCAAAAGCAGGTGACCTGGTAGCCGTTCCCGGATTGGAAGAAATCAACGTAGGAGAAACAATCGCGGATGTTGAACATCCTGAGGCACTTCCATTACTTAAAATTGACGAACCTACGCTGCAAATGACTTTTTCCGTAAATAACGGGCCTTTCGCAGGAAGAGAAGGAAAACATGTGACTTCAAGGAAAATCAGAGATCGTCTATATCAAGAGTTGGAAACAGATGTAAGCCTACGTGTGGAAGACTCCGAGGGTGGTGAGTCCTTCGTTGTTTCCGGCCGAGGTGAACTTCACCTTTCAATCCTGATTGAAAACATGCGACGCGAGGGTTATGAGCTTTTAGTTTCCAAACCAGAAGTTATTGTTCGCGAAATTGACGGAAAGAAAATGGAACCAGTGGAACGAGTTATTATTGACGTTCCTGAAGAATCGACGGGTGCCATTATGGAATCCCTAGGTGCAAGAAAAGCGGAAATGACCAACATGATTAATAACGGCTTTGGTTCAGTGAGAATGGAATTCCTTATTCCTTCGCGTGGATTAATTGGATATCGTACAGAATTTATGACATTAACCCGTGGGTTTGGGATTCTGAATCATTCCTTTGACAGCTATCAACCTCTAATCCATGGTGCAGTTGGGGGTAGAAGAGCAGGTGTGCTTGTTTCCCACGAAACAGGTACAGCTACAACATACGGCCTACTTTCGGTTGAAGATCGTGGAATTATGTTTATCCCCGCTGGAATGGAAGTTTATGAAGGTATGATTGTCGGTGAACATAACCGTGACAATGACTTGGTTGTCAATGTATGTAAAGAAAAACATGCGACAAACGTCCGCAGCGCGACAAAAGATGAAACAGTGAAATTAAAAGCCCCTCGAATTCTTAGCCTTGAGGAAGCTTTAGAATATCTGAATGACAACGAATACTGTGAAGTAACACCTAAATCTGTACGTCTCCGCAAAAAATATTTGAAAAAGAATGAGCGGGAACGTGCCGAAAAGAACTATAAGTTGGGAATCATGTCCTAATCTTAGATGGACCCGGTGAAATTTGTACCGGGTTCTTTTTATTTTCGTTTTACGGAAAACTTCTCCGTTATTTAGTTAAATACACGATCATAAAGATTATTTAGCGGAAATTTTTGCCGTTATATGATTGACTTCCCAATTTGTAAACGATTACACATCCCTTTAGCAGAAAACATTTCCGTTATCCATCCAAGATGAGCCAGGAATTCCTGTATAACGGAAACATTTTCCGTTAAAGTAGAAGGAGCGGACCTTCATACGGTCCGCTCCTTCCGCTATTTATTGTTCCGTCACTTTCGGTGGTTCAGGTTGTGGTGCCACAATGGGTGGCTGGATTTCAGGGGTTGTTACTTTCCCTCCCTGATTCTGCTCATCCTGACCGTTCGCCGGTTCTACTGGTTCCTTTGGCTTATTATTTTCAACTGGTGGCTGTTCCTCTGGTTGTGGATCGTTTTTAACGTCTCCGTTTTCAGGCGTTGGTTGATCTAACTGCTGTGCAGGGTCTGCCTGTTGCTTGGTTTGTTCCTCCGTTGCCTCTTTCGTAGGCTGCTCCTTTGGTTTTTCCTGTGTGACTGTCTCTACTGCTTTCGGCTGGGTCTGCCTCACTTGTGTTGGCCTTGAAGCTCGAGCAGGTTCTTCGCGGAAAGTACCCTCGCTATCTGTCCCTGCAATTCCCATTTCTTGGTGAAAAGCTAATTGAATTTTTTCCATATTCTCTTTTGGAATGATTGTATGGGATGATGCACGGTCCCAATATCCACCGGTTTCAATACTAGCGATATTCTCTGATCCTACGGATTTAAAATCATAAATAAGTCCTTTAATTTGTTCCTTGGAAAGATCTGTTCGGATATGATCGCCAGCAACCTCCATCACACCAAAGAAGCTGGAAATTCCAGAGAAAGACTTCATCTTATCAACAACCGCTTTAATTACTTCCTGTTGTCTTCTTCCGCGGTCAAAGTCATTAGAATAATATTTAGGACCACGATTATCCAAACGATGCCTTACATAACCTAAAGCTTCTTTTCCGCCCAACGTCTGTAATCCTTCATCCAGATTAATATGTGTTCCATCGTGAGGATCATCATATCTCATACTTTTTTCGACGTTGATTTCGACTCCTCCAAGTTTATCAATCACACTTGTGAATCCCTCAAAGTCAACAGTCACATAATGTTGAATAGGAATTCCGACTGCCCCTTCAATTGTTTTCTTCAACAAGCTAATCCCTGTTTCTGTAACTGGTTTATTATTTCTTTCAGCTGCACGTCTTTCTGATTCGCCTTTGGCATACACAGAATTGATCTTGTGCCAGCCACCGTAGCCCTCAATTTGAACACCCGTGTCCCGAGGAATGGACATCATCGTTACATGTTTTGTCTTCGGATTTAACGCCGCGACAATGATTACATCTGTATTCAACATGCCAAGTCCTTCACGCGTATCTTTCCCTAGTATAACAACTGAAATCGGCTCTTGATTATAATCCTTAGCAACTGCAATTTCGTCGGCAGTTCCTGGTTCTGTTGAGACGGTTACTTTATTTAAAAGATCATCGAAAGACCACCATACTGCCCCTGCTCCCGTTGCAATAAATAGAACGAGGCAAAGCAAAGCCCATTTTACCCATTTCTTTTTCGGTTTATTTTTGCCAGATTTGGCGTAACGTTGTTGACGATTCAATTGCGTCTGCATGTTTTTACCTCCACTTTTCCTTTCCACTGTTAAGATATCTTTACGATTTCCTGCGTGGAGATAGAGTGTCATAAATAATGCCCCAAACAGGTGCCACTCTAAAGGATAATCTACTAATTATAATAAATCAATAGGATGTATTTAGTAGAATTAACAGCCAAACTTCCTTATTTATTTGAACGTAAAAAGGAGGTAAAAAGTTTCACTTTTCAATTCGTTGCTTCATCCAATGATATATCTCCGCAAATACCAAATTTCTTTCAGGCTCGTTCAAAATCTCATGGTAAAGCCCTGGCCATTCCTTATAAGTCTTATCCTTTATTAGGGATTGATCGAACCAGGATTTAACCTTCGAAGCATCCACAACCAAATCACGCCCTGCCTGATGAATCAAGAGAGGAACTTCCGGAAAGGAATCCTTTTCTAGACTATTTTCCAGTAAATTTTTTTCTAATTCCATATACCATCTAATACTTGCACCCTTTGTGTTTAATGGGTCTGTCGCATATTCCTGTAAAATGTTTTGATTTCTGCTCACAAATTCCGGCTTAATCCCAGCCGACATGACAAACGACGGATAAATGATGTTTAGTCCTTTTGCAATTTGCTGCTTCCAAAGGGGCACTTCCATGGAAATGCCAAAACAGGGGGAAGAAAGAACCACTCCTTTTACCTTCCTTCTCTTTGTTTCCATGAAACGGGCTGAAATCAGTCCGCCTAAACTATGTCCAAAGAGGAAAGGTTCTTGCCCTGTTTTCTCCGTTAGTTCCTGATACCAATCATCCACTGCCTGCAAATAATCCTCAAAGCTGTTGATATGTCCGCGTTTCCCTTCAGAGCGTCCATACCCTGGGAGATCTCCGCCATACACATCAAACCCTACCTGATTCCACTGTTCGATTACCCATCGATAGCGGTCCAAATGTTCCCCGGCACCATGAACTAAAAGAACAGCCCCTTTACTTTGACTCTGGCTAGGAAAAAAGTGTGTATATGTCCTCACAAATTTTCACTTCCTTTTTCGATATTTTCTTTTAAAAAATTACATTTTCTTTATTAAAACATGTATAATAAGTCCTAAGTGTCTTTTTGTTTTAAAAGGAGGAAAATGAATGCTGCAATATCAAAACGTCGATGAACGACTAGAAGAACGTTTAAAAGAATTGTATACAAGCCATAAGGCAAGGGCATCACATATTGATTGGAGTTACCACGAGTTTATTCCTTGGGAAAAAGCACGTTGTTTCAAGAAGGAGCCTTGGGACGAAAGCCAACGAACCCTACCTTTACCTATATACACTGCAATCGAGACCGCTTTGCTCACCGAGGTAAACCTTCCATGGTTCACTACTCATCTTTCCATTACATTTAAAGGGGCTTTAGAAGTTCTTAAAGAATTTATTCATACCTGGACTGCTGAAGAAGACCAGCACTCAACCTTACTTGAGACCTACCTGATTATCACCCGCAATGCTAACCCCCATCAGCTTAAAGCATTGCGTAAACAAGTAGTAGAACAAGGCTTTGAGTCTGAATTTACCGCACCCATACAAGTCATGGCCTATACAGCAATGCAGGAACTCGCGACTTTAGTTTATTATAATAATGTAGCAAAAGTTGCTCAACCCTATGATAAGGACCTTGCCTCATTGCTTCGCCGTTTAGCGAAGGATGAAAGCCTGCACTACGCATTTTACCGAGATGCTGTGAAAGCCCATTTGGAGTTAGAGCCTAATTATATTTATCATGTTGGATATGTCATCATGAATTTCGGAATGCCAGGACGCGAAATGCCTGATTTCGATGAGCGGATGAAAATGATTGGCCAAGAAGCAAACTATGGACCTGAACAATATTTTATGCAAGTTCTTGATGTATTAGTTGAGTTCTGGGATATTGCTAATCTTCAGCCAACCGAACCTGAAGCAGAAGAAATGCGTTTGGCCGTGTTAAAGCATCATAGCCGATTAAAGCGAATTATTGAAAGAACGAGTACTCGGAAGAAAGAAACAACCAGGTAACCTACCTGGTTGTTTTATTCTTATGCCTATGCCTTTTTCCTTCGCCAGAAAAAGAGAGTTGCTAAGAAAATGACGACTACTCCGACTATAATCCAAATGTATGTATTGCTCCCCTGCTCGGTATTGTGCCCCGCAGATCCTCCAGCAGAGCCCTCAGCCCCTTCCACAAAATGCCCAACCTCCAAGCTTTTCATGCCAAAGAAATTTTGCAAAGAAGTCAGGATAAAGTTTTTGGACTCATCAAATAAAGCAGGATTCGCTTCCTTCTTCCCTACACCGAACAACCCCGGATTTCCCAATGCTTGAAGGGCCTGATTAAAGCTATCATGGATGTTCTTATCAAGTTCCTCATCTTTGTGAGCAACTGCAGGAGAAAGAGATTTGTAAGTCGCATATCCCTTAGCCAAAATTAGTTTTGCATTAGCATAGTCATCTAAATGGATCCCTTCAAAACGTCGAGCGATATTCAGGACAAGAACCTGCTGCATTAAACTGATTGTTTCTTCCTTCTGTTGATTATCCAGTGCCTTTTGAACGATGGCTACGGGCTCATCTCCCATATGCATGCTCAATTCCTCTTTGACCGGATCAAATGCAGCCTGTGCTTCTGAGAAATTAGGGGGGGCTTTCATCAATGCACCAACCATTAGTTCATACGCATCCGCTACTGCTTCTTTATTTGGATCCCCATAGGAATAGGCGTATCCTGTAGACTGGACACCTGAAACAACAAGGATCAACGCAAAAAGCGAGATCAACCATTTCTTAACCATACAGCACCTCATCATTGAAATATGTAAAATTTTCCTTTAAAAAATATGAAAAAGAAGGGGAGTATCCCTCCCCTATCTATCCTATCATATTACTTACCTAAAGTAGAAAGTTGATCGAGCACTTTTTTTACATCTTTAAACAATGTTTCCGCTTGATCTTTTTCCCCAGATTTAACCGCTTCTAAGAGCTGCCCTGCTTTTTCCATCACCTGAACTGTTGGTTCTTCCCCTAACACCCGTTTAAGGTCAATATCCATCATCTGGATGAACAAAGCTCCCTCTAGAGCAGTAATGACCGATTTATCCTTCCCCCAACTTTCAAATGACTCAGCATACTCATCAAGGGCTACTTTAGCCAACCCGCGGATAAACGCTTGATTGATCTCATTAGCCTTCACCTTGGCTGCATCGTTCGTCAAATCAAATTGGCTGTTGATGAATTCAGCTTCTTCACTTGCATGCTTCGAGATGTATGGATGAAGGGCTTGATAAAAGGCCCAGCCTTCTGCCTGCGCAATCCCCGCATGATCTGGATCTTCCTGAACAGCTTTCTCTATTTTATAGGCATATCCATTTGGATTGGCCCCAGCTGCAAGATAAAATCCTTTCATCATGGTTTTATCAACAACCTGCTTAGCCAATTGGAAATCTAAAACTTCAGTGGCACTTTCCATTGCGGAAAAAGCCCCTTCAACAGCACTTACTAATTGTGTTTCATAAGCGGTATCCCGCTTTTCTAACGTAGATTTCAGAATGGGATCATAAAACTGTTTCGCTTCCTCGATTTCAGCCTTTACCTTCTCTTTATCATCCCAATGTTCGCCTACCTCATTTAATTCATGACGCACAGAAAGAAAAGCAACCTTTTGCAACAGTTTATCAAATACCTGTTTCACAACTTTTGTGTCCAAAGATCCATCTTTTCCTGCTGTAAGAGCCCCATCGAGTTGAACAGCTACCTGATCATTAAATTCGGCGTCTCTTTCCTCCACAACAGGTTTAATTTTTTCTGTATAAGTTTTTTCAACAAGTGCAAAGTCGACTTCTTCATCATTGGATGACTTGGCTAATTCGTCCACAACCGTTTTAACAGCTTCTGTGAAGTCTTGTGGACCCTTTTGTTCCTCACTTTGTTCCTTTTTTTCATCTTGAGGTTTTTGTGTTTCGGCCTGCGAAGGCTGTGGTTCACTCGTTGATCCTGTGTTCCCACAAGCGGCCAGATTAAATGCTAATAAAGATATAAGTACGATGCCGATCCCCTTTTTTATCACAATATCTCTCCTTAATACCATCAAATGATAATGATTATTACCTTCGTTATAAATGATAATCATTATTAATTAAATTGTCAACCCTTTAATTTCATTCTGACATCCTTTGACCTTCCTTCCGTCTAATGACATTTTATCCATACCTCTATTAAAAACTTGTGCTTTTTTGTCATATTTTTAACCTTTGACAGATATCTTGTAATAAGGAGTAAAAGGAGGAACAAAGATGGGCGTTTTTGAAAAGGAATTATATGCAATTAAAAATACGGTACAGCTAATACAAATTAAAAATGCGATTAAAGATAAGGTAACAGATCCCCAACTTCGATGGGATGAGCGAATGGTTCTCTACCAGCAAGTGCAAATGATTAACGACTGGATTATCCAACTTGACAATAAAAAAACAAACAGCCTAGAACTAAACTAGGCTGTTTCTTTAAGTATAAAAGATATCATCTAAACAAGCTAATTCCCCGTTTTCATCTAGCTCAAAAAAAGAAATTTGGTCATCATGCAGCTTCATTTCAATAAAACAATCC